>JAAUYD010085584.1_pt1 | contig 15795 bp, 11 predicted proteins | sample 7278101 | NCBI WGS metagenome assembly JAAUYD01 (sample SAMN14350128, study PRJNA611818) | marine sediment metagenome | isolation source: surface marine sediment (0.6m) | place: French Polynesia: Moorea | collected 2018-08 | reverse complement strand
GAGACTGGTTCAGACACAGAAACCGGATCAGATACAGAAACTGGTACAGACACAGAAACCGGATCAGATACAGAAACTGGTTCAGATACAGAGACTGGTTCAGACACAGAGACTGGTTCAGATACAGAGACTGGTTCAGACACAGAGACTGGTTCAGACACAGAGACTGGTTCAGACACAGATAGTGATACTGGCACGGATACAGAGACAGATACCGGAGAGATCGGAGATGCCAAGATAAGAGGCGTCGTGAAATCGGCATCGGGCTTTCCTATCTCAGGGGCCCTTGTTTATCTAACTTCAGGCTTGGGAACGGACATTCCCTACGAGGCTTACTGCAACGAAGGCGACGAAGTGCCCTATGGACAATGGACTGTTTCAAACGCAGACGGTACCTGGGCAATCCAGACGGCTCTGACAGGCACGTTCAATATTGTCACTCGGAAAGGAGATTTTCAGCGCGTCCGGGAACTCCAAGTCATAGGCGGCCCGGAATTTCAAGACGTCCCCGAATCTCTGACTACCCTGCCCGGTGCCAATAGCGATGATCAATTGGATAGGATACCGGACTACGCAGTGCTCATGAACACGATGGACTATCCAGAAGATCTCTTAGCGAGGATGGGCCTGGGCGAGCTCGATAGCAGCGGTGACCTGGTGCATGGAACAGAGCAATTTGATTTGTATAACCATGCTGGTTCTTCACCCTCAGCTGTGGGCGACGCAACCCAGCTATTTGAGGCCCAGGAAAACCTCGACACCTACCACATGATCTTTTTCCCTTGTATTTGCAGCGGTTTTAATCTCGCAAACAATGCTGCAATGCTCCGTCAATATCTCGAAGTCGGGGGCAAGATGTATGCTTCCTGCTGGGCTGGACATTGGGCAGAGCAGACATTGCCTGACGTCATTGATTTCAACGGCGCCGATGTAGGCTCCAATCCTGGCAATGTGGGCGTTTACGATACCGCAGGCAGTATTCTAGACGATGAAATGCGCGCCTGGCTGTCCGTTGTTCAGCCAAATGAGAATCTAGATCATTATCCACTAACAGATGCGTGGATTAACATCGAGAGCATCTCAGATACTGCCTATGACGGCTACGGGGTGGTGGTAAATGACGACGGCACTGTGGACTATTTCACCGGACCGGTGATACCGAGCATCTGGGTCAATGACGTAGAGCGCTTTCCAGGCAGCCCCATGAACACGACATTCCCCTATGGATGCGGCAAGGTCTTTTACTCCACCTTCCACGTTACCACGTCTTCGTCCAGCGATATCGACCCCCAGGAATGGATTTTAATATATTTGTTCTACGAAGTCGGGGCGTACTTAGGAACACCCCGGGTCATTTTCTAACCTTTCTCCAATATTCCAGCTAAATTGCATTTTGAAAGATTTCTACATCATATTTGCTTGGTATCTACAACCCGTCAATAAACCAGCGCAAGGAAAGCCCGCAGGTTGCAGTGAGGATGAGGGTGGCCCACATCAGTCGGTTTGCCCAAAGAATGTGATCGGGCCGCAGCAAATCATGCGTTTCGCCGATGCTCGGACGATTGTGCGCTTGACCAAAATAGATGTTCGTTCCTCCAAGTCGAACCCCGAGCGCGCCAGCCATGGCCGCCTCTGGATGCCCACTATTGGGGCTTGGATGGCGCTTTCGGTCGCGGAGAAAAGTTCGCAGTGAACGCCTTGTTCCCATTCCTAGAAGCGAGGCAGCCAAAACCATGAACGCGCCGGTTATTCGCGCCGGAATAAAATTCGCTGCGTCGTCGAGGCGCGCCGAAGCCCATCCGAATTGGGCGTATCGCTCATCGGTGTATCCAAAGATGGCGTCTAGCGTATTTATTGCCTTGTACACGACCGCGCCAACCGGACCGAACGCTATGGCAAACAGCAAGGGCGCTGTCACACCGTCGCTCGTGCTCTCGGCCACGCTCTCCACTGTCGCGCGGACCAGGCCCTCCTCGTCGAGGGCGTTCGTATCCCGACTGACCAGCATTGCGACCCGATTCCTAGCAAGGGAAATATTGCCGTCGACGAGCGCGCGATACACCCGGTTCGCGTGGCCCGCCAAATCCCTTGCGGCAAGGCAGGTATAGATGATGAGTATCGATATGACGTCTGCAGCAATTGGATGAATTCGTCCCGCGCCCCAGACCAATAGCCATGCACTAGAAGCGGTTGCTGCGATAACTGCTACTGCGACAAAGGTCCCGGCGAGGCGAGACAATGGGAACGCGCGCCGAATCGGCCTTTCAAGGGCATGCGCCATCCACGCTATCCCTGTGACCGGATGGGGCAGCCATCTGGGATCTCCGATGAGCAGGTCCAGGGCGAGGGCTGCTATGACTTGAAATTCGATCCTCATCTAGGTGCAGTAGCATATACCCTGTGTGACGAGGAAGACGCTAATTCTCTTTGGATATTTCCAAGTGATCGGTATTGATGCAAAAGAAGAAACAGGCCCCTTTTGCTTGGAAATTATTCTGCGCGAGAATGCGACCGCCATGGCGCTGTATGATGCGCTGTGAGATCGCTAAACCGAGCCCCTGGCTCGCCTCATTTCCCGTTGGTTTTGCAGATTGAGGTGTTGAGGACTTGAAAACTTTAGACAGATCGTCAGGGCTGAGTCCTGGGCCCTCGTCAATGACTCGGACCATCACCTCATTCCCCTTTTGGATGAGATCGAGCGTTATGGTGCTGCCGCTAGGACTTTGTTTAATCGCATTTGTCAGCAAATTGACCAGGACTTGGCGAATTTTTTCTGGATCGACCACTGCCATTGCAGATCCATGGGGCAGATTTGTCTTGAGTTCAATGTTTTTTAGACCGGCGATTTGCTTATAGAATTTCGCGGTCTCGTCAATGAGCTTGCCAAGACACACATTGCTTAGCTGAAGATCCAGGCTGCCCTGTTGAATTTTTTCTATATCCAGTACGCTCTCTAATAACCGTTGGAGTTGCGCGCTCTGCTTGTGGATAAGGTCGATGTACTCGAAAGAATCACCCTCGCCGGAGTCGAGATTTTCTTTCAATATCAAACTCAGATTTCCAATGCCGCCGATACCACCGCGTAAGTCGTGCGCGACAAGACCGAGGAGTCGATTTTTTTCCTCTATCTCGGCTTGTAACTCGCGGTTCATCTCCTGCAATTCCCCCTCTTTGATCTCCAGGCTCGCCAATAGCTCTGCCGAATGAGAATTCACTTCGGCCAAGCGACCGTTCAGCTGCTTGATTTCTTCGTTTCTCAACTCGATTTCGGCCATTAATTCCGCTGCGTGGGCATTAGAACGCGCCAGAACGATGTTGAGGTCGTTGAGCGCTTCTTGTTTCTCTTCGTTATCCACAATCATTTCAGCAGATTCAGCACTGATCTGGGCCAACCGATGACAAAGGGAGCGATGGTTGTCCAGCTGTTGTTGAACCAGCGTCAGGGTGGGCATAGCGATATTCTTCAGTTCGGCCAAGGATTTATTTTCTTTGGCCAGGTCTTTTATGCGCTCTTTAAGCCTGGCGATGCTGAGGTCTAACTTATCGCCGAGCTGCGTAGAACCGTCAGTAGGGCTTGGAGATGGTGTGTTTGACAAGTCCATGATTGAATGCCGTCAGAAGGTGACAACCGAAGCATTGGATATTGCCTTGGAAACAACGGTCGAGAGCCCTGCTAGCTGAACATTGGGATGCAGGTTGTTGCGAACCAACGTGGGGTCAAAGCTACAATAATACTCACTACAGGGTGCACAGGCCAACAGCTCGCCACCCAGATCGATAAACTGGCTTAAATACTCATCCAAAGGCTCAAACCCCTCTACTTTTACATCCTTGGTCGCGTCTTTGAGCGCCCAGATGGTTCCCTCCATTGTCATAAAGATCGTCACTGACTGCCCCATGGCCAAGGCTGTACAGGCCCAGCCAAACGCCAGTGTGGCGCGCGCCCCTCGATCTTGCTTACCTGTTGTGAGAATAACAACGACGTTTTCCAAATTGGACATAGCGCCCCCCAGTTTTCGTTAAATAAACAACACCAATTTGCTCTTGAACGCACCATTGAGAAACGATGCCACGCCGCACCATTGAGACGCGTCCCCTTGGATGAGATCAGCGTTTCCCCAGCCAAACAAACTCAGTGACGTATCACAGCAATGAAATGCCGCCCCCAAGTCGAGGGCTTCCTTCATCAGCACATCCAGGTCATCAATCTTCTTTTGTTTGAGGAGCCTGCGCAGCATGGGTTTACCCAATCCGCCAAAATTCAGCCTGGATAGGGGGGCATTGTCGATGTTTGTGGGCAACAGTTTTCCGAGCAAGCGCTGAATCCAAGTCTTTTCCCCCTTGGCGTTGTTGTCTCCTGTGCGCAAGGCGCTCGCTCCCCAGAAGGTAAAAAACATATCGACTTCTTGGCCCAGTGCTAAGGCGCCATTGGCGATGGTAAATGCGGCAAACAAGCGGTCCCATTCGCCACTGAAGCAGATGATTGCTACCTTGTTCAGTTTTTCTTCGGATATCTGTTTTTGCTTCAGGTCATTGACCTGCTGCTCCAATTGGAAGACCCTCTGTTGTAGATCATCCGCCTGGATGGCCTGTGCCGTGTCGTTCATAACTGCCTCTATTTTTGCTCGGATATCTCGATCTCAGCGGTCACCTTGTCGTCGGATCGACGCAGGTCCCTCAAAACATTTCCAGTTGTCTCACACCACGCTCTAACATCGCTTTCAAAAGCCAGGTCATCGGCCTCGATTTCAACCACATGGCCGGGTTCGATTTTTCTCCTCAATTTGGCCAATTCGATGATCGGCCTTGGACACTTCATGCCAAGGGCATTGATTTTATGTACTTGCATGTGAGTGAGCCCCCATCAATTGCGATCAGAAACGCATCTATACCTGAATGGGTACATCGGACGTAAATTGATTTTGTTAAGACGGGTTACGTTAAAATCTTATTGATCTGTCACCTGAGTCGAGTTTTTCTAATGGGGGAAAAGAGGGAAAGATGGAAAACTCTATGACATAAACTAAATGCTCACATCAAACTTAAAAGTTGGAAGTATGAGTCTCATCTATTTTTCAACAAAGCAAAGATCGCTTCCATGTTCAGGCTATCTCGAACCGTGGTGGAAAGACGGTCGAGCTCTGAGTCGATCTCGAAGTGGGCGAGGATTCTGCCAGCCGGGGCCATGCCACGGGATCTTCGGGCCTCGTCGATGAACCATCTTCTAAACGCGTCATCATCGAAAACACCGTGCAGATAGGTCCCCCAGATCCGGCCGTCCGTGCTTTCTGTTCCGAGAATCTCGCCATCCTCCTTTCTCCACAAAGGAGACATATCGTCACAGGTGGTTCGGCCGTGGTGGATTTCATAGCCAGATGCCTTAAGGCCCGTTGGAATGTGGGTCGCCTCAGTGCGGACCAGGGTTTTTTGGGGCCTGAGGGTTGTGGTTAACCCAAGCAGGCCCAGACCTCTGCTTTCGCGCCCGCCTGAGCTCTCTACGCCCGAGGGATCGGCGATGCCCTCTCCCAGTATTTGATAGCCACCGCAGATACCGACGCAGATGCTCTTTTGATCGCGTGCGAGACCGAGAATCCTGGACGCGATCCCTGTTTTGCGGAGGTGTTCGAGGTCCTCGATCACATTCTTGCTTCCAGGTAGGATGATCACATCTGCCGAAGATAGCTCGTCGATGGAGCGGACCATGCGCAGCGACACGTCGGGTTCGATAACAAAGGGATCGAAATCAGTGAAATTCGAGATATGGGGCAAGTCTATCACGGCGATGTCCAGCATGTCTGGGTTGCCGGTCGGACCGCGACTCGGCCGATCCTTGAGAGATACTGAGTCCTCCTCAGGCAAGCCCAGATTTCGAATGAAAGGAATCGTACCCAGCACAGGGCAGCCAGTGCGAGCCTTCATATATTCGATCGCACTCACCAGCAGAGACGCATCGCCCCGGAAGCGGTTGATCACAAATCCTGCAACCCGAGCCCGCTCTGCTTCAGTCAAGAGCTCCATTGTTCCGACAAACGATGCAAAGACCCCACCCCGTTCAATGTCTCCAACCAGTAGAACAGGCGCATCTGCGTATTCAGCCATGTGCATGTTGACCACATCCCGGGCCTTGAGATTGATCTCAGCCGGGCTGCCAGCCCCTTCTATGATGACTGCGTCGTATTCCCCTGCCAGATCATCATAGGCGCCGTGGATCTTATCGAGCATTTCTTCTTTTAGTTCGGAATACGCCCCATAGCCCATATGTCCGAGTGGCTGGCCGAGCAGGATGACTTGAGATCCAGTCTCTGAGCTGGGCTTGAGCAGTACTGGGTTCATCCTCGTTTCGGGCTCAATGCCACATGCCGCAGCTTGCAAGGCCTGAGCCCGGCCCATCTCGCCACCATCCAGGGTCACGTGGGAATTGAGGGACATGTTCTGGGCTTTGAACGGGGCGACGCGATAGCCTTCCTGTTTGAAGATCCGGCAGAGCGCTGCGCATAAAATGCTCTTGCCCGCGTTGGAGTTGGTTCCCTGCACCATGATCGCCGCGGCTCGTTTCGATGGTTTACGCTGTGCCGGCACTTTCCCGAAAATGGTCCTTAGTTTCGCAAGCAAGCGCTCGGTTTGGCCTTTGTTTTTGACGGCCAGGCGAAAGTAGCGGCTGTCCAAACCAGTGTAATTGTCGCAGTTCCGAACCAAGAGGCGGTGATCCAGCAGCTTTGCTGCGATCTCTTTTGCATCTAGCCCTGGCCGATCGCTCCTTAGGAGTAGGTAGTTGGCCTGACTGGGGTAGACCCTCAGTCCAGGAATTTTCCGCAATTCAGCCGCCATGTGCTCCCTTTGGCGGTTTACAAATCGGGTGGTGCGCTCGATATAGTCAGCGTCAAAGAGGGCCTTCTCTCCAACTGCCTGGGCCAATGCGTTGACGTTCCAGGGGGCCATGTGCTCCCGCAAACGGCGAGCAACAGGAGCCGAAGCAAACCCCGCGCCAAGGCGAAGCCCTGGTATGGAGAATGTCTTGGTCATTGAATAGAGGACAATCACATTATCCGGCTGGGCGCTCCGGAGGCTAAATGCCGAGCCCCCCTCTATAAAATCGATATAGGCCTCGTCGATGACAAACACGGCTTTGGGATGTTGCTCAGCCAATGCGCGAAGCGCGCTAGGATCGCACAGGACGCCCGTGGGATTGGCCGGCTGACCGAGAAACACCAGATGATGGGGCGTGATTTTTTTATCGAGCACCTCCAGGTCTGGTTGAAAATTATGTTCATCAGACAGCACGAGTTCCTCGACCTGCAGACCTGCCAGCAGGGCAGCGCGGCGATAGTCGATGTAGGCTGGAGAGGGAATAAGTGCTTGCTGGCGTTCCACTACCCGCGGCAGGGCATAGATGAGCTCTGAGGTCCCATTGCATGGAATGAGCGTCTCGGGCGATACGTCGAAACATTTCGATAACGCTTTGATGAACCCGGTGCAGGCAGGATCTGGATAGTGGGAGATATGCGAGATCGCACTGCTCAGCACATCCCGAAGCCAACTCGGAGGACCCAGCGGGTTGGGGTTGGAAGAGAAGTCGATGATGTCCGATACAGGGATTCCTTTATCCCTTGCAAGGCGATATACATCTCCACCATGACCGGACTTGGGAGGCATTTTGCTAGGTTCAATCACGTGTCGCGATTCCGGGGATAGCGCAGTCGCCTACCAGAGTCAAGAGCACCATCGACCTTGACGCGTATTCGGATTTCAGAAACTATTAGGAACAAAACTTCTTGTAAGAGAAAATTTCTGAGGGAAGACATGAAGAGATTGCTACCCATTTTTCTTGTTACAGTTTTCATTTCAAGCTGTTATCCAAAGCTTAAGCCGATTTCACCACCCACCATTCCCCAGCTCCCAGAAGGTAAAGGTTTTTTGCTGTTTGCCATAGACAGTGATGAAGTACTTTACGAATTGAAGATCGGCGGAAAGCGATCCCGTTCACTATCACAAGAACAGCTCCAAAAAAGATCTTATTATCTGGTTATATTGCCATCGGGAAAATATCGGTTTGAAGAATTTTCGATCATCCCGCCCAAGGATCAATCGACCAAGAATACCAGCGAGACGCTTACGATGTTGCTCGGGTTAGTCGATAGCGATGACAATGACGCCAAATGGGAATTCGAGGTGGAGCCGGGCAAAATCTGCTATGCCGGGGATCTGAGAATTTCAGGGTTGGAATACGTTATCCGGTTTGATAGCCACCGCTTGGCTACGCTTCTAATCAACCGATCTTCCTATGCCTATGCGTACATGAAGAAGCACTTTCCCAGTGTGCTCGATTCGCATGCTATGCTGTTTACCGGTGTGGGCTCAGATCGGTTTTTCGAGAGGATAGAAGCGTTAAAGCAAGGGAGCGGGAGGATAAAATGAAGTTTTTTCTTATCTTCGTCGTATCTTTTATTTGTCTGGAAGCCCATGCTGCAGATATCCAGGTGGACAAGCTCCTCAGGGCACCGGAATTCACCAGGTTCATGATTTCGCCAGACGGTAGGCTCGTGGCGGGCATGAGAATCGAGGAAGACAACTACTCCGTCATCATCTCTAATCCAGCGGCCGATCGGAATTACGAAGTATTCAGATTGCATGAAACCGAGAAGTCAGGGATTAAACGGATGCTCTGGATTGATAACAACTCTTTCGTTATTCACTATGATGATCTGCTTGAAGTCCCACATTTTCTTATTCTAGACATCACCTATGACAACGGTGGGAGACTTCAGTTTAAGGATCGCAATGTCGTAACCTTGGGATATATCTTGGACGGGCTGGTTAACGAGCCAGATACGGTGATGTTTGCCGTGGGAGCCGCACGGCATCGTTTCATGGATGTGTATCGTGTGGATCTGCGCGAGATTGATCGCAATTACGTATTCACAAGTAGACTCAACAAGGGTGTTCTATACGGGCTTTCATACCTACCAGACAAGCACAAGGAAATAAGAATCGCCGCCGAGTTTCGCGACTCTAAGGTGGTGTACCTCTACCGTAAAAAAGACTCCAATTCATGGCGCGTGTTCTACGAGAACGAGGAAAAAGACGATCGGTTCCAACTAGTGGGTTTCATCGATGAAGATACCATTGCGGTTATCACCGACGCGGATCGAGATAAAGCAGCGGTCGTCGAATACAAGTTGAAGGAAAAGAGGTTTGGTCAGGTACTTTACGAATCCGACGCTTATGATGTTTTTAGTGCCACCATTGACCCTCATACAGGAAAGTTAAAATTTGTGATTATAATGGTGAACGGCCGCCCAACATACAAATACTTTAGATCCTCTGACAGCGCTCTACAGCAAAGGCTCCAAAGGGCCTTCCCTGGAAAAGATGTGCTTTTTTATGATTCATCTCTTAGCAGAAAGAAATTAATCGTTCTGGCCCATTCGCCCACTGATCCGGGATCATTTTACCTCCTCGATGTTGAGTCACTCAAAACAAAACCGCTCGCGAACGTGTTTCCCGACCTCAATGCCCAGCTACTGAGTCCTTCTCAGCCGATTGCCGTCACAGCAGAAGATGGATTGAAAATTGAGGGGACGATAACACTTCCCAAGAAGTACCCAGCGCCGCACCCCCTAGTGGTGATGCCCCACGGAGGTCCCATCGGCATTCGCGACTACGATACTTTTGATCCAGAGGTTCAGTTTCTGGCCGACCGCGGGTACGCCGTGCTCCAGGTAAATTTTCGCGGATCAGGTGGCTACGGCAAGTCGTTTCTCAAGAAAGGCCTTGGGCAGTGGGGCCAGGAGATCGAAAACGACATCAATGCTAGTGTGGATCACGTGCTTGCTCAATATCCGATTGACAAAGCTCGCATCGCGATCATGGGCGCGAGCTATGGGGGATATTCGTCCTTGATGTCGGTGATTCGGTTTCAGGATAAGTATCGCTGTGCGGTCAGCCGATTTGGCGTGTCTGATGTGTACCTCTGGGTCAATCAATCCAATCGACATCAAACCAAAGGCTATCAGGCGGCATTGGCGACCACCGTCGGTGACCTCATTGATTCAGAACAGGATATGATGGACGTCTCGCCATTTCATTTAGCCGAACAGATAAACGTGCCGGTCCTACTGACTGCAGGCTGGCGCGATGCCAGGGTCGATCCAGAGCAAACGCATAGGATGAAGATAGCCCTCGATCTGTTGGGAAAAGAAAACGAATACGTACTCTTCAAAGAGGCAGGACATGGACATCCCAAATGGGATGGGGATCAGTGTGAGTGGATAATCATCGAACAGTTTTTGCGCAAACACCTAGACCTCGCGTTCCCCATGACCCAGGCCGAGGTCGACCTGCGCACCTACGAATTGACCCGCCTGGCTGAGATGTACGAGGAGGGGAAACTCACGGAAAAGGACAACGAAAAAGCAGCGGCGTATCGAGCGGCAGCGTCTAGTCTCTCCGTATCTGTTGAAGAACGGAGCGAGGGGGAGCAAGAAGAAGCGCGATCTGAATCATCTGAAGAAAAGAACGAAGTAAAACAAAAGAAAAAAAGGTGCAAAGCAACGGGAAAGAGAAAAGCCAAGTAAGATGACATACTCTGAAAAGCGTATGCCCAGCTACAGAGGCTCGAAAGTACGGCTTCGTTTTCCCATACCGTTCTTCTCGGCTTCTTGAGGCAAATTGTTTTCAATATTTCTAAAGACCTTTGTCCCTTGGCCAGGGAGTTGTGGTGGCTGTGGGCTGGTAAATCTAATCCAGGTGGGGCAGCTGATATTTTCCTTGACTATTGAACGGCATCAGGTATAAATGCAATTGATATGCAACAAGAGAACATGACAAAATGCAAAGATGGTCGCCCGTGCGGTAGTTGTGAATTAAAAATAAAGGGTTTTGCCCGAAAGACGGGTGGAAGGATTACCAAGGAACGCATTTCCATAATGCAATCTATTTGCAATATAAACGGTCATTTCCGAGCTGAGGATGTGCAAGCTGCTTTGGTAAAAGATGGCAATCATATCTCGTTGCCAACGGTGTATCGCAACCTGCCGATGCTCATCGCAGCGGGCATCATACGGCGGACGAGTATCTACGAAGAGGTGGAAAACCACGCGTCCACCTATGAACATGTTTTTGGCAAACCCCACCATGATCATCTGTTGTGTTCTCGTTGCGGAAAACGGGTGGAGTTTAACTACCCTGCGATTGAAGTCCTTCAGGAGGCAGTCGCCCAAGAGCATGGGTTTCGCCTCACCCATCACCACCTGGAACTGGTTGGGGAATGCGCCGATTGCTTGGGCAAGAACGACATTCCAGAGGAGGCGGCTTGATACGACGTGGGCACATCAATTGCGATCCGGCTGGAGAGACCTTTGATTGCGATTTGCGTTGCAAATGTGGGTCGCTCCTCGCCAGGATTGTTGGCGAGCGGGTGGAATTAAAGTGTCGTAAATGTAAACGAGTCGTGGCTCTCGCGACAATCACACGGGTGGATCGGGACCATCGGCACAACAGGTCTATAGGCGTCCACACAGAGGCTTGATGAAATAATCCGTTCAGACATTTTCAAAACATAGTGGCCAGAGGTCGGTGAATCCAGAGCCCGAGTTTGACACCCCAGCGGTGTTGCTCGGGCTTTTTTTCGGCTATGGGCTGCGCTCAGCAAGGAGTGAGAGATGAAAACAAAGCAGAGAAAAGACAGGTTATTGGCAATTATCGGTTGTTTATCAAGGATCTTTACAGCGATCTTAATAGTACCTGAAGTGGCTTATGCAGATCTAAAACCATTTGCATACACCTACCTAACCAAGACTATTTCAGCAGGTGAGTTGGAGCTAGAGCATTATCTGGATATGGGGCTCCAGGGCTGGGATGATCCGGCAACTGAGGCAGCAGAGAAAAATTGGGGTGAGGTGGATTGGAAGCACAATCTTGAATTCGAGTACGGTATCACAGACGCTTGGGATTTCGGGCTCTATAACCAACTGAGCCAAAAACCATACGGCAGTTTGAACTACGATGGAATCAAGTTGCGTACTCGGTATAACTTTGCCGAGGGGAGAGAATGGCTCATCCAACCCGGTCTATATTTTGAAGTGGGATACTTCGGCGACGCAGTGAAGTTCGAAGAGATGGTCATCGTGTCTTTAGAAATTGATATATTTGTAACCTCCCTCAACCTCAAGGCTGAACAGGAACTGGAATACGGAGGCGGCGAAACTGAGATGGCATACGAGGCCATAATCAGTTACGGTGCTGGAATTCGTCTTGGCAAGAAAACAGCAATCAGTCTTGAATATTACGGAAAAGCTAAATTTGAGGAAGGCGAGTTGGACTACTTCGTCAACTACTTGGGGCCCACACTACACATTGTCGCAGATCGGTTCTATTGGAACATCTCCGCCCAACCTCAACTGGGCACCCTCGATGACAAGGCAGCCGTCCGCATCCGATCGCTTTTTGCGGTTCAATTCTAAACGAGGTAACGTAGTTTGTTTTTTTTTGCCGTTGAGATAGAGCTGTAATTCTGCAACCCCTAACAGGGAGATCCCAGATGAATGGCATGCATCAGGTAAAGTTGAACCTGGAACCCAGGCGGCTGGGATACGGCGCGTTGTTTCTGATGGTCGTGTGGGTGGCGTTGAGCTGCGCTGGGCAGGATCACAAATCAGATGAAAAACCACCGCCATTGCCCATGCGCGTGGCGCCTGAGGAACTGGCAGACCCCCAACCGGAGATCGATTCGAAACCGGTCTTGATTCGCGGTGCGCGAATTCTCACGGCTGCGGGTCAAATTTTCGAATCCGGACATGTCTTGATGGCTGCCGGACGGTTACAGGCGGTCGGGGATGGACCCGGCGTTGCACCTGATGCGGCTGAGATCATCGACGGGACAGGTAAGGTGGTTACCCCGGGGCTGATCGATATCCACTCCCACCTTGGCCTTTGGTCATTGCCGGCGACCCAGGCCAACGAAGATATCAATGAAACCACGGATCCCGTCACGGCGGATATCTGGGCCGAGCACGGTTTCTGGCCCCAGGATCCCGGGATCTGGCGTGCGATGACAAGCGGCGTCACCACCGTGCAAACCCTGCCCGGGTCGGCAAATCTGTTCGGAGGTCGCACCTTTGTGTTCAAGCTCAAGCCCGCGGTGAGCGCTCGCGCTATGCGATTTCCAGGCGCCAAACAGGGGCTCAAGATGGCGTGTGGAGAGAATCCCAAGGGGATCTACGGCAAGAAGAGGCGGCCGGCCACCCGCATGGGCAGTGTGGCGGTTTACCGGTCCATGTTTCAACAGGCGTTGGCGTACCGCGACAAGTTGAAAAAGTACGAGCGGGACAAAGCGTTCTGGCAAAAAAGGGTGGCCAGGGCCGAGGGGGACCAAGCAAAGCTCGCTGGCATCGGTGATCCTCCGGAGCTGCCAACGCGGGACTTTGGGCTCGAAACCCTGGTCAAGGCGCTGGACGGTGAGATCCTGTTCAATGTGCACTGCTACCGGGAAGACGAGATGGCGGTGTTTTTGGATATTGCCGAGGCGTTCGGTTTTAAAGCGGGCTCGTTTCATCACGCCACCAATGCGTACAAGCTGCGGGAGCGTCTGGCCAAACAGGGCGTGACAGCGGTGGTGTGGGCGGATTGGTTCGGCTTCAAAATGGAGCTGTTCGATTTTGTCCCGCAGAACGCGGCCCTGCTGGAACAGGCCGGGGTCAATGTGGCGTTCCACTCGGATTCCCACAGGGTGATCCGCCATTTGAACCATGAGGTGGCCAAGTCCGTTGCCGCTGGAGCGCGGATCGGGGTGACCGGGATCGACGAGGACGCAGCCCTTGGCTGGTTGACGATCAATCCGGCGAGGGCGCTCGAGATTGATGATCAGGTGGGCTCCCTGGAAGTGGGTAAGATGGCCGATGTGGTGGTTTGGGACATGAATCCCTTCTCTGTGTACGCCCATCCAGAGATGGTGTTCATCGACGGCAAAAAGTACTTTGACCGGGCCAGCCAAGCCGTTGAAATCGATGACTTCGAGGTGGGCATCCGCAACATGGACCTGGCTGACGGGCGTCAGTTTGCGAGCGCCTCTGATAAGCCCGCTGTATCCAATCTGCCCCTGGCCAATCCCCTGGCCAACCCGGCGACGTCGACACAACCCAAAGGAACCGCGAGCTTTGCGATAACGCAGGTCTGGGTAGAGGCGGGCAACGGCAGCACCCTCGAGAACGCCACTGTCGTGGTGCGAGACGGCAGGATCGAAAGCGTTGAGTCGGAACGGGCAGAGCCGGCAGACATTCCAGTCATTGATGGTGCCGGAAAGGTAGTGACACCCGGGTTAATCTGGGCGCGCAGCACCCTCGGTCTGGTGGAGGTCAGCGCAGAGCAGCGGACCTCGGACCATCGGTATGACGGCCGAGCCGTGTCTCCTGGATTTCGCGTGGCAGATGCGTTCAACCCAGACACCTACCGGATTCCAATCGTACGCGAACAGGGCATCACCACGGCCATTGCCGCACCCACCGGCCAGTTGATTTACGGTACCGGTTTCATGTTCGACCTGGTGCGGGGCAACGACAGGGGATTTGAAGAAGGGGCAAGGCCCAAACCCGTACCGCAGATCGCCATGTTCGGCGGGATCAGTGGCCGGGCCAAAGAGAGTCAGGGCAAGACCCGCGGTGGGGTGTGGTTGCGCTTCAGGGAGATTTTCGACGATGTGAAGTGGTACAAAAAGAATCGACAGGCCTATGAGAGGGGCCAGTCCCGGGAGCTTTCTCTAAAGCCGGTGCATCTGCAGGCACTGATACCGGTGTTTTTCGGCAACCTGCCGCTGGTCCTGGATGTGCATCGGGCCAGTGATATTCGGGCGGCCCTGTCGTTCAGAAAAGAGGTCGCATCCCAGGGAGGTGCGCTCAATTTGATCATCTCCGGTGGCAGCGAGGCCTGGCTGGTGGCCGACGAGCTGGCCCGAGACCGAATCCCCGTGATGGTTACCCCCTCGGCCCAAATGCCCTCGAGCTTCGATATGTTACGGGCACGAGATGACCTGCCAGCCCTGCTGAACAGCAAAGGCGTGAAGTTGATCATCAACGGATCGAATCAGTCCCTGCGTCAGGAAGGGGGCATCGCCGTGTCCTACGGATTGGACAGGGCATCAGCCATCAAAGCAATGACCCTCACACCAGCGGAGTTGTTTGAACAAGGCAGAGAAATCGGCTCTGTTGAGCCGGGCAAACGCGCCAACCTGGTCCTGTGGTCCGGAGATCCATTGGAGAACATCACCCTGGCCGAACGTCTCTGGATCGATGGCAAGGAGATCGATCTGGACAACCGGCACCAGCAGCTAGCCAAGCGGTACCTGGATCGAGGTCGGTAAAACTGGCGGTGGCGGATGTCCTAGAGTAGTAAACCAATCATGTGCCCTGAGAGGGAGACCAAACCATGCTTTCCGACTGACTGACATCCGCAACCCGAATCCGAATCATCTCCCCCTGAGGAATCATCTCCGTTGCCATCTGAATCGCTGTCGCTGTCGCTGTCGCTGTCGCTGTCGGAGTCGGAGTCGGAGTCGGAGTCGGAGTCGGAGTCAGCGTCTGCATCGCTATCAGCATCACTATCCGCGTCACTGTCTGAATCAGAATCTGTGTCAGAATCAGAATCAGAATCAGTGTCAGCATCCGTATCCGTATCAGTGTCCGTATCGTTGTCTGTATCAGTGTCAGTATCGGTGTCAGTATCAGTGTCCGTATCAGTGTCCGTATCGGTGTCCGTATCGGTGTCCGTATCAGTGTCAGTATCGGTGTCAGTATCAGTGTCCGT
>JAAUYD010010762.1_pt1 | contig 15797 bp, 9 predicted proteins | sample 7278101 | NCBI WGS metagenome assembly JAAUYD01 (sample SAMN14350128, study PRJNA611818) | marine sediment metagenome | isolation source: surface marine sediment (0.6m) | place: French Polynesia: Moorea | collected 2018-08 | reverse complement strand
CGTTGATCCAACCCAAGAAGCCGAACGCTACCAACGGTTGATCGATGAGATGCTGGCGAACGATCACCAGCAGGCAGGGTCAGGGCGGATCTTGGCGAAGCTGATGGAACCGGGATAGCGCCCCGCCGATCACCGCGGGCACCGATTCCTGCGGTGCGTCATTCTTGCCCCATTCAGGCGACCGGCTCGGTGGCGGCCCGCTATGGCCTTTTGGTGATTAAATCGCGGGTTTTTTGCCAGTCGTGCATATCCATGATGGCGCGGGTCAGATGATAGCGACCGTCCTCAAAAACACCGTAATCCCCCCCACCGGCCATGGCCGACACGAAACGGATATTGTTGGCGTAAAGCAGCCAGGTGTCGCTCCAGCGACGTTCAATGAACTCATCGAAAATGCTGCCACCCCCGGCCAGACCCAGAGCATAATCTTTTTGCCAAATCGATGACATCAGCTGTGTGGCCGCCTGCACCGATTGGTTGGAGGCGGTGATGGTGTTGTCCAGGCGTGCGAAAAAGCCCTTGACCCAGGATGTGTCGTGGCACGCCAGGCAGGTCCTCTGCATGGTGGTGCGCCTGGCATCCACTTGCTCCTCAGTGATCAGATAGTCGGTGGCGAAGCTGCCGTCCAGGTCGGTGGGCAGCTGCAGCCCGGCTTTGTTGCGAATGATGGTGGTGTCCGGCGATTTGGGCTGGGGGTGGGCGTAAATAAGCCCGAATATGCGCCAGCCCAGCCGATCACTCATCTGGTGGGTGCGCGGGTTGATCACCTCGCCGTCCGGGTTGACCGTCAGGCTAATGTGGCAGGTGGCACAGGTGGGCGCCTGGATGTCATCGCCGATAACCCACGGGACCGTGTTGAATTCCCACTCGGCATGCATGGATGAGAAGATATTGCCATGCTTGCTGGCGGAATAGACTTTGAAGGCCGGCACATCCGGACCGACATGACACTCCTTGCAGGTGTATGGTTTGCGGGCCATCTCGATCGAAAAGCGGTGGCGCGTGTGGCAGGCCGAGCAGGCACCCCGGCTGCCGTCCAGGTTAACCCGGCCCACGCCCTGGTTGGGCCATCCGGCGATCACGGGGAATTCCAGTTCACCGGCATCGGTGTCACGGGTCTCGGTTCCGGTCAGCTTCAACCGGGTGCCATGGCAGTAGTAGCAGGCATCCGCCCGGGTCATGTCGTTGGCCGGTTTGAAGTGAATCCTGTCCGGATTCATTTCGGCCGTTCCCAAGATATTGCGCTGCAGGTCGGCGTAGACCGTGTTTTCAGCCAGGTTCTTCTCGGCCATGGCCATGATATTCTTCGCATACTGTTCGCGCTCGGTTGCGTGACAGGTGGCGCAATCGTCCGGGCTGACCACCACATGAATGTCATAGCCGTTGTGATCAAATGTGTCGGCATGGGCTTCGCCCCTCAGGGTGTGGCACTCGGCACACCCCACGCTGGTTTCCTGAAGCGCTTTCGGCACGTTTCGGCTGGACATGCGCCGTTGCAATTCCTCGACGGCCGTGGCCGCTTCGGGCGTGACCCTCGCATGGCGGCTCTTTTGCCAGTCGGCCACGATGCCCGGATGAAAGATGGCGTGGCAATCCAGACACTCCTGGGTGGCATCGCTTACGGGTGCGCTGTCGCCGAAAGCGGTGCCGGCGGCATAAAGCGTCAGCAGCGCGAGAATTACCGATAGATGTGCATTTCGCATGGGATCCTCCGCGGGTGGTCGCTGTCCGTTTTGATGCCATTGTCATATCAGCAACGGCGGTCGAATACCAGCCAGAATCCAGGCGTGGGGTTAAATGAGAATCTGCCCGAATGGCGCCGTGGGTAGCCACCCAAAGATACGTTGCAGTGGCCTTAAAATACGCGTTATCAAAAACTTGTGCATACCTTACAGCTCTCTCTACGTCTGCGCCGCGACATCCACTGCCACGGAGAGCGCGTGTATCCCCCCGCCCATGACCACGCCTTTTACCGGGGTGACATCGCCGTAGTCCCGTCCCCAGGCAACGGTGATGTGGTTTTCGCCGATGAGTAGGTTGTTGGTGGGATCCAGGTCAACCCAGCCCGAATCCGGAACGAACAGGGAGATCCAGGCGTGCGAGGCGTCGGCGCCGACCAGCCTGGGTTTCCCCGGCGGCGGCGATGTTTCCAGGTAGCCGCTGACATAGCGGGCCGCCAACCCAATCACACGCAGGCAACTGATGGCCACGTGGGCAAAATCCTGGCAGACTCCTTTGCGGTCGATCAACACCTGGTCCACCGTGGTGTCGACGGTTGTGGCTGACTTGTCATAGGTGAAGTCTGTGAAGATCCGGCGTATCAGGTTCAGGGCGCCCGCCAGTACGGGCGTTCCCGGTGGAAAGGAGGGGCGCGCATAGGCCAAGGCTTCGGAACTGAGCGTGATCAGCGGACTGACAAAAACAAATTGGCTGGCCGCCAGTTCTGTTGGACCCTCATGGGCCGCCAGCCGCCGGACGACGGTCTCCCAGGGGGCCGTGTCGGCCGGAACCGGCAGGACCGGCCGGGCGGTTTCGACCATACTGACGGCACGCATGACCAACTCGTCGTGGGGTTGCTGTACCATGAATACGTGGGCGATGTTGCCGAAGTAGTCCGTTCGCTGTTGCCGGTACTGGGGTTCGGGCACGATGGACAATTGGCTTTGGGTTACCCGCTGGTGGTCGGTTTCGCGGGGATGCAGAAACAATTCGTTCTGGGAGAGGGAGGCCGGTTCCGAGTAGCGGTAGGCCGTTTTGTGAATGATACGGTATCTCATGATTGGCGGTGGCCGGGAATCGCGGAGAAGTGAGGCGTTGCTTGAACCCGGGTTAAATAGTGGGCGCTGATCTGTTGGGTGAAATCCTTGAGGCGGGTATTCACGAGATCCAGAAATGCCGCCAAATCTGGTGTTTGTCCACTTCCTTGACGGCAGCCCAGGTCGGTTAAATCCAACAGCCGCACGGCGGTGAGCATCTCCAGAGACAAGCGCTCCTCCGGACTGGCGAAGCGTCGGTCGCTTTGTCGCGGAAGGTGCGCGACGTGGGCAGCCAACTGGCTTAGCTGAAAGGCCAGGGATTTGGGGTTGCTTTCATCCATGATCAGCAGGTCCAGCACCGGCGCCAGTTGAAAGGCCGTGCGGTAGCGGGCACGGTAGGTCATGATGCTGTCGGCCACTTCCAGCAGCGCCTCCAGGGCGCTTCGGGAATCGCTGCACACCTGAGGCAGGCCGATACGGATCAGTCCGGTCTGGTCCAATGCACGTTCCACGCGTCGCCCCATGTCCATGAATCGCCAGCCCAAGCCGCGGGTCATGCTCTCCATGGCCAGCCCGCTGAAGGCGCTCAGGGTGAACAGCGTGTCGTCCAGCAGCTCCAAAGGATCGCTGGCCGGATTGTCGGCAAAGTTCTCCAGCCGGTTGATCACCCGCCAGGAATCGAGGGAGAGCCGGTCGCGCACATTGCGTCCGGCGGACTGCACCCGTTTTAATATGGCGACCACACTTTCGGGCCGGTCATTGCCATATAGGGCGGCGTTCAGGTGGGCCGACAACTCTCGATAGCGGGGGATATCGACACCGTTTGCCGGAACCCGGGGCAGTATGCTGCCCGCCCTGAGCAGGTTCAGCAGAAAGGGCAGTTCGGGGATGTCTCCCGGCCGGGCTTCACCGGACAGGCGGCGGAAGACGGATCGCAGGAGCCGAATCCGTCCTTCGGCCCGCTCCAGGTAGCGCCCCAGCCACAGCAGATGGTCCGCCACCCGGCTGGGCAGATCGCTGCTGCGCCGGAACTCGGCCACCGCCTGGAGTCCGCCCATCAGGCTGAAGGGCGCCACCGGCTGGTCGGACAATACCCAGATGTCTTTGCTCTGTTGCTGCTCTGGACCATCATCGGTGAGGGTATGCACATCCGCGGCAGTGATGGCCAGGCCGCCGGGCATGACGGCGAAGCCCCGGTCGGTTGCGCAGACAAAGACGCGCAGCAGTGCGTGTCGTGAACCGACACGGCCGTTGTCCCAGGCGGGGACCGCGGCCGGGCGGACCGGATCCCGTGCCATGAATGCGTGGGGTGAAGCCTGAATCGCCGCCATCCCATCGGCCGAGAGGAGCGGGGGTGCCGACCGATCCATGGCCGGGCCTACGGTCAATTGTTCCGCATTGGCCAGGACGTGGTTCAGTCCATCGGCGTTGCCGCACCACCAGGCCGGATGGTTTTCCAGCAGCAGCTGCTCTCCCATCAGCTGTTGGCAGAGTGCAGGCAGGAAAACCGACAGGGCCGGCGTATCCACGAACCCGCTGCCGATGGGATTGACGATGTCGATGTTTTGTTCCCGGCAGACCTGGATCAGTCCGGCCACGCCGGTTGCCGTTTGCCGCCGCAGGGCGAACGGATCGCTGTTGTCGTCCGCGGTGAGCCGGACAATGGCCTCCACCGGCTCCAGCCCGGCCAGTTTTTTAAGAAAGACCCTGCCGTTGCGAACAGTCAGATCCTGGCCTTCCACCAACGGGTAGCCGAGGTAGCGAGAGAGCAGGGCATGCTCGAAGTAGATGCGGCTTTCCGGCCCCGGTGAGAGCAGCACGATGCCGGGGTCCTCGCGCCGCAGGGCGGCCCGCTGGATCAGGCTGTGATGAAAGGTATGGAAGAATGGCGCCAGCCGGCGGATCTGGGTCTGGTGGTACAGTTTGGGGAAAACCCTGGAGATGACGATCCGGTTTTCCAGCGCATAGCCCAGGCCGGCCGGGTTGGCGCCGTAATCCCGGAGTACCCGGAAGCGTCCGTCCGGGCCGCGGTACAGGTCGGCCGCGTAATAGCTCAGAAATCGGTTGCCGGGAGGTTGAATGCCATGGCAGGGCCGCAGGAAATTGGGGTTGGCAAAGACCAGCGCCGAAGGCAACCCGCCATCATTGAGCAGGTTCTGCGGCCCGTAGATATCCGCCAGGATCTGCTCCAGCAGACGCGCCCGCTGAATCAGGCCGGCCTCTATACCGGTCCATTCCCCAGCGGTGAGCGGCAGTGGAATCATTTCCAGCGCCCAGGGGGTTCCCTGCCCGGCCGGGTCGTCGAAGGGATTGTAGGTGGCCCCGTCCTCGTGGCGCATGCGCCTAATCCGGTCCTGGCGTTTGTTGAGCACATCGGGACCCGTGGCGTCCAGCGCCGCAATTAGCGAACCCCAATGTTTGCGGGGGGTTGCCGGAGATGAAAATGCCTCGCCATAAGCATCGCCGGGCGATGCGATGGCGCCGAACATGGATGCCGGTCCATGGGGGGGGGCGACCGGTTCGCTGAGGTTTGCCTCGACCATACCACTGATGCCTCGTGTCAGGTTCATTGGCGCCGCCATGCGACGCCCCTGGCGGATTTACCCCGTTCAGCGCCGCAAATCAAGGGTATATGGAAAATAGGGGTTAATTTCCGCCGCCGGGATCGCCGCATCCATGCCGGGGGTGTGGCCACCGGGAAGAAAACGCGCATTGCGCCGGCCTTCGGCCTCGTGGGCGTTGACGGGGAAAATGTCATGGTGGCGTCCACCCGGATGTCCCACATGATACGTACAGCCGCCCACGGATCGGCCGGACCAGGTGTCGAATAGATCGATCGTCAAGGGGCTGTGCAGGCCGATGGTGGGGTGCAGGCAGGCGGGCGGCTGCCAGGCCCGATAACGAATGCCGGCCACAAACACACCTTCCACGCGGGTCGGCTGCAGAGGGACCCGCCGTCCATTGCAGACCGCCACATGACGCTTTCCGCTCATGCCGGAAACCTTGACCTGGAGGCGTTCCACCGACGAGTCCACATAGCGGGCGGTGCCCCCACCGCCGGGCTCCTCGCCCAGCACATGCCAGGGCTCCAGTGCTTGGCGCAGCTCGATTTCCATGCCCTGGCAGATCACTTTGCCGTAGATGGGGAAACGGAACTCGAAATGGGGGTGGAAAAAATCCATCGTCAGCGGGAAACCGGCCCGGTTTAGTGTCTTCAGCACGTCCGCGAAATCATCGTTAAGCGGCTGGGGCAACATGAAGCGGTCGTGCAGGCGCGTGCCCCAACGGGTCAGCTCACGGCGGTAAGGGGTTTGCCAGAACCAGGCGACAAAGGTGCGCAGGAGCAGCTGTTGGGCCAGGCTCATGCGGGCGTGGGGCGGCATCTCGAACGCGCGGAACTCTAGCAGGCCCAATCTGCCGGCGGCACTGTCCGGCGAATAGAGCTTGTCGATGCAAAATTCGGCGCGGTGGGTGTTGCCGGTGACATCCACCAGCAGGTGTCGGAAGAGGCGGTCCACCAGCCATGGCGGGCATGGCCGTTCCGACCCCGTTTGCCGTTCCATTTCGGCAAAGGCGATCTCCAGTTCATACAGGCTGTCGTGGCGGGCCTCATCGATTCGCGGCTGCTGACTGGTGGGGCCGATGAAAAGGCCGGAAAACAGAAACGAAAGCGAAGGGTGGTTGTTCCAGAAGGAGACAAAGCTGCGCAGCAGGTCCGGCCGGCGCAAGAAGGGGCTGTCCGCTGGCGTCGCACCGCCGAGGATGATGTGGTTGCCGCCGCCCGTGCCGGTGTGACGGCCGTCAAGCATGAACTTTTCGGTGCCCAAGCGGGTCTGGCGGGCCGTTTCGTAAAGTACGGTGGTGCAATCGACCAACTCCTGCCAGCTGTGCATGGGCTGGATGTTCACCTCGATGACCCCGGGGTCGGGCGTAATTTTGAAACTGTCCAGTCGCGGGTCATAGGGCGGTGTGTAACCTTCGATCAACACCGGCAAGCCGGTCTTTGCGGCGGTGGCCTCGATGGCGGCCACCAGCTCCAGGTACCCTTCCAAAGCGACGATTGGCGGCATGAACACATACAGCCGGCCTTCACGGGGTTGTACACACAGGGCCGTGCGGACCACCCAGGCGGCGGATTCGCCGACCGCCGGGGCCGGTTCGGTATACGGCTTTGGCTGGGTACGTATGCCGTCCCCAACCCGTTCCGCCGGTCTGCCATGCAGGGCCTGCTGGCCCTCGTGAAACCCGGGCAGCGGTCCCCGATCGGCCATGGGGTCAAGCGGATGGTCAAAGGGAAAATCCGCCTTGGTGACCCAGGGCAGGGACTCCAGTGGCAAGCGCAGCCCGGCCGGGGAATCGCCGGGAAGCAGAAACATGTGCCCGCCCCGCAAATGCCAGGGACCGCTCTTCCAGGAGCCGTGCTGTAAGGGCAGGACGTAACTCACCACCGCCCCCAGTCCCCGCTGGAAGGCGCCCGCCATGCGCATCCTGGCCTCGGGGTCTTCCAGCTTGGGATCGCTGGGATCCACATTCACCGGCAGCCGCTGCTCCTTGTGAAGGTAGTACAGGACATCCTCGTAGCCTTCGCGGATGAAGCGCCGGTTCACTTGCAGCGTATCGGCCAGGGTGTCGACGAAGACCTTGGCCTCGGCAATGCCGAAGCCATAATTTTTGGACACATCGGCGATCCAACGGTTGTCGGTCCATACCGCTTGGCCGTCACGGCGCCAATAGCAGCCCAGGGCCCAGCGGGGCAGGGATTCACCCGGGTACCATTTCCCCTGGCCATAGTGCAGCAGCCCGCCGGGAGCCCACTGCCGCCGCAGCCGTTTGAGCAAGGTTTCGGCCAACCGCTGCTTCTCCTCACCCAGGGCTGCGGTGTTCCATTGCTCACCGTCCATGTCGTCGATGGAGACGAAGGTGGGTTCACCGCCCATGGTCAGGCGCACATCCGTCTCCGCCAGCTGGCGGTCCACCCTGTGACCCAATTTTACGATGGCGGTCCAAATTTCTTCCGGGTAGGGCCGCGTGGAACGGGGCGCTTCACGAATGCGCCGCACGCGCATACGGTGGCTGAAATCCACCTCGCATTTCTCAAGTGCCCCGGTGATGGGCGCCGCACTTTGGGGCTGCGGCGAACAGGCCAGCGGGATGTGACCTTCACCGGCAAAAAGCCCCGAGGTGGGGTCCATGCCCACCCATCCGGCGCCGGGCAGGTAGACCTCGGTCCAGGCATGCAGGTCGGTGAAGTCGGCTTCCGGCCCGGACGGGCCATCCAGGGATTTGACATCCTGGGCCAGCTGGATCAGGTAGCCGGAAACGAAGCGGGCGGCCAGGCCCAGGTGGCGCAGGATATTGACCAGAAGCCAGGCCGAGTCCCGGCAGGATCCGCTGCCCAGGGTCAGGGTTTGCTCGCAGCTTTGCACATTGGGTTCCATGCGGATCAGATAGCGAATGTCGCGGCTCAGCCGCTGGTTCAGATCCACCATGAAATTGTTGGTCGGTTTGGGGGTGCGGTCAATCTGGGCCAGGTAAGCCTTGAGTTCCTTGCCCGCCGGTTCTTTGGCCAGGTAAGGCCCCAGCTCCGCCTTGAGGGTCGACTCATAGCGGAAGGGAAAGTTCTCGGCATCGGGTTCCAGGAAAAAATCGAAGGGGTTGATGATGATCATCTCCGCCACCAGATCCACCTCGACGACGAGTTCGCTGGTCTTTTCCGGAAAAACCAGGCGTCCCAGAAAATTGCTGAAGGGATCCTGCTGCCAGTTGATGAAGTGGGTTTCGGGGGTGACCTTCATGGCGTAGCTCAGGATCGGCGTCCGGCAATGGGGCGCCGGCCGCAGCCGGACGATGTGGGGGGAGAGCGAGATGCGACGGTCATAGCGATATGACGTCTTGTGGTTCAGGGCAACATGGATTCCCACGGGGCGTCCTTTCTACTGCTCGTTGGCGGATGTGTCGATCAGGGGCTTTAGATTGAAGAAGGTGGTGCCGATGGCCTCGTCTACCTGGTTGAGCCGGGTTTGCAGACCGTCCAGGTACTCGTGCAGACCATGATCGACCACTTCGTGGATGTCGGTATATTCCAGATCCGCCTTGAGGCGGCCCAGCCGTTTTTCGGCGAGGTTACTGGCCGATCCGGGCGGTGAGCCATTGATGCGGTGCAGGCAGATTTGTGCCTTCGAGACACAATGGCGGATGGAGCGGGGAAACTGGCTGTCGAAAATCAGAAAACCGGCCACCTTACGGGGGGTGATTTGGTGATGCTCCTTACGGTACATCTCGAAGGCGCTGGCGGATTTGAGCACGGCTGTCCACTGGATGTTGTCGATGGGGGTATTGACCAGGTCCGCCTGGGGCAACAGCATGAAGTACTTGACATCCAGTATGCGGGATGTCTTGTCGGCCCGTTCAACCATCATGCCGATGCGGGCGAAGTTCCAGGCCTCGCCATGGCTCATGGTTGAGTCCATCAGGCCGGTGAACAGGTGGCTGCGCATCTGGATGATCTTGAAGAAAGGATGGGGATCCATCAGTGCCATGGTTAGGCTCTTCGCGTCGGCCAGCTCCAGGTAAAAATTGTTTAAATGCTCCCACATCTCTGACGAGATGATCTCACGGATGGAGCGGCCGTTTTCGCGGGCCGCCGCCAGGCAGCGAAGAATGGAATTGGGGTATTCCCGGTCAAAGGTTAGAAATCGGATCACGGCCTCCTGATCGTGGGTACATTCCGGGCACTTTTTTTCGAACAGCGCCTGATCGCCGGTGATCATCACCAGCGGCTCCCAGTGCTTGCCTTTTTCCGAAGGCATGTCCAATAGCAGGTTGAGGTTGACGCTGATGAAGCGGGCCACATTTTCCGCCCGTTCGATATATCGGCACATCCAGTAAATTGAATTGGCTACGCGGCTGAGCATTGATCCTCCTCCCCAAAAAAAGAACCGCAGAATGTCCAATTTCCAATGACGAATGTCGAAGGGTCGTATCGCTGCGCGATGGCGTCGATTTTAAATGACCAAGTTCATTTCTTCGATATTCTGCGGTTCTTTATTCGACATTGGATATTCGCTTTATGAGACGCGACCATCGTGCCAAGCCGGTTTCACAGCACCCAGGTATCCTTGGTGCCTCCCCCCTGCGAGGAATTGACCACCAGCGAACCCTTGGTCAGGGCCACGCGGGTCAGTCCGCCGGGCTGCACGTAAATTTCCTCACCAAAGAGCACGTAGGGTCGCAGGTCCACGTGGCGCCCCTCGATGCGATCACCCACAATGGTGGGCACCCGGGAGAGCGATATGGTCGGCTGGGCCATGTAGTTGCGTGGTTCGGCGGTGATCTTCTCGGCAAATGCCGTCCGCTCGGTTTGCGTGGCATGGGGGCCCACCAACATGCCGTATCCGCCGGATTCGTTGGCGGCCTTGACCACCAGTTGATCCAGGTGGGCCAGCACATAGGCCCGGTCTTGGCTGTCCCGGCAAATATAGGTGGGCACGTTGGGCAGGATGGCCTCCTCGCCGGTGTAATATTTTATGATTTTGGGCACGTATGCGTAAATAACCTTGTCATCGGCGATACCGGTGCCCGGTGCGTTGGCCATGGCGATGCGTCCTGCCTTGTAAACCTCGACGAGTCCCCGCACCCCCAGCATGGAATCGGGGCGGAACACCGCCGGGTCGATAAAATCGTCGTCGATCCGGCGATAGAGGACATCCACGCGTTTAAGGCCTTTGGTGGTCAACATGTGAACGAATCCGTCGGCAACCACCAGATCCCGGCCCTCCACCAATTCCACGCCCATCTGTTGGGAGAGAAAGGAGTGCTCGAAGTAGGCGCTGTTGTATATGCCGGGGGTCAGCACGCCGATGGTCGGTGTTTGGACATGATCCGGCGCCAGGTACTCCAGCACCTTGAGCAGATTGGAGGGATAATCGTCCACCGGGCGCACCCGGGATGCCTCGAACACCTGGGGGAAGGTGCGTTTGAGCACCTGGCGATTCTCCAGCACATAAGAGACGCCCGAGGGGCATCGCAGGTTGTCTTCGAGCACATAGAAACGTCCGTCGCGGTCGCGCACCAGATCGGTGCCGGTGACATGACACCAGACTCCCCGAGGCGGGGTGAATCCCTCGCACTCTTTGCGGTAAGTGCGGCTGGTGAGGATCAGGTCTTCTGGAACCACCTTGTCTTTCAGAATTTTTTTCTCATTGTAGACGTCCTGGATAAATGCATTGAGGGCCAAGATGCGCTGTCTCAACCCGTTTTCGATCTGCTGCCAGTCGTCGTTGGAGACGATGCGGGGGATGATGTCGAAGGGCATGATCTTCTCGGTGCCCTCTTCACGGCCGTAGACATTAAAGGTGATGCCCATTTTTAAGAGCAGGGCCTCGGCCGCTTTCTGCCGCATGACCAGGTCCCCTGGCGGCAGCGATTCGATCTTGTCAACCAGCAATCGGGCGCCCGGCCGGGGTTGCCCGTTGCGCTCGACCAATTCGTCATAATAGTCTCCCGGGTCATACGAACCGAATGTTTCCATTGAACCTTTACCTCCATGTTCAAGCGGATCTGGGGCGAACCATCACGCGCATGGAATGCTTCCGTCGGACAGCCAGCGCAGCGGTGCTTTAATCAACCCACGCTCATGGGTTTGCCGAACAGCACTGAAGGCCGGGCTTATTCATGGACATTCATAATGGATGTCTTGATCCATGGCAATGGCTCATTGAGGGCAATCGCGCTGATCGGTTGAATAATAGAACCACCAAAGCCGCAGAATAAACAGCCATCCTTGACGATGTGTCCGCTGAGCACCTTTTGCAACCAAAATGCTGGCGATCGTGAATTCGAAGGCAACCGGCGCTGTCATCATTCAACGTTTGGCGTAAAATTTTCTATTTGAATTAGAATAGTTATTGCCGAAGACGATCCCGAATGCGGAACGCTGTTGAGTCGGCGCTCTGCCAAACAAGGTCAATACATCTCCAAGAATCGTTTTTCCGCTTCATCGGTTCCAATCATGATCAGCTCATCCACCTCGCTGAAGCGAAACGAGGGATCGGGATTGCTGACCATCGCACCGTCGTGGTTGATGGCGATAACCGAACATCCGGTCTGCCTGCGAATATGGCTTTCGGCCAAGGATTGGCCCACCAAAGAGGCATGCACCCCGCTGCGAAACACATTTAACCCCTCGGCGAGCATCAATACATCGTCGGGTTTGAGAAGGTTGAGGATCGTGTTGGCGGCCAGGGAGGCATATGACATCACCAGGTCTGCCCCGGCCGTGTGCAGTTTGGCGACATTTCGGTCCAGATTGGCCCGGCAGATGATCTGGATGTCGGGCCGCAGCCGGCGACAATAGATGGTCAGGTAGATATTGGTTGGATCGTCATGGGTGGTGATAATGATCGACGGTGCATCGTCGATCCCGGCCCGTTTCAAGATGTTGATGTCCGCAGCACTTCCGTAAACATATTTGGAGTTTACGACAAGTGCCTTCCTTTTTTCGATGATCCGATAGTCGATACCCGCCAGTTCCAGGGCTTCTGAGGCGGCACGGCCGACCCGTCCGCCACCCAAGACAAGAACCGGTGCCCGAAATTTTTGATGACCGCCGATATGCTCATCGTAACTCTTGAGTTGGTCTGCGGACCCGGCCAACAGAAGGACCGTCGTGGAATTGATGCGTGTTGAAGCCGCTGGTATTTCAAACCTGCCCCTTTCCCAGATACCCACAACCGTAATGCCGGTGGTCTCACGCAACTGGCTTTGCTGGAACGTCCTGCCGACCAGCGGTGTCCGCATGGCCGGCGCCTCGGCGATGAGAAGATCGTCGATGTTTCCAATGACATTCGATCGCGTGCTCGTCCCGAGTACACGCCTTGACAAGGATTGGCCCAGCAGTTTCATGAACTGCAAAACATAGGTGCTTCCAGCCAGCTGCAGTATGTCCACCGAGTCGTCCAGGTCGGCATTGGCGGCAATGGGCACCGCTTTGGATATCTCCCGAACGGTAAAGGCGATGTTGGTGTTCATCATGTCATCCACATTGGCCACCACCAGGCCAGCCCGGTTGACCCGAATTCGCCGGTAGGTTTCCGGGTCAGTCAGCTCGCCCACGACCACCTTATAACCTTGGTCAAACAGCTTCAGTGCCTGTTGTATATCCTCGGAAACGATGACGTATTGGTAATGATATTGTTTCAGCCTGTGGATAAGATTCATGGTAATCGGATCCGTGCAGGTCAAAATGACATGCCCGTGGGTGTCTTCGGGCACTTCTCGAGGGGCCCTGGCTTTGGTCTGGGCCTCAAGCCATGGTGCATAAAAGAACTGGATGAAGGTGAAGGGAAGCATGATCAGCAGAAAAACCAGACCGGACAGCAGCACAACCACCGAGAACAATTTGCCCAGGTCCGAGGCGAAGGTGATATCACCGAAACCGAGGGTCGACATCACCGTAAGGGCCCAATAGAAGCCGGTGACCCAGCTGAATCGCTGGTCCTCCAGCAGCATAATGAAGTGAAACAGGATGCTGTAGACGGTGACCATGGTTATCAGGATCAGCAAAAACTTCATTAGCATCCTGACGTTGCGCTCTTTTCTTTTCGAAAAAATTGAGAGTAACTGGCCCACCAGAAATTTCATGATTGCCATCTCTTTGTCTGCCCTATGGCGTCTGGATCGAACATTGGGACATGGTGAAGGCGATTCATTGGCCCATCAGCTCCTCATTGTTGGGGTGTATCCCCGGTCGGCCGGGGAAGGTTGATCTCTACCCGGTCGCCAGTTTTAATGCCATGTTGCCGAAACCACCCCTGTTCGACTTCCAAGGCATAGCGGGCCGGTTGGCTGGCGTGATACCTTTCATGGGTTTGGTCCGGCGTCATGATCTCGATGTTGATAATGATCCCGGAACCATCCAGAAATGCAATCGAAAGCGGGATCCACGTGTCTTTCATCCAGAAGGTCCTCATCGCGGATCGAGGGTAGACAAACAGCATGCCCCGATTGTCATCGAGAGAGGTGCGCCGGGACAATCCACACATGCGCGACCGGGGCGTCGCTGCCAGTTCCACAACCAGCGGGTTGCCGCCGATGAAGACGGTTGTCGTGGGCAATTCAAGGGGGCAGGCGATGATCGTTCCTTTGAGAATCGATAAAAGGAGGATGGCCATGAGAAGGCTTTTCGCCAAACCGGCGAAGCGACATTGCTGTTCAATCATGAGTGACATGGATCGATATGAAATTATAGGGGTATCTGGCCCCATCACCGCTGTTTCGTTGTCCAATCAGCGATCCGGGCTGAAGTTGTCGGTCATCGATGGTCTTTTCAGCGTGGGCGTCAACCTTGCGATCAACGATCGTCGGCCCCTTGATTGGCGATGCGGTTGATCATGGACGCTGCGTAACCGGCACCGTAGCCGTTGTCGATGTTGACCACGGTGACACCGTTGGCGCAGGAGTTGAGCATGGTCAGCAGCGCCGCCAGGCCTCCGAAACTGGCGCCGTAGCCGATGCTGGTGGGCACGGCGATCACCGGTTTGTCCGTAAGGCCGGCGGCCACGCTGGGCAGGGCGCCGTCCATGCCGGCCACCACCACCAGCACGCTGGCTGCCTGGATCTTCTCACGTTTTGAAAGCAGGCGGTGAATGCCCGCCACGCCCACATCGGTGAGCCGTTCAACCCGGTTGCCCATCACCTCGGCGGTGACAGCGGCCTCTTCGGCCACCGGAATGTCGGAAGTGCCGGCACACATGACCAGGATCGTCGTTCGGGTGGGTGTGACCGGTTTTCGGTTCAGCACCACGATGCGGGCCGCCGCATGGTATTCCACCCGGTCGCAGATGGTTTTCAGCGCCTCGTAAACCGGCTGCTCCGCCCGGGTGGCCATGATGTTTACATCCTTTTCCAACAACCGCCGGGCGATGCCGACGATCTGCGCCACCGTCTTGCCGGGGCTGAAAATGGTCTCCGGATGACCGCTGCGCAGGGCACGGTGATGATCGACCATGGCATACCCAAGGTCCGCATAGGGCAGATCTTTCAGCGTGTTTAGCGCCTTGTTCACCGGGAGCTCACCGGATTGAACCTGTTCCAATAATGCTTTTAAACTGTCGGTGTTCATCGCGCAGGCCTATTCAAAAAAATAAAGGGTTTTGGAAAGCAGGACATCGAATATGGATTGTCGAAATTCCAAGGCAGGGACCGCTGCACGATGTCAATACAAACGAGAACGCATACCTCCCTTTATCATTCTGCGGTTCCTTGTTCAACCTGGGAGATTCTGTCATTCTTTTCATCCCCTTCAGCCTTATCCCCCGGTTTGAGCGGCACCACCCATCGCTTCGGGGAAAACGGCCAGTTTCCGTCTACTGGCCTTGACCACTGCCTGTCAACGAATTTGTCTACGGTGCATTGAAATGATAACGCTTGCAACAAAAAAGGGCCGGCCACCCGATGGGTGACACGGCCCTTTGTTGGTTGAGGTTGTTTAGGCTCAGGCGCTATTTACCGGCCCTGCCATCGTCGCAGGCATCGTCGGCACCGGCCCGGCCGGCATGTTCGGCCGTTCCGGCCAGGGTGCAGGCGTCGCTGTCGTCATCCGCCGCCGCCAGTTCCCCTGAGGGTTCGGCAGCCACGTATTCGGTGTCCGCCATGCGCTTGAGGGTCGTGTAGCGGTCGGCAAATTCGGCTTCGAGCCGGGTGTGCAGGCTCTGGGCCTCCTCCGGAAAGAGTTTCTGCAAGGCAGCATAACGCACTTCACCGCCGAGGAATTCCTGCAGGCTGCCGTCCGGCTCCTTGGAATCCAGGGTAAATGGGTTCTTGCCTTCGGCCTTGAGCATGGGATTGTAGCGGTACAATGGCCAGTAGCCGCACTTGACGGCCAGGTCAGTCTCCTCCTGGGTCTTGCCCATGCCCTTTTTGATGCCGTGGTTGATGCAGGGTGAGTAGGCCATGATCAGCGACGGCCCGTCGTAGCTCTCGGCTTCGTTGAAGGCCTTCATCAGCTGCTGCTTGTTGGCCCCCATGCCCACGCTGGCCACG
>JAAUYD010012787.1_pt1 | contig 15798 bp, 16 predicted proteins | sample 7278101 | NCBI WGS metagenome assembly JAAUYD01 (sample SAMN14350128, study PRJNA611818) | marine sediment metagenome | isolation source: surface marine sediment (0.6m) | place: French Polynesia: Moorea | collected 2018-08 | reverse complement strand
CCTATGGCTTCCTGTTCGAGGCACTGGGCAAGAGTATCGCCGGATCGCTACACACGCGGGGAGAACTGCATCCGTTGCAGGTCGCCCGTCAATTCGAGGACAACCTGGGTGAAAATATTACAACTTCTGCGGGCCATTTTGCCAAACTGGCGCTCCGCCAGCTCAACAAGCAGGACTGATTCCGAGGTCGCCGAGGACAGCGCCGGGCAGGCCAACCTGGACCTGGCGCTGGAAAGCCTGCAGGAGCTGCTGCAGGACCAGCGAGTTCCCGCGCAGGTGCGCGATTCGCTGGCCGGAGACTATGCCGAGATCGAGGACATGCTCGAACGCCTGCAGCAGGGTCGAATCCACATCGCCGCGTTCGGCCGGGTCAGTGTCGGCAAATCGGCGTTGCTGAATGCCTTGCTTGGCCGCGTCGAGTTCAGCACCAGCCCGCTGCATGGGGAAACCCGCGTCGTGCAGCAGGGCCGCTGGCAGGAATACCGCGCCGGCAACATTCACTTGATCGATACCCCGGGCATCAACGAGATCGAGGGCGAGGAGCGTGAGCGCCTGGCGACCGATGTGGCGGCGCGCGCCGAACTGGTATTGTTCGTTGTCGATGGTGACCTGACCCGCAGCGAGGTCGACGCGCTGCGCACGATCTCGGCGACTCATCGGCCGGTGCTGCTGGTGCTGAACAAGCAGGACCGGTTTCGCGCCGAGGAGGTGACCCAACTGTTGCAGTCGCTCGAACAGCATGCCGCCGGGCTGGTCGACCCGGCCAATATCGTCACCGCCGCGGCCGACCCGGCGGAACAGGTCGTCATTCATACCGATGAACGGGGTCAGGAAACCGAATCGAGACGCAAACCGCTGGCGGACATCGATGCGGTCAGATCCCGCCTGTGGGATATACTGCAGGCCGAAGGCAAGACCCTGGCCGCGCTGAATGCGTCGCTGTTCGCCGGCCCGCTCAGTGACCGGGTCGGCAAGAAGATCATCGAAGCGCGGCGGCATGCCGGGCAGAAGATCATTCACACTTACTGCACGGCAAAAGGGGTCGCAGTGGCGTTCAACCCGGTGCCGGTTACCGACCTGGTCGCGGCCGCGGTAGTCGATGTCACGATGATCGTGCACTTGTCGAAGCTGTTCGGCCTGCCGTTGTCGAAATCCGAGGCCGGCGGCCTGATCAAGACCATCGGCGCGCAAATGGTTTTGTTGATGGGTACCGTGTGGGCGGTGCATTTCGTCTCGTCGGTGCTGAAACTGGGTTCCGGCGGCCTGTCCGCGCTGGTCACCGGTGGTGCGCAGGGGGCGGTGGCCTACTACAGCACATACATCGTCGGCCAGGCGGCCGAGCAATACCTGGCGCAGGGTAAATCCTGGGGCGAGGGCGGACCCAAGTACGTGGTGCGCAAAATTCTTGATAACCTCGATCGTGATTCGATCCTGGAGCAGGCGCGCCAGGATATCCGCAAGCGCCTGTCCCAGGCCTGAAAAAAGCGCGCCGCGGCGACGCTCGCTTGCGACAATTTGCCACATTGTCCGTGGGGTAGTATTTCCCGTATCATCGCGCGTCCCTTGACAGCACGATGGATGTGGCAATGCTCAAATTTCACGCGTTCGGGCTTCTCCTCGTTTCCTCGATCATCGCCGGCTGCGGTGGCGGCAGTCCGGATACCGGCTCGGCTGATACCGTACCCGATCAGTTTGCCTTTACCGATCGCAGCGACGTGCCGGTAGCGCAGCTGGTCGAATCAGATACCGTCACCATCAGCGGCATGGATGCTGCCGCCGTCGTCAGCATTACCGGCGGTGAATATTCGATCAACCGGAGCGCTTTCACCAGCGCAAGCGGCGAGGTCGACGCCGGCGATTCGGTGGTGGTACGCCAGGTGTCTTCCGTAAACCATTCGACCTCCACCCACGCAATGCTGACGGTTGGCGGTGTCTCTGACACCTTTACAGTTACGACCCAGACTGCCCCAGCGTCGGTTGCCGACACCATACCGGATGTATTCAGCTTAAGCGACGTGACCGAGGCGGCGCCATCCAGTACGGTTACCTCCAACCTGGTCGTGATCAGCGGCATCAATGCGCCGGCGCCGGTATCCATCATCAATGGTCTCTACTCGATTAACGGCGGCGCATTTGTTGCGGTGGACGCAGCGGTCAATGACGGCGACAGTGTCGCGGTGCAGTTGCTGGCATCCAGTGACTATGACTCGACCACGCAGGCGACGTTAATGATCGGTGGCGTCAGCGATACCTTCAGTGTGACCACGCAGGCGTTATCGAATCTGCCACAGGATTTTGCCCTGCCGCCGCTGGACCCGGGTGATGCGTCTTTTACTTCGGCTCATTTTTCCGGATCGCAGAATTGCGCGCTGTGCCATGATGGCATCAGTGATGGTTCAGGCGCCGATGTATCGATTGTCTCCGACTGGGGTTCGAGCATGATGGCGAATGCCGCGCGCGACCCGCTGTGGCGCGCCAAGGTCTCCAGCGAGTTGAAACGCAACCCGGCGCTCGCGGCAATAATCAACGACAAGTGTACACGTTGCCATGCGCCCATGGCGAACGAGGAGATGCAGCGCACCGGCGAGGTTATCGATATCCTCGGCAGCGGCCTGCTCGATTCCGGTCATGCACGCCATGATGAGACGATGGAGGGCGTCAGCTGTACCTTGTGCCACCAGATCACCGATCGCGCCGAGCTGGGAACGCTGGACGGAATTTCCGGGCAGTTCGAGATCAACGACAGCAAAACGCTCTATGGCCCCTATATCGACATTCAGGCGCAGCCGATGATCAACAATACCGGCTACACTCCCGCCTACAGCGCGCATGTTCGCGAATCCAAACTGTGCGCGAGTTGCCATAACCTGAAGACGCCCTACGTCGATGAGTTCGGAAACCTGCTGAGCCAGACCGCAGCAGACGAGTTTCCGGAGCAGATGCCCTACAGCGAGTGGTTGCACAGCGACTTCGCCGCCCGGCAAAGCTGCCAGGATTGTCACATGTCGCGCGCCGACGGCGTGGTCATGTCGACCCGGCCGCCAAGCCTGAGCACGCGGCGCGATAACTTTGGGGTGCACGATTTTATCGGCGCCAACCGGCTGATGCTGGATATTTTTGCTAACAACAAAATCCGGCTGGGAGTGCTGTCAAACAATTTCGCCGAGACCATCGCGAAGACGGAGAACATGCTCGCCAGCGCGGCCAGCGTCAGCATCGTGAATCCGCTTGTGGTTAACGACGCACTGGAATTTGCCGTGGATATCGAGAGCCATACGGGACATAAACTGCCGACCTCGTTTCCGTCGCGGCGGCTCATCGTGCATGTTACGGTCAGGGATGCGGCGGACAACATTCTGTTCGAGTCAGGGCGAGTCAATGTCGACGGCAGCGTGGAGGGCGTCGATGCCGACGACGACCGCACCCGGTTCGAGGCGCATCATGAGCTGATTACGGAGCCTGGTCAGGTGCAGGTGTACGAGACGGTGATGGGCAACAACCTCGGCGAGGTCAACTACACCCTCTTGCGCGCCAGTCACTATTTAAAGGACAACCGCCTGTTGCCGAGCGGCTTCGACAAGCGCTCTGCCGCGGACGATATCGCGGTGCGCGGTGCCGCGGCGAGCGATGCGGATTTCACTGCCGGCGGCGACCGGGTGAATTACCGCGTCTTCGGTCTGGCTGGCAGCGGTTACCGAATCGAAGTGGAGCTGGTCTACCAAACCCTGGCGTTCGCGTTTGCGCAGGACCTTTTTCGTGACGATACCGATGAAACCAATGATTTTCGCCTGATGTACAACAAGTCCAACGCCAAGTCGACGGTTTTCGCGACCACGGCTGTCACGCTGCCGTAGCGGTGTTCCGTTACCACCCGGCCGCTCAGGATGCGCGTTCCACCCGGTTGCGACCGTTATTCTTGGCCTGATACAGTGCCTGGTCGGCGCGATTCAACATGTCCTGGACCGATTCGTTTGGACGGAATTCCGCCACTCCCAGTGACAGCGTGACCTTGCCGTAGGATTCGTGCTTGTTGCCGGTCAGCTTCTTCTTGCTGACCTCGTCGCGCGCCTGTTCGGCGACAATGGCCGCGCCTTCCAGGCCGGTGTCCGGCAGTACCAGCAGAAATTCCTCGCCGCCATAGCGCGCTGCGAGGTCCTTGCCCTTGATACAGGACTTGATGGTCTGGCCCACGTAGCGCAGCACCTTGTCGCCGACCAGGTGGCCGTAACTGTCGTTGAACTGCTTGAAGTGGTCGATATCACCGATCGCGACGCTGAACGTAGGTTGCTCTTGCGCGGTCAGTTTTTCCAGCGTCTGGTCCGCGGCCAGGCGATTGGCCAGTCCGGTCAGCGCATCGCTCAGGGATTCCTCGCGCACCTGGTCGAGCTGTTTGCGCAGCGATTCCACCTCTTCCATCATGCTAGACAACTGCGTGTCGAGCGAACGCTGGTTCTCCTCGGTGGCGCGGGTCCTGTCGATGACGTTGCGGACCTCACTCATCAGCTGTCCCGGCTCGGTTGCCTCGGTGAGGATCTGGGCAATGCTGTTCAGTGAGGTGAGGTATTCGCCCAGGTCACCCTGCGAATCCTGGTAGTGGTTCTGGATATGGGTGATGATCTTGTGCAGCTCCTGGCGAATGAAATCCAGTGCCTTTTCGTCCTGCGCGATATAGCGCTTGTACAGGTCCAGCAGCTGGCTCTCGGTCAACTCGTCCGGCTCCTGCAACAGTTCTTCCAGCGCCTGTTGCAGCTGCGGGTTGCCGCCCGAGACGAACTCATAGCCGATCTGGTAGTTGATCGGCGAGGCCGGAATCTTGTGCTGGGCCAGGAATGCCAGCACCATGCGCAGGTATTCCGAGGCCTTCATGTAGTCGTCGTTGTATAGTTGGGATCTTGTCATCGCTATTGTTGATTATTGTGGTTGCAGCGATCCATACCGGAAAATTTCCTGACGGTTCTACCCGATCGACTTAGGCCCGGGGCGCTTTACGATTCCTTGTGCCGGGTTGAACAACCCAAGAATCCATGCCGGCTAGCGGCGGGGTGAGAGGGGCGAAACCTTAACGGACCTGAACGGCTCCTTTTGGAAGTTCGGGGAACTTCGTCGAGCGAGATTCGGTCATGCCTAATGCATGGAAGCATGATTTTAGGCGAAATCTCCGACCCGCGGGTGGTCCGCCGGCGAGTCGGGAGCCTGATATATACCGGTCCGCGCGTTATGATGGATCAAGCGCCGTAAATCTTCAATACTCAACAGTTAACAATTTAGGTAAATGAGGAATGGGTCTACATCTGTACTGGATTCGATCGGACCTGCGCACGGCCGATAACCCGGCGCTGCACGCCGCAATGCAAAAAGATGCACGGGTGGAGGCGGTGTATATCGATTGCCCGCAGCAGTGGCGGCTGCATGACCGCAGCCGAAGCCAGCTGGAGTTCGTCGAGCGCAACCTGACGCAATTGGATAAAAGTTTTTCCGCCGGGGGAATCAGGCTGCACCGGCTGGAGGTGGACAGTTTCGACGATGTGCCCGCGAGCCTGACGAAGCTGGTTGCCGAGCGGGGGATCGATGCGGTCCATGCCAACCGCGAATCCGGCGTCTACGAAAACCGGCGGGACCGTGCGGTCGCCGAGCGGCTGCCGCTAAAGTTCGAGCTTCACGACGCCGAGTGCATCCTGCCTCCCGGGTCGGTAACCACCCAGAATGGGGCCATGTACCGGGTGTTCACGCCGTTTCGTCGGGCCTGGCTGCATGAGTTCGAGGCCACGGGCTACAGCGTGCTGCCGTCGCCGGTCGATGCCGGCACCGAGCAGGATACCGCCGACACCGCGTGGCCGGCGGGTGAGTCCGCCGCGCGGCAAAGGCTCACGGACTTCTGCCGAACAGGTTTGACGGGTTATGGCGAAAACCGCGATTCCCCGGCAGTGGATGGTACCAGTGGGCTCTCACCCTACCTGGCGGCAGGCGTGTTGTCGCCGCGCCAATGCCTGCAGGCCATCGAGGAGGAACTGGGATATCTGCCGATGAGCCCGGGCGAGACCGGCTTCGAGTGGCTCAACGAGCTGGTCTGGCGCGAGTTCTATCGTCACCTGATGGCGGCGTTTCCCCAACTGTCGATGAACCAGCCCTTCCTGCCCGCGGCGCGGGGCATTCGCTGGAATGACGATGATAAGCTGTTCGCTGCCTGGTGCGAGGGCCGCACCGGTTACCCGATCGTCGATGCGGCGATGCGCTGCCTCAATGAAACCGGCTGGATGCACAACCGCCTGCGCATGATCGTCGCCAGCTTCCTGGTCAAGGATCTGCTGATCGACTGGCGTCGCGGCGAGGCGTATTTCATGTCGCGGCTGATCGATGGAGATTTTCCCTCCAACAACGGCGGCTGGCAGTGGTCGGCCGGCACCGGTGCGGACGCTGCGCCCTATTTTCGCATCTTCAACCCCACCACTCAGGGCGAACGCTACGACCCGGACGGCGCTTTCATTCGCGGCTGGCTGCCTGAGCTGGATGACGCGCCCGGCAAGCACGTCCATCGTCCGCATGCCTGGCTGGTGGAACAGGGGCGGACGGATACTTATCCCGAACCGATCGTCGATCATAAAGAGGCGCGCGAGCGCTGCCTGGCGCGTTACCAGGTCATGAAATCCGCGAGTTAATCATGCATACCGTACTTCAGAAATTCAGCGATTTTTACCGTGAACTGGACCAGCAACCGCTGAGCCAACTGGCGGATATTTACAGCGATGACGTCGAATTCTGCGATCCGGTGCACTGCGTTCAGGGGCTGGCGGCCCTGACCGGGTATTTCGAGCACTCGATGCAGGGCGTCACTACCTGTCGCTTTGATATCCATGCCGTGGATGAACTGAACGGCGAGGCGTACGTGCGCTGGACCATGCATTTCAGTCATCCGCGATTGAATCGCGGTGCAGCGATAGCGGTGCCCGGTGTCAGCCATCTGCGGTTGGCTGAGCGCATCACCTGGCACCGGGATTATTTCGATCTCGGCGCCATGCTGTATGAACAGCTGCCGCTGCTCGGCGGCCTGATACGCCTGTTGAAGAGCCGTTTGAGCTAGCTTCCCACCATTTCACACAATCTTCACACTGATTTGACGGCCGTTTCACGGCCCTGACGCCAGTATTCGTTGCACAGGCTCGCTAAGTTGGCGATCCATTTAAAATCGGAACTGTGACGAATGCAGCAAAATACACACATCAGCGCAAGCAAAGACCAGCAGAAAACCGTGCTGATCACCGGTGCCTCTTCCGGCATCGGTCTGCAGCTCGCGGAGGATTACCTGGCCGACGGCTGGCGGGTGGTCGCCTGCGGCCGCGATGAGCTCAAGCTGCGACGTGAGCTGCCGCAGCACGGGGTTGAGTATCGGGTATTCGACACCACGAACCGGGAGCAGACTTTGCAGGCGCTCAGGGACGAGCGCAACCTCGACCTGGTTATCCTCAATGCTGGAAGCTGCGAGTACGTTGACGACGCGCGGCAGTTCGACGCCGCCCTGTTCGAGCGCGTGGTTACCACCAACCTGCTGGGGACCGCGAACTGCCTGGCGGCACTGCTGCCAAATTTGCGGCAAGGCGCCCGGCTGGCGATCGTCAGTTCTTCGGTGACTTTTCTGCCGCTGACCCGTGCCGAGGCCTACGGTGCCTCCAAGGCGGCGCTCGATTACCTTGGCTACACCCTGGCGGTAGACCTGGATCGCGCCGGTATCGGAGTGTCAATTGTACGTCCCGGTTTCGTCGATACCCCGCTGACCAGGCGTAACGATTTTCCAATGCCGGGCCAGATCGATGTGCAACAGGCCAGCCGTTTGATCCGCAACGGCCTGGCGCGCGGCAAGCGAGAGATCAATTTTCCGTTCCTGTTCATTCTGACCATGCGCCTGTTGTCGTGGTTGCCACAGGGACTCTGGCACCGTATCGCGGTTGGCATGATCCGGGAGAGCGCATGAAAAAGATTGCAGTAATCGGCAGCGGCATCTCAGGCCTGACCACGGCGCACTTGTTGAGCCGCGATTACGAGGTCACGCTGTACGAGGTGGAAGATCGCCTGGGCGGCCATACCGCCACCGTCGATGTCGAGGTCGATGGACAGAACTACGCAATCGATACCGGTTTCATCGTGTTCAATGACTGGACCTATCCCAATTTCATCAAGCTGCTGCAGCGCACCGGCGTCGAGATGCAACCGACCGAGATGAGCTTCAGCGTCCAGCATGCCGCGACCGGCATAGAGTACAACGGCAACAGCCTGTCTACCCTGTTCGCACAGCGCGCCAACCTGATGAATCCACGTTTTTACGGTTTCCTCGGCGAGATCCTGCGCTTCAACAGGGTAACCAAGCAGCAGCTTGCAGGCAGTAGTAGCGGCGGCAATACGCTGGGAGAGTTTCTCGACGTGCATCGTTTCAGCGACTTCTTTGCCGGGCACTATATTCTGCCGATGGTAGCGGCGATCTGGTCGGCGACCATCAGGGATGCACGGGTGTTCCCGCTGGATCTGTTCCTGCGTTTCTTCAACCATCATGGCCTGTTGAACGTATTCAACCGGCCGCAGTGGTACGTGATCAAAGACGGTTCGCGAAGCTACATTCCAGCGCTGATCCGGCCGGTACAACAGGTACGCACCGGTTGTCCGGTGTCCTCGGTGCGGCGTATGGACAAAGGGGTCGAGGTCAAGTCGGCCGAGGATACACGCTACTACAGCGAAGTCGTCTTTGCCTGCCATTCCGACCAGGCACTGAGTCTGCTGGCGGATGCCAGCGAGCTGGATCAGCGCGTGCTGGGCGCACTGGCCTATCGTGATAACGAGGTGGTGCTGCACACCGATACCCGGCTGCTGCCGAACAACCGCCGCGCCTGGGCAAGCTGGAACTTCTGGCAAGGTGGGGAAGAGAATGCGCCACCGGCGGTGACCTACAACATGAACATCTTACAGGGGCTGGAATCCGACACCACCTTCTGCGTGACCCTGAACCGCGGAGGGGATATAGATCCAAACAAGATTCTCGGCCGCTACACCTATGCGCACCCGGTTTACGACAGCGGTACGCTGCAAGCGCAGCAACAGCGCGACTTCATCTGCGGCCACCGGCATACCCACTACTGTGGCGCCTATTGGTATAACGGTTTTCACGAGGATGGGGTCAGGAGCGCACTGGACGTCTGCGCACGTTTCGGAGTCGTGCTATGACTAGTTACAGCAGCGTGTATACGGGCACCGTGCATCACCAGCGCTATGCGGTGGCTGAGCACGGCTTCAGTTACCCGCTGTACATGCTGGCGCTGGATCTGGACGAACTGGAAAGCCTGTCGGCCAGGCTGCGCTTTTTCGCCATCGAGGGTTTCGCCCCATTCAGTTTTCGTCGACGTGATTACCTCGGCAATTCCACCACAACGTTGAAGACCGCGGTCATCGAAAAGGTAGCGGAGTTAGGTGGTGAAACCACGGATATCGACCGCGTGGTCTTGCTCGGCCAGGTGCGCTGTTTCGGGTTGTATTTCAGCCCGGTCAATTTCTTCTTCTGCTACCGCGGCGATCAGGCGATTTACCTGCTGGCCGAGGTGCGCAACACGCCCTGGAACGAGCGCCATTGTTACCTGGTGAATATCGCACGGCCAGTGGCGACGCCGAAGCGCTTCCATGTATCGCCGTTCATGGATCTGGACATGCGCTACCAGTGGAAAATCGATCTGACCGATGACCGCCTGATGATTCATATCGAGAACTGGCGTGATCACAAGCTGTTCGACGCAACTCTGGCGTTGCGGCGTCAGTCGCTGACCAGCCGGTCGCTGTTCTCACTGCTGCGGCAATGGCCGATGATGACCCTGTCGATTCTCAGGGGCATTTACTGGCAGGCGCTGAGACTGTTTATCAAACGTGTTCCCTACCATTCCCATCCGAGCTAGGAGTTTAACTGTGGAAAGCATTATTCAAAAACCTTCCCAATCATTACTCGATCAGGCGTCGCGGCGTATAGTGTTCGCGCTGCTCGGTGGTCTCAAGGATTGCGGGCTGACCGTCGAGGATGCGGCCGGAAGCTATTTTTTTGGCGAGCGCGACGCCGCGCTGCAGGCCGAGGTGGAGATATTCGAACCGCGCACCTATCGTCGCCTGCTCAGCGGCGGCAATATCGGTATCGGTGAAGCCTATGTCGATGGCGACTGGCGGTCACCGGACCTGACCGCGGTGATCCAGGTCTTCGCCCGCAACATGGCGACGTTGGAACGGCTGGAAAAGCGGCTGGGCTGGATCACCTATCCATGGCATCGCCTGCATCATCTGTTCAATCACAACAGCCGTGCCGGCAGCCGCGCAAACATCGCCGCGCACTACGACATCGGCAACGACCTGTACCGCCTGATGCTGGATCCGCACATGCAGTATTCCTCGGCGATTTACGCGCAGCCCACCGATTCACTGGAGGATGCCCAGGTCAACAAGCTGCGCACCATCTGCGATGCGCTGGAATTAAAACCGGAGGATCACCTGCTGGAGATCGGCACCGGCTGGGGCGGGCTTGCCTGCTTTGCCGCGCGACACTACGGTTGCCGCGTGACCACGACGACGTTGTCGCGCCGCCAAGCCGAGTATGCTCGTGAGCAGGTCGCGTTGCAGGGGCTGCTCGACCGGGTTACGGTGCTGCAGCGTGACTACCGCGAACTCGACGGCGAGTACGACAAGCTGGTATCGGTCGAGATGATCGAGGCGGTTGGTCACCGCTATCTGCCGGGATACTTTCGCCAGCTGGAGCGGCTATTGAAGGATGATGGTCGCATGTTGATCCAGGCGATCACCATCGCAGACCAGAGCTACGACCAGTACCGCAAGGGCGTGGATTTCATCCAGCGCTACATCTTTCCCGGTGGCTGCCTGCCCTCGGTCAGCGAAATGACCCGGCAGTTGCAGCGCCAGACCAGCATGACTCTGACCCGATTGACCGACTATGGACAACATTACGGGCAGACCATCGCCGAGTGGGCGAGTCGTTTCAACGGTGCTGCCAAGCGATTGCAGGAGCTGGGCTATGACGAGGATTTTCAGCGGCTGTGGCAGTTTTACTTCGCCTATTGCCAGGGAGGCTTTCGCGAAGGCGTCATCGGTCTGGTCCACTTCGAGGCGGTAAAGCCTGGAGCGAAAAGATGCGTGGCTGGTTTTGGTTGCAGCTGATCGCGTTTCAACTGCTGTGGTTCAGCGCGGTGCTCGGCGGCAACGACTGGATACTGCTGCCGCTGGCATTGATCGCGCTGCATTTTCTATTCAGTCCTTCGGTCCGCGGCGACTGGCGGGTGTTGCCGATCGCCGTGATCGGAATCAGCGCCGACGCGCTGCTGACATGGACTGGCGTATTCAGGTTCGACGGCTTGCCGATCTGGCTGGCGCTGCTTTGGGTCGGTTTCGTGCTGACCCTGGGGCACTGCCTGGCCTGGTTGCGGCGGCTACCGCTCAGCCTCATGGCACCGCTGGGCGCGTTGGCCGGTACCGCATCCTACCTTGCCGGCTGGAAACTCGATGCCGTCGATCTCCCCTTGGGCCTTACCGCTACCCTGATAGTGCTGGCAATCCTGTGGTCCGTTTTATTGCCGGTGCTGGTAAGGCTCGATTTTTACATCCGCGGGTCAGCGGCATGAGGACACTCCTGCTGCTGGCCCTGCTCGTAACCCTGCCCGCCACGGCCGGTCCATGGCGGGATCTGACCGTCGTCGGTCAGAGCCAGATGCACTGGCTATTCTGGAAGCTTTACGATATTCGCCTGCTAAGCGCGGACGGAAGTTACCGCGAGCGCGGTTATCCGCTGGCGCTGGCGATAGAATATGCCCGCAAAATCGACTCTACCCATTTGGTCGAGGCGACCCTCGATGAATGGCGCAGGCTTGAAATCGACTGGAACCCCGACTGGGGCAAACAATTGCAGGATCTGTGGCCGTCGGTTGTTCCGGGAGATGAACTGCTGTTGCTGGTGCCGCCGAGCGGGGTCAGTCTCTTCTATTACAACGGCGAACTGCGGGGCGAGATCGGTGATCCGGCCTTTGCCCCGGCGTTTCTTGCGATCTGGCTGTCGACCGAAACGCGCGAACCGGAGTTGCGTCGCCAACTGCTGGGAGAATCCGATGCGTAGTCTGGTCCTGATATTGACATTGTTCATTGCCGGTTGCAGCACCAAGATCAACGAGTACCGCGATACCCAGCCGCAGTTGAAAATGGAGGAATTCTACAACGGCCCGTTGACTGCCTGGGGCATGGTGCAGGACCGCGGTGGCAAGGTGCTGCGCCGCTTTCGCGTCGACATGGTCGGCAGCTGGCAGGGCAACCGCGGCACCCTGGAAGAAACCTTTTACTACGATGACGGTGAGCAGCAACAGCGCACCTGGCATCTGGAAAAGAACGCCGATGGCAGCTACGGCGGCACCGCGGCCGATGCGGTCACCCCGGCCCATGGCCGCACTGAGGGCTATGCATTGAACTGGCGTTACACGCTGTCGATCCCGGTGGAGGACGAGACCTGGGATATCGATTTTGACGACTGGATGTACCTGATGGATGAGAAGCGGTTGATCAATCGTGCGGAGATGATCAAATGGGGTTTCCGCGTTGGCGAGGTGACCCTGTGGATCGAAAAACGCTAACCGAACCAGTACGTTCAGTTGCTGGAGTGGAAAAATCCAATCGGGCATCGCTCGAGTTTACATTAAAGTGGCAGAGTGAAAAGGCCTGGCATAACGATCGTCTGTTTATTGGCGAGGTCGACTTTTGGCGAGATATTTTCCCCGGTGATCTGGGTGATCACGTCGCGAAATTGAGTCCGGGCGGACAGATCGGGGTGTCGTTTGCTGCCGGCAAGTTGGTCGAGCCCTTCGATGACAAAAAAATTGTCCGGTTCAAGCCGGAACAATTCGAGCGCGAGCATGGTCATCGGATGATCGAACCCCGCGCCGGGCGATTCTATCCGCGCGGCTTCGCGCCTGGGCCGATGAACTGCCATCGCGGTAGCTTCCTGCCGTTTCGCCTGCTGGAGGTCAACGGCGAGTCCATGCTCGGCGATATGAACCACCCTCTGGCGCGCTATCCGCTAACGCTTGGCGTTACCTACCGGGAAAAGCTCATTGCGATCGAAGAGCATGTCGGTGTTCGCTACGATATTGCCGAACAGGTCACCCAGCGTGGTCCGGGTATGCAGGTGGTTGCGTCATCCGAGCGCCCGACCGATTTCTACTCCGATTATCCGTTTGATCGACGTGACGATGAGGATGACGCGGCGTTTTATCGTGAACCGCGCATGATCCAGCATCTTGACGATACCGCTATCGCCCAGGTGACCGGTTTGTATGCGAGATTGCTCAAACCCGGCATGCAAGTACTCGACCTTATGAGCAGTATGTTGTCACACTTGCCGGCGGTCGACGGTCTGCAGGTTACAGGTCTGGGCATGAACATGCAGGAGCTGGAGGCGAACCAGCGGCTCGACGATCGCCTGGTGCATGACCTCAATGCAAACCCCGCATTACCGTTGGCTGATGAACAATTCGATGTCGTGGTATGCACTTCGTCGATCGAGTACCTGGTCGATCCGCTGGCAGTGATCGACGATGTGGCGCGAGTGCTCAAACGCGGTGGTGTTTTCATCGCGACCTTCTCCGACCGCTGGTTTCCGGGTAAGGAAATCAGTCTGTGGTCGGAGATGCATCCATTCGAGCGCTTCGGACTGGTGCTCGACCTGTTCGCCAGGAGCGGACGTTTTCGGGACCTGCATACCGAATCGATTCGCGGTCTGCCGCGACCGCCGCACGACCGGTACATCGATGTCTCGCCGCACTCCGACCCGGTTTTCGCGGTTTGGGGAACGAGGCGCTGATGTTTTCGGGCTAGGGTTGCAGCGACCTCAGGTAGCCATCCAGCTGTTCCAGGCCGCCACCCCAGCCCTTGCCGTGCTCGGCGCGCGAGGCTTCAAAGGCCGCGGCCTCGGCCGGGGTCGGATCGATCGGCTGCCAGATCAGCTGCAGCCGGGTTCGTTCCCCCAGATCCTCCAGCTGCACCGTCGTGCGCAACTCTCTCGGCCAGTCGGGATTCTGCGGGTTGCTCAATATCTCACCGGCCTCGTTGGAATTGTATTGGCGAAACACCAGGCTTTCCGGCGGGGTAATGGATTCGTAGCGGGTCAGCAACCACATCTCGAAGCCATTGGGCGCGGTCATTTTGTGCAGTGAAGTACCGCCGGGATCGATCCTGGCATGGATGAATTCGCAACGGAATCCCGGGAACGGGAACTGCCAGTTGACCAGGTGTTCCGGCCGGGTCCAGGCCTCGAACACCAGTTGCCTCGGCGCAGCGTATTCCCGGGTCAGTATCGTCGGTTCGACCGTTATGCTATCGCTTTCGCTCATTGTTCGCATCCCCCGTGGTTTGTAGTTCTTGCAGATAATCTTCCAGGTGATCCAGGCTGTTGTTCCAGTAGTCCTCGAACTGGATCACCCAGTCCTGTACCGGTTTCAATCGCGCAGCATTCACCCGGTAAAGCCGGTATCGGCCCTGTTTGCGTTCCGACACCAGGCCCACCTGCTTGAGTACGCCGAGGTGCTTGGACACCATCGGCTGGTTCCAGCCCAGCTCGTCGACCGTTTCGTTGACCGTCATTTCCCGGCCGGCCAGCGCCTCGATAAGCCGACGCCGTTTCGGTTCCGCGATTGCGTTGAAGGTATCCAGAGTGGTGCAGGCTCGTGGCATGGAGTTATTATATTCCTATAACGGAATATATCAATAGTAACCGATACCAGAGCCCGGTGTCGTTTCAGTCAAAGCCGTATCTTCTGAACGTCAGGTTCAGCCGGGGTTGCCGGCATTGGGGGTCACGCGGCAGCGCATGCTCGTAGCGCTCCTGGCAGCCGGCGCCCATGAACAGCAGGCTGCCGGGCGACAGATTCATGGCGAACGTGTTTGCATGATGGGTCCGCTGGCGAAACACGAACCTTCGCTCCGCACCCAGGCTCAGCGAGGCGATCGCGTCGGTGGCGCCATAGGCGGGCAGATCGCTGTGGAAGTCCATGCCCTCGGTGCCATCACGATAATACACGCAGCGAGCGACCGGAAAACGCACCCCGGTCTCCCGCATGATGCGATCGCGTACCTTGGCGAGCGAATCGGGCCAGGGCGAACGTTCACCCCATACCGCTGGCAGGACATCGTGGGAAAGGAGTTCGGAGTCGGCGAACAGGTAAATGCCGGTTTCGCCGACCAGTTCGCTGCCGTCGGCCATGCGGACCTTTCTGTCGGTGACATCGTAGCCGGATATGATTTCGCTAAACAGCGCCTCGGCCTCGGCGAGATCGAGAAAACCGGGGCGATACCAGACATCGCAATCCAGGGGCAGGGCGCTCACCTTGCCACCATTCGGAAGGCAGGTTGCCGGGCTGAAGCCGCGCCGCATCGTTGCACAGGCGGAATCACTACCATAACGCCGGATCATTCAGCGAATTCACGCACGCGATGTTTACCGGCGACTGCAATGCAGCGCCTTCGACCAGGGTCATCGCCAGCCAGCCGAACGGATACTCCAGCGGGTACGGCGGTGTATACATCGAGGCGGTATCGGCATCGAAGCCGAACCGGCCGTAGTAATCCGGATCGCCATAGACAAAAAGTACATTGACCCCCATTTCCGTTAACCACTGGATACCGTTGGCAATGAGCTTGGAACCTACCCGTCGGCGCTGATGGTCAGGCATGACACCGAGTGGGCCCAGAAGGTATCCCTGCCACTTTCGGTCTTCACTGATGGTTACCGGG
>JAAUYD010017560.1_pt1 | contig 15799 bp, 12 predicted proteins | sample 7278101 | NCBI WGS metagenome assembly JAAUYD01 (sample SAMN14350128, study PRJNA611818) | marine sediment metagenome | isolation source: surface marine sediment (0.6m) | place: French Polynesia: Moorea | collected 2018-08 | reverse complement strand
GGAGCACCTGGCAGCGATGGCCAGGACGCCGTCGATACCGGCACCATCAGCGTTACCGTCACGTCCAGCGGCGGCCCCGTTGCAGGCGCAACCGTAACCACCGATCCAGCTACCGTTAGCGTCGACACCGACGCAACGGGCGTCGCAGTACTCGCCGATGTTCCGATCGGCGTATACGACGTTACGGCAACGTTAGGCAACATCACAGCCAGCGAATCCGGTGTCGGTGTAGCAGCCGGATTGACGACGGATGTTGCGTTTACCGTCAGCGGTGTACCGGGCATGGTTTCCGGTACGGTATTGGCACCGGATGGCACGCCTGTTGCTGGCGCAACGGTCTCTGCACCCGGAAGTGCCGATGCCACGACTGACGCCGCGGGCGCGTTCATGATTGACTCGGTCGTCAGCGAATTCCTGTCGATTACGCCGCCTGCAGGTTCAAACCTGCTGGCCGCAGATACGCGCAGCTCGGTACGTGCAGGTGATGTCGTTAGCGTCGAGCTGTCAGGCGGTCCCGAAGCCGATGCAACGTTCCTCGGCAGCGATGTCTGCCTGATCTGCCACAGCGGCGGTCTGGCGAATGCCTGGATGGGCTCCGGTCACTATCGCGTTGTCGAACGCTCACTGGTCGAAATGGACCTGAACGGCTGGCCGGACGATCCTGGTGCAGGCCTTTGCAGCGCCTGGTTCGACACGGGTGTGGTCTCCAACATCCCCGGTGAACCTTCGACCAAGGGCGCGGAGACGCACGGCACCTACATTCGCACCTGTAACGACAATCCCGACCCACGCTACGAAGTACTGTTCGATAGCGACACCAATGGCATCGCGGACGAACTCCTCGATCTCGTGGTTCCGGTCTATGCCACCTACGGCGGGCCCGGCACGCAGGCGGGTGAAATTGAGGTTCTGCAGGCGCGTGGTGAGGCGACCGATATTCACGGTGCGTGGAAACAGCGCTACATGTTCAACATCGGCGATCTCGGCACCTGCCCTTCGACCAATCCGGAAGGCACGTTCGACAAGAACCCGAAACCCGCATGGGTAACGTGGGATACAACGCAAACCTGCGAAGACATGCTGATTCTGCCAATCCAGTTCAATCAGCGCACGCTCGAGTGGGTGTCCTACCACCCATGGGAGTGGTACGAGCAGAAACGCGCGTACTCGAAGAAATGCTCCGGCTGCCACGAGGCAGGCATTACGCTGACGGCAGTTGGCGGACTGGTAACGGAATACGCGGCCGCCGACTATCGCATCGGTTGCGAGAAGTGCCACGGACCGGGCAGCAGCCACGTTTCCAACGGTGCGGACCCGAACTTCATCATGAACCCGAATCACATGACGGCTGAGGCGGCCACCGAAATTTGCGGCGCCTGCCATAACCGCGGTTCAGACCCGATTGATGGCACGTTCGGATTCCCGTGGAGAAGCGATGTCACAGAATTCGACGGCAACTACATTGCCGGACTGCACACGCTGACGTGGGATGCGGTCGATGCGCCGGAAGGCTACTTCCTCGAGAAACCGGGCAACTGGCCGACAGGCTTCCCGCAGAAGCATCGCCAGCAATACAACAGCTTCGTCGGTTCAGCTCACGCCGATAATCCGTTTGAGAAGGTCACGTGCTACGAATGCCACTCGCCGCACAGCGGCAAGGGCGGCCCGTTCCGCTTCTCGAACACGGATTTCGTGAGCGGGGATGAGTTTACCTTCGGTGACAACGACGCTGCACTCATGACCAACAGCCGTTGCCTGAGCTGCCACGCCAGCCATGGCCCGTTCTCGACGCTGAACCTCCAGGACATCGCGACCTATCACACCGCGGTGGGTGGCTCGGCCGAGATGAATGGCATGGCTTTCACACCCGATGCAGCCTCGCAGACAGCGGCACTCGACATGGTCGAGCAGGCAGTAAAGGCACACAGCGGCGAAGCTGCCGGTATGCCGTTCGCGCCGTATACGCCGGATCAGTCCCATATTCCGGCCAACTACGCGCTGGGTGAAGGCGCTGTCGGACGCTGCACGTCTTGTCATATGACCAAGACCGCGAAAAGCGGCACATGGTTTGACGATGCCGATGGTCTCAGGATCGCGGGCGACAACACGGACCATAGCTTCCAGGTCGTCGAGATCCAGCCGGGCACGGATCAGCCGAACGCGTGTGGTAGCTGCCACGCCTCGTTCCGCACGTCATCCATACCCCCGGGCGGCGACTAGATCGTCAATCCTGCCTGAGGCAGTAATCACGGGGCGGCCATTCGGCCGCCCCTTTTTGTACATGGATGTACTTATGCCGCGACAAAACCGCATTAGCGGTTTTGGACAACGCCGGAGGCGTGGGCCCGCAGGGCCGAGGGCCGAAGGCCCGAGTCACCGCCATGGATGGCCGGGAGCGGCGTTGTCATGGATGTACTCATGCCGCGAACCGGCAGGACGTTTCACATGAGGCTACGCCGTTTCATATTATGATTTGAAGCCCGGCCGCGCTACTGGCCCCTAGGTAGAATCGGCCGGTAAATCCTTGAAGCGGAAGGGGTCTATGTCGCAGGAAGACGAAGATATCGTGTTGTCCGGGCTGCCCGACGACGAACTCGTCGAGCAGATGTTCGACGATTTGTACGACGGTCTGGCTGACGAAATCGCCGAAGGAACGCAGATTCTGCTCGATCGGGGCTGGGGCGCGAAGAAAGTACTCGACGAAGCACTCGTCGGCGGCATGAACATCGTCGGCATCGACTTTCGCGACGGCATCCTGTTCGTGCCCGAGGTGCTGCTTGCCGCCAACGCGATGAAAGCCGGTATGGCCATCCTGCAGCCGATCCTGTCGGCGAGCGGCTCCGAGCCGGTCGGCAAGATGGTCATCGGCACGGTCAAGGGCGACATCCACGACATCGGCAAGAATCTGGTCGGCATGATGATGGAGGGCGCCGGGTTCGAAGTCGTGGATCTCGGCATCAACACCGACGCCGAGACTTACATCGCCGCACTCAAGGAACATCGACCCAATATTCTCGGGATGTCGGCCTTGCTGACAACCACAATGCCGTACATGAAGACGGTCATCGACGCGATGGTCGAGGAGGGCGTGCGCGACGACTACATCGTGTTGGTCGGCGGTGCGCCCCTGAACGAAGAATTTGGCGAGGCCATCGGGGCCGACGCCTACTGCCGCGACGCGGCGACCGCGGTCGAAGTCGCGAAACAGCTCGTCAACGAGCGGCGGGCGTCCTGAAGTGTCCCGTCCGGAAGTACTGGTTATCGGCTGCGGAGCGCTCGCGCGGGAAATGACCCAGCTGAAACGCCTGAACGACTGGTCGCACATGCGCGTCCAGTGTCTGCCGGCAGAACTGCACAACCGACCGGCGGAAATTCCGGGTGCCGTACACGAGGAAATCGAGCGTTGGCGCGACGACTACGAGAAGATCTTCGTCGCGTACGCCGATTGCGGCACGGGCGGCGCACTGGACAGGATCCTTGAGGAGTACAATATCCCGCGGTTGCCGGGCGCCCACTGCTACGAGTTCTATGCCGGCGCCGTCGAGTTTGCGGCGCTGGCCGACGATGAGCCGGCCACGTTTTACCTCACCGACTTTCTGGCCCGCCACTTCGACCGGCTTGTCCGCCGCGGTCTCGGAATAGAGAGCAACCCGGAACTCAAATCCACCTACTTCGGCAACTATCGTCGTCTTCTGTACCTGTCGCAGTCGAACTCCCCAGCGCTCGAAGCGCTGGCGCGTGGTCATGCCGAATGGCTCGGCCTGGATTATCAATTCCGCTATACCGGGCTTAGGCAGGTCAAAGGCAACATCGAAGAGCGGATTATCGAGTGGCGAAGCTGATCTGCATCTACTGGCGTGACATACCCGCTCAGGTCATCGGGCGTGCCGGCAGACGATCGAGTATCAAGAAAGAGCTCGACGGACGATTCGCCAAGGCGATCGATCGCGCCGCAATGCGTGCGGGCCGAGGCGCCAGCGACGCGTACCTCGAGGACTGGCGACGCGTCACCGAGGAGGTAGACGGTGATCTGGCGATGCTCGTGAATGAACGTGTTGCGGCTCTCGAACAGGCGTTCGACGACGAGACGCTCGAGAAGACCGTCAAGGCGGGCGGCGTTACCGATAAAGGAACCAGCGCATGACGGACACTGTGATCAGCTCAGCCACCAAGGAAGTCGTCATTGGCTTCGAGCGACCGTTTACTGTCATCGGGGAGCGCATCAATCCGACCGGCAGAAAACTGCTGGCCGAGGAGATGAAAAACGGCGACTACAGCCGCGTTGAGGCCGATGCGATCGGGCAGGTCGCGGCGGGTGCCCACATACTCGACGTCAACGCCGGCATCCCGTTGGCCGATGAGCCGCAGATACTCGCGGACAGCATCAAGCTCGTGCAGTCGGTTACCGACGTGCCGCTGTGCATCGATTCATCAATTGTCGCGGCCCTGGAAGCCGGCCTCGAGGCTTACGAGGGCAAGGCGCTGCTGAACTCGGTCACCGGTGAGGAAGAACGCCTGGAGTCGGTACTGCCTCTGGTCAAAAAGCATGGCTGTGCCGTCATCGCGATATCCAACGATGACAGTGGCATCTCAGAGGACATCAACGTGCGTTTCGACGTCGCGAAGAAGATCGTCGAACGCGCTATGGACCACGGCATTCCCGCGAGCGATGTGGTTGTCGATCCGCTGGTCATGCCCATCGGCGCGGTCAATTCGGCCGGGCGCCAGGTCATGGAACTCGTGCAACGCTTGCGCAACGAGCTCAAGGTCAACACGACCTGCGGCGCTTCGAATCTGAGCTTCGGCCTGCCGAATCGTAACGGTCTCAATACGGCGTTCATCAGCATGGCAATTGCGGGTGGTATGACGTCCGCGATTACGAACCCGATGCACGGCGATATCATGCAGGCGGTGCGCGGCGCGAATGTTGTCATGGGGCATGACCCTGAGTGCATGGACTGGATCGCGGCGAACCGCGATCCGGCTGCCGACGGTGAGGGGCGGCGCGGCCGTCGCGGTGGCCGCCGGCGCCGGCGCGGCCGGGAGTAACATGGCGGGCGCGCGCGACAAGGATCCGATGGTGGTATTTATGCCATCGGGCAAGCGCGGGCGCTTCCCTGTCGGAACCCCGATTCTCGAAGCGGCACGAGGCCTTGGCGTCGACATTGATTCGGTATGTGGCGGCCGCGCGCTCTGCGGTCGCTGCCAGGTCGAAGTGGCGGAAGGCGAATTCGCGAAACATCGCATCACATCGAGCATGGAAAACATTTCGGCAGTCGGTGAGGCTGAAGCCCGTCTTGCCGAGCGCCGCCGACTCGAAGCCTGCCGCCGCCTCAGCTGCCAGGCGAAGCTCGCGAAGGACATTGTCATCGACGTACCCGCGAGCTCCCAGGTCCACCACCAGGTGGTGCGCAAGCCGCACGAAGATCACGACATCACTATTGACCCGGTCGTGCACGCCTACTTCGTCGAGGTGGCTGTGCCGACGCTTGATGAAGCGCTGGGTGACTTCGAACGACTGAAGAATGCGCTCGCCAGCGAGTGGGGTCTGCACGGCCTGAGTGTAGAGGCGTCGGTATTGCGGGACCTGCAGAAGGCCCTGGCCGATGGTAAGCGGCAGGTCACCGTGGCGGTTCGGAACGGCGAGCGTATCGTTGCAGTCTGGTCGGGTTATAAGGAAGCAATTTACGGCGTCGCTTTCGACGTCGGTTCGACCACGGTCGCCGCACATCTCTGCGACCTGGCGAGCGGCGAGGTGGTCGCGAGCGCCGGCAAGATGAATCCGCAAATACGTTACGGCGAGGACCTCATGAGCCGGGTTTCATACGTCATGATGAATCCGGGCGGCGAACAAAACCTCATCGACGGCGTACGTCGAGCAATGAATGAGCTGATTTCCGAGGTCGTGGCCGGGATAGATGCGGCGCCGTCCGACGTCGTCGAGGTAACCGTCGTCGGCAACCCGATCATGCAGCACCTCGTGCTTGGCATCAATCCCGTTGAACTCGGGACCGCTCCGTTTGCACTCGCGACCGATGGTAGCGTCGATACGCTTGCCGCCAATCTGGATCTCGATATCAATGCGGGCGGCCATGTCTATGCGTTGCCATGTATCGCGGGTCACGTTGGCGCCGACGCAGCAGGCGTGCTGCTTGCGGAGGCGCCGCAGGCGCACGACGGCGTGTCATTGATCGTCGATGTCGGCACCAACGCCGAGATTCTTCTGGGCAACAGTGAACGGCTCCTGGCCGCATCGAGTCCCACCGGGCCGGCATTCGAAGGCGCCCAGATCAGCGGCGGCCAGCGGGCCGCACCCGGCGCGATCGAGCGCGTGCGGATCGACAAGGAAACACTTGCGCCGAGGTTCCGCGTGATCGGATCGGATCGGTGGTCGGACGATTCCGGGTTCGACGAGAAGGTCACGGGAATCTGTGGTTCGGGAATCATTGAGGCCATCGCCGAAATGTTCCTGGCCGGCATCCTCGACGGGGAAGGTAAGATTGTCGAGTCGACTTCACCACACGTCGTTGCGAATGGCCGGACTTTTTCCTACGTGTTGCACGACGGCGATCCCGAGATCCGAATTACGCAGAACGACGTCCGTGCAATCCAGCTGGCCAAGGCCGCGCTGCATGCCGGGGCGAAGCTACTCATGGAGCGCTTCGGCACGGACAAAGTAGACCGCATCCGCCTTGCAGGCGCCTTTGGCGCCCACATCGACGTCAAATACGCGATGGTGCTCGGCTTGATTCCCGAGTGCGCGCATGACGCAGTTTCCTCTGCAGGCAACGCGGCGGGCACAGGCGCGCGTATCGCGCTGCTCGACAAGTCATCGCGCGCGCTGATCGAGGCGCAGGTTCGCGATATCGAAAAGATCGAGACTGCGGTGGAACCCCGTTTCCAGGAGCACTTCGTCGCTTCGATGGGAATTCCAAACGGTTCCGGCGACGCGCCGAAGCGCGGACGCAGGCGGCGGCGAGCGTGAGCGCAGTTGCAATGACAGCTCGAGAAAAAGACGTGCTCGTGCACACCGTACGCGAGGCGTACATGGAGATTTTCCCGACCGATACCATTGAATCGAAACTCGATTTACTCGAGCCCGGTTCCTACGTCGCCGTGACGTGTTCGCCCAGTAAGGGCGTCGACGTCACCATTGACATGTGTGCGCGACTTGCCGAGCGAGGCTTTAAGGTTGTGCCGCATATTGCGGCCAGGATGGTTCGACACCGCCAGCATCTGGCCGAGATCATTGCGCGGCTCAACGATCTGCCGATCGCCAGCATTTTTGTGCCCGGCGGCGATGCGGAGCAGCCGACCGGCGACTATGTCACGGCGTACGAGCTGTTGCGTGACATTGCCGAACTCGAGCACCGCTTTACGGAAATCGGCGTCGCGGCTCACCCTGAGGGACATCCGCTGATCGACGACGAGACGCTGACCGAGGCGCTGTTGCAAAAGCAGGAGATTGCGAATTACTTCGTGACACAAATGTGCTTCGACGCGGCGGCCATTGGCACCTGGCTGCTTCGGATTCGCGAACAGGGCGTTCATCTTCCGGCCTGGCTTGGCGTGCCGGGCGTTGCAGACAGGGCGTCACTGCTTGGCATCTCGATGCGCATAGGCGTCGGCGATTCGCTGCGCTACCTGAAGCGCAATCCGAAGGTGGCAGCGAAACTCATGTTCGCAAACGAGTATCGACCCGATGATCTGCTGTATGCGCTCGCGCCGTATCTGGCGGACTCTCACTACGGCATCAAGGGTCACCATGTATTCTGCTTCAATCAGGTGGAGAAGACGGAACAGTGGCGCCATGACTTTCTCGGGAGGGCATCTTAGTGCCGCGCCGCGGCCGTAGAGCGAAGCGCGTTGTCGATGCGGTTGCGCAGCTCGAGTGGCGCGACGTTGTCAGTCCGTATGCACCGATGGAAATTCTCGATGCCAGCCAGATCGAGACTATCGTCAGCGGCGCGCTTGAAATTCTCGAGACCAATGGCATGCGCTTTCTCGAGCCGGGCAGTCGTGACCGGCTGAGGCGGGCCGGTGCCAGCGTCGACGATGAGTCGTTGATGGTGCGATTCGACCGAGGCCTCATAACCGAGTCTGTGAACAAAGCACCACCGTCATTTTCGCTACGCGCCCGCAACCCGGATCGCGACCTCGAGTTCGGCGGCAGGCACCACGTATTTGCGTCCATTGGCGGGCCGGCCTTCGTCAGCGACCTCGAGCAGGGCCGTCGTCCCGGAAATTACGCCGAGATGTGCGACTACCTCCGACTCGTGCAAAGCCTCAACATCATTCATCAGGAAGGCGGCGGCCCGTTCGAGCCAATGGATCTTCGGGCGGAATCGCGTCACCTCGATCTGTATCTCGCGCAATACCGCTACACAGACAAGAATTGCCAGGCCTACGCGCTGGGCGGCTATCGCGCGCGCGACGCGATCGAGATGGCATGTATCGCTTTGGGCACCGATCGCGACGATCTGATCGCAAACCCCGCCGTTCTCGCGATCATCAACACGAATTCGCCGCTGCAGCTCGATATTCCGATGACCGAGGCCATCGACGAGCTCGCGGCCGCAGGCCAGGTTTGTTGCATTACGCCGTTCACGCTCGCGGGCTCAATGAGTCCTGCGACGCTCGCCGGTACGCTCGTGCAACAGACAGCCGAGATCCTCGCGGTCGTCACCTACGCGCAGCTCGTGCGGCCGGGCGCGCCGGTAATGTATGGCAGTTTTACGTCGAACGTCGACATGAAAAGCGGCTCGCCGGCACTGGGTACGCCCGAGTACACGAAAGCCGCGCTGGCGAGCGGCCAGATTGCACGTCATCTCGGTCTGCCATATCGCTCGAGCAATACGACCATGTCGAATTGCAACGACGCGCAGGCGGCTTACGAAAGCCAGATGTCGCTGTGGGGCTCCGTGATGGGCGGCGCACATCTCATCAATCACGCGGCCGGATGGCTCGAAGGTGGCCTGACGGCCTCGTTCGAGAAACTCATTATCGATGCCGAGATGCTGCAGATGCTGGCAGAGACACTGCGCCCGATCGGTCTCTCGGATGACGAGCTTGCACTTGACGCGATTCGCGAGGTTGGGCCGGGCGGCCATCATTTCGGTACCGAGCACACGCTCGCGCGCTACGCGTCGGCTTTCTACGCACCGCTTATCTCGAGTCGCGAGAATTTCGAACGCTGGCAGGAAGCCGGCAGTGCGGATGCCGCGACGCGCGCAAACGGCGCGTGGAAGCAATTACTCAAGGACTATGAACAGCCGCCGCTCGATCCGGGCATCGACGAGGCGCTCGAAGACTACGTCGAGCGGCGCAAACTGGAGATTCAGCAATGAGACCACAACTCAACGTTCTCTCCGACGAACTCATTGGCGAGATTCTCACCGAAGCCAAACGCATTATGGCTGAGACAGGTATGGAGATTCGTGGCGAGAATCTGCGTCGGCGCTTGCTCGACGATGGCCTTGGTACTGACGACAACGGTCGCGTTCTGTTTCCGCAGGAGGTCGTCGATGCAGCGATTGCGAGTTCGCCGAACTCGTTTATTCTGTATAACCGGGACGGCGCTGCGCACACCGAGATCGGCGGCAACAACGTGCACTTCGTACCCGGTTCGAGCGGCTTAAAGATCCAGGATCACCGCACGGGTGAGACGCGCCTGTCGAACTCGACAGATTTTGTCGAGTACGCTCGCCTGTGCGACGGACTCGAACACATCGCCTACCTGGCGACCGCGTTCTCGACCAACAAGGACATCGAGGCACAGGTGTCCGATGCCTGGCGCCTGTACATGTGCCTGACGACGTCGAAAAAGCCTGTCGTGTCCGGTGCCTTCAGCGAGCACGGGGTGCCGCGCATGGCCGACATGATGCAGCTGTTCCGCGCCGACCGCGCCGAGCTCGTGGACAAACCGATGTCGATCTTCACGATTACGGCGACCGGCAACCTGCGCTACGGAGAGGACTCCTGCCAGAACCTTCTCGACTGCGCCGAGGCCGGAATCCCGATGGAGATCGTCCCGGTAACACTAATGGGACTCATCGCGCCCGTCACGCTGGTTGGCGCGCTGGTGTTCCATTGCGTTGATGTGTTGACCGGCATCACGATGGCGCAGATTGTCCGCAAGGGCACCCCTGTGCTGTTCGGTGGCGCTCCGGCGACGTTCCATATGAAAGCGGCAAGTTCGCCAATGGCGGCCATCGAAGCGCAGCACCTGAACGTCGCCTATGTGCAGATTGCGAAATCGCTCGGACTGCCGACGCAAGCCTACATGGCGTTGTCGGATGGCAAGTATCTCGACGCGCAGGCGGGTGGCGAGACCTTCAGCAGCGCATTGCTCGCCGCGATTGCGGGCGTCAACTCGGTGTCGGGGCCAGGGATGCTCGATTTCGTGCTGACGTTCAGCCTGCCCAAGCTCGTGTTCGACAGCGAGGTATGTGGGCAGGCACTGCATTTCGTGCGCGACATCGAGGTGCTTGGAGATTTGCCGACCCAGGACCTCGTGGACCAGCTTATGGCTGAGGACCACCTGATTACATCGCCGCACACGCTCGAACACTGGCCCAGGGAGCTGTACCTGACCGACCCGGTCATCGATCGCCTGAATCGGGAAACCTGGGAGGAGGGCGGCTCGATGCAGCTCTGGGATCGGGCCTGCCAGCAGGTCGACGAGCGTCTCGCAAACTATGCGCCGATCGAGACCGACGCGGCGCTCGACCAGGCCATGCGCGAGTTGGTCAAGTCAGGTTTCGAGGAGCAGGATGCGCTGCCAGAATTGCCGCCGCCACCGGACAAACCGGCACCGGCAGCGACGCCCGGGCGACGTGGCCGACGCGGCCGACGTCGGCGCGCCTAAGGCGCCAGGCGCTCGATGTCCCAGTGGCCGTCGTCCTGCTTCGAGTACTGAAAGCGATCATGCAGGCGATTGCGGCGACCCTGCCAGAATTCTATCTGTTCGGGGACCACACGGTAGCCGCCCCAGAACGACGGTAGCGGCACCTCCTTGTTGCGGAACTTGTCCTTGATCTCCTGGAACTTGGTCTCGAGCAGAGAACGTGAAGAGATGACGCTGCTCTGCGCTGACACCCAGGCGCCAATCTGGCTGCCACGGGGCCGCGTCAGGAAGTAAGCGAGTGACTCCTTCGCGGGCAGCTTTTCGGCCATGCCACGGATCTTGACCTGGCGAGCCGCTTCGGACCAGAAGAACAGCATCGAAACGCACGGGTTCTGCTCGATGTGCGCCGCCTTCTTGCTTTCGAAATTCGTGTAGAAGACGAAGCCGTTTTCGTCAAATGACTTCAGGAGAACCGTTCGACTTGACGGCCGCATCTTGTCATCGACGGTGGACAGCACGACCGCGTTCGGATCGAGCGGTACGGTCTCACAGGCATAGCGAAACCAGTCTGCGAATTGCAAGATCGGGTCGTCGGCGAGATCGTCGCGATCGAGCGCGAAGCCGGTTGCTGAGCGCCTGAGCGCAGCGACGTCCATGCCCTGATGCGCGGCTGGCGTTTTGGATTCGTCTGTCATGCGGCCAATATAAGCATCCGCCGGCCGATAGCAATGCCATTGCCCGGTTCCAATCGGAAATCGCCTGACGGTATAATGCCCGGCTGGACGAAATGGCGGGTGTCAATGTCACGCCGTTAAGCGAAAGTGGCGGAATTGGTAGACGCGCTGGATTTAGGTTCCAGTGGGGTAACCCGTGGGAGTTCGAGTCTCCCCTTTCGCACCACCTTATACAACTCTAAGTAGCAGATTTTTAAGAGATATTGAGAATGAACGTCACTGTCGAATCGACGGGTGCTCTTGAGCGTCGCATGCGTGTTGAGCTCCCGGCCGAGCGCATTGAGAACGAGGTTACGGCCCGTCTGAAGTCCGTTGGCCGTACGGCCAAGATCAAGGGCTTCCGCCCCGGTAAGGTACCGCCACGCGTCGTACGCCAGCATTACGGCAAAGCCGTGCGCCAGGAAGTCCTGGGCGAGATCATGCAAAAATCTTACTCGGATGCTGTCACGCAGGAAAACCTGCAGCCGGCCGGTGGACCCAAGATCGAGACCGAGACCGAGGACGGCAAGGTCTTTGCCTACGTCGCGACTTTCGAAGTGCTGCCCGAAGTTGAGCTAAAAGACCTCGACAAGATCAAGGTCGAAAGACCCGACATCGAGATTGGCGAGGCGGACCTCGATGACATGCTGCTCAACCTTCGCAAACAGCGTGCCGACTGGGTAGAGGTCGATCGCAAGTCGAAGGAAGGTGACCGTGTGATCGTCGACTTTGCGGGCACCATCGACGGTGAGGAATTCCAGGGTGGCTCGGGTACCGAGATTCCGGTCGTGCTGGGGCAGGGCCAGATGCTGCCCGACTTCGAGAAAGGCCTGAAGGGTATCAATGCAGGCGATGAGAAGACCATCAAGGTCAAGTTCCCGAAGGATTATCACGCCGAGGATCTCGCCGGAAAGAAGGCCGACTTCGCGATCAACACACACCGCGTCGAGGAGGAAATCCTGCCCGAGCTGAACGACGAATTTGCCGAGGCCTTTAACGTGACCGACGGCGGCCTCGACAAGTTCAAGCAGGACGTGCGCGAAAACATGGAGCGCGAAGCCAAGACGAAAGTCGACGGCGACATTCGCGAGCAGGTCATGGAAGCTCTGATCGAGAATAACCCGATCGACATCCCGCAGGCGATGGTGCACGACGAGATGCACACGATGCAGCACGAGGCCATGCAACGCCTCGGCATCGAGGACCACGCTCAGGCACCGCCGATGGACAATTTCCGGGAGATGGCGGAGAAGCGTGTGCGCCTCGGATTGTTGCTGCGGCAGGTCATCAGCGAGAACGGCATCGTCGCCGACGAAGCGGCAATTCGCGCGCGTGTCGAGGATATGTGTGCGGGCTACGAGAATGCCGAAGACATGGTCAACATGTACATGAGCAACCCGCAAATCATGCAACAGATAGAGCCGATGGTGGTCGAACAGAAGGCCATCGACTGGCTGCTCGAGAATGGCAAGGTCAAGGCGAAAAAGGTGGCATTCAAGGACTATATGAACCCGCCCGCTTCGTGAGACAATCACGACACAAAGAGGAATCGTTGGAGATGGACAAGAACATGAGCCCGACTGCCCTGAATCTGGTACCGATGGTCGTCGAACAGACCGCACGCGGCGAGCGCGCCTACGACATTTACTCCAGGCTGCTGAAGGATCGGCTCGTCTTCATTGTCGGTCCGGTCGAGGATCACATGGCGAACCTCGTCGTGGCACAGCTTCTGTACCTCGAATCGGAGAATCCGAACAAGGACATCCATCTCTACATCAACTCGCCGGGCGGCGTCGTGTCGTCGGGCCTGTCGATTTACGACACGATGCAATTCATCAACTGTGACGTGTCGACTATCTGCGTCGGCCAGGCGGCCAGCATGGGCGCCTTGCTGCTCGCCGGCGGCACCAAAGGCAAGCGTTTCGCCCTGCCGCATTCGCGGGTCATGGTTCACCAGCCCAGTGCAGGCTACCAGGGCCAGGTTACGGACATCAGCATCCACGCCGAAGAGGTCCTCGAGCTCAAACGCCGTCTCAACGAGATCATGGCCAAGCACACCGGGCAGGATGTCAAGACGATCGAGAGGGATCTTGAGCGCGACAATTTCATGAGCGCGTCGGCGGCGTGTGAATACGGCCTGATCGACACCGTGCTTGCCCAGCGCACCGAAATGGGCGGTAAGTCCGACGACTGACCCCTTGTTTTTCAATAGCTTACGTGTTCCAGGTCTCATTATGAGACCTGGTGCTTTGCACCTAGTTGGCGCCCATGTAAACTACGAACCCAAGTCGTAAATGACTGATTTATTACGTTACAAAGGCACTCTTGTATGAGCGACGACTCCCGCGGTAAGAACGAAGACGGCAAGCTTCTTTACTGTTCTTTTTGCGGCAAATCTCAACATGAAGTACGCAAGCTGATTGCGGGTCCGTCCGTTTTCATTTGCGACGAGTGCGTCGAACTCTGTAACGACATTATCCGCGAAGAGCTCGAGGACAGCGGCGAAACTGGCCAGGACAAGCTGCCAAAGCCGATGGAAATCAAGGACGTACTGGACGAATACGTTATCGGTCAGCAGCGCGCCAAGAAAGTCCTGTCGGTGGCGGTTTACAATCATTACAAGCGTCTGAACGACCGTCTCGATGAACGCAACAAGGACGATATCGAGCTCGCCAAATCCAATATTCTCCTGATCGGGCCGACTGGCTGCGGCAAGACGCTGCTGGCGGAGACGCTTGCGCGTCTCCTGAACGTGCCATTCACGATCGCCGACGCCACGACGCTGACCGAGGCCGGCTACGTCGGTGAAGACGTCGAGAACATCATTCAGAAGTTGCTGCAGAAGTGCGACTACGACGTCGACAAAGCGCAGACGGGCATCGTTTACATCGACGAGATCGACAAGATCTCCCGTAAGTCGGACAACCCGTCGATCACGCGCGACGTGTCGGGCGAGGGCGTGCAGCAAGCGCTTCTGAAACTCATCGAAGGCACGATCGCCTCGGTGCCGCCGCAAGGCGGCCGCAAGCATCCGCAGCAGGAATTCCTGCAGGTCGACACGGGCAACATCCTGTTCGTTTGTGGCGGCGCGTTCGCGGGCCTCGAAAAGATCATCATGGACCGCTCGACCAAGAGCGGTATCGGCTTCGTCGCCGAGGTCAAGACCGATGAGGACGAACAGAGCATTGGCGAGCTGCTCCACGACGTCGAGCCGGAAGACCTTATTCGCTTTGGGCTGATTCCTGAGTTCGTTGGGCGTCTGCCGGTCGTAGCGACGCTCGAGGAACTCGACGAAGATGCGCTCGTGCAGATCCTGCTTGAGCCGAAGAATGCGCTGACCAAGCAGTATCGCAAGCTGTTCGAGATGGAAGGCGTTGAGCTCGAATTCCGCGACGATGCCCTGCTGGCTGTGGCGAAAAAGGCGATGGAGCGCAAGACCGGTGCTCGTGGCCTGCGCACGATTCTCGAAAATGTCCTGCTCGATACAATGTACGACCTGCCGTCGTCGACCAGCGCCAAGAAGGTGGTCGTGGACGAGGCTGTCGTCACGGGCGAGACCAAGCCATACGTTATCTACGAGTCGGACGAGACGCCGACGGTCAATATTGAGCAGCCGCCCAGGCCGACAGGTTCAGACGGCGCTTAAGTCGCAAGGGTTGCCGGCCGATAGAGTCTGCAAGCCGAAGGCTTGAAATGCGGCCCGAAGGTCGCATCTCCACTATCAGCTTTTCAAACGAGGTCCACCTAAGTGTCTGAGCACGATCTGATCTCTTCAATGGACGAAGAAACTGCGGTCGACGATTCGTCGGGCGTCCCCGTACTGCCGCTGCGCGACGTGGTTGTTTACCCCCATATGGTCATTCCGCTCTTTGTCGGGCGGGAAAAGTCCATCGTCGCGCTCAACCGGGCTATGGACGCGGGCAAGCGCATCCTGCTCGTGGCGCAGAAGCAGGCCGATCTTGATGACCCGCAACCCTCTGATTTGTATGAAGTAGGAACGCTCGCGACGATCCTGCAGCTGCTCAAGTTGCCTGACGGCACGGTCAAGGTACTCGTCGAAGGCGGCGAGCGCGCGTTGATCGATCGCTTCAACGTCGCCGATCACTTCTCGGCCGAGATCACGTTGCTTAATGACGAGGATCGCCACGACGAACGCGAAATCGACGTCCTCGTACGTTCGATCATCACGCAGTTCGAGCAATACGTGAAACTGAACAAGAAGGTGCCGCCCGAGGTCCTG
>JAAUYD010016682.1_pt1 | contig 15812 bp, 16 predicted proteins | sample 7278101 | NCBI WGS metagenome assembly JAAUYD01 (sample SAMN14350128, study PRJNA611818) | marine sediment metagenome | isolation source: surface marine sediment (0.6m) | place: French Polynesia: Moorea | collected 2018-08 | reverse complement strand
CGTCTCCCTTCAGCGCCGAGCGAGCCCGGCGAGGGCAGCCCCATCGCCCACCGCACGACGCGATGCAGGAGCCCTCCAGGCATCACGCGCACCCCGAGCAGCAGCAGGTGCGCGTCGAAGCCGACGGCGCGTCGGGCGAAGGGCGCGCGATCATCGAGCGCGCGCGCGAGGCCGCGCGCGAAGCGTGCCGGCGGGCCGGCCAGGGGGGTGACGCGCTCGCCCATGCGCCGCATCGCCGCGTAGATCGGCTCGTAGGGTCCTTCGTAGTCACCGTGGTCGGGCGTCTGCTCGGTGAGGATGTCGGTGTCGAAGGTGCCGGTCACGAGCACCGTCACGCCCAGGCCGAAGGGCGCGATCTCCTGGGCCAGCGCCTCGGCGAAGCGCTCGAGCGCGCCCTTCGAGCCCGAGTACGCGCTGATCCCCGGCATGCCGCGGGCGCCGGCCTGGCTCGACACCACGACGATGCGACCGCGCCCGGCAGCGCGCATCACCGGCAGCAGCGCCTTCGTCAGGCGGGCCGGGCCGAAGAGGTTGGTCGCGAAGAGCTGCTCGAAGGCGTCACTCGGCATCTCTTCGACGCCGCCGAACGCGGCGATGCCGGCGTTGTGCACGAGGGCATCCGGGGCGCCGACCAGGGCTTCGATCTCCTTGGCGGCGTGGGCGATCGAAGCGGGGTCTTCGAGGTCGAGCCGAATGCCGGCGAGCCGCGGATCATCCGGCGCAGCGCCCGTCGCCTCGCGCAGCCTCGCGAGCCCCACGTCGACCGAGCGCATGGCACCGACGACCCGCCATCCCTGCGAGTACAGGTGCGCGGCGGAGGCGAGGCCGAGGCCGCGCGACGCGCCGGTGATGACGACGCTCCGCACGTCAGGCATCGGGCAGGCAGTAGCCGTCTTCGGCGACGGGGTTGTCGGTGGGGCGTCCGTTCGGCTGCGCGGTCATCCAGCGATTCCAGTGCCCCTCGAAGAAGGGGCCGGGCTGGCCCTGTCGCTCGTAGAAGCCTTGCGGGTCGTAGACCCTGGCCTCCGGGAACGGGTACGGGCACGCGACGGCGGTCGCGATCCCCGTCGCGCGAATCGCGCCGAAGGCACCTCCGTACACGAAGTACGACACGTTCAGGATCGCGAACATCATGAGAAAGGTGCCGAGTACGGGACGGTTCGGGAGCCAGCGGAAGCGCTGGGCGAGCTTCTCGGCCTGTGTGCGGCCCGTGTCGTCGCGGTAGCAGAGGATGGCGGCCGGGATCATCACGACGGTGACCAGCGCCGACTCCCAGATGAGCGGGAACTGGAAGGGCGTGCCGGCGAAGATCGAGCCCCACGGAATCACCTGGGAGTAGATGTAGAGCCCGGTGTGCACGAGGAAGATCTCGAGGATCGCGTCGAAGACGAAGCCGATGACGAGGACGAGCATCGCGAGCGTGAGGAGCGGACGTCGCCACACGAACGCCTCCATCGGCGCGCGCGCCTGCAGGCGGCGCTGGATCGCGATGGCCGGGAAGAAGGGGCCGAAGTAGAAGGTCGCGTAGCCGATCACGATGAAGGGCTCGACGGTCGGCGAGAGCCGCACGAGGGGCCAGTCCTCGGGCCAGTGCCAGAGCTGCGGGTTGTACACCGCGTAGGGCGCCCAGTTCATGATCGGGTCCTGCCAGACGATGGCCGTCGTGGCGATGGTCATGAGCACGTAGGGATGACCGGGCTCGCGGATCCACTTCTTCACGCAGGCGCGGATCAGGACGAGCATCATCACCACCGTGCCCCACTGGTGGAGCGCGAGCCAATGCGGCCAGCCGAAGAGGAAGTCGACCGGACGCGGCACCCCCGTCACCTCGGGGTTCGCGATGCGTGGCGACACCGCGCCCATGCGGGCATGCCAGGCGATCAGCGAGATGGCGACGACGATGACGGCGAGCCAGATCCAGGTCGCGCGCGAGGGCTTCCAGGCGACGGCCGTCGTCTCGGGGGGGATCGTCGAGTCGGTGCTCACCATGGGTTGGTCCTCGGCTCGCTCGTCGCATCACGCGTCGGCGAGGTAGACGTCGAGCATCTCGATCAGGCCGCGGGTGGTCGCGGCGTCGTCGGTGAGAGGGCCGGCGATGGCGGCCCGGGCAGCCTCTCTGGGGGTCAGTCCGTGGGCGACGAGTCGCCCGGCGGCGATCAGGACGCGCGTCGATGCGACCTCTCGCAGGCCGGTATCGTCGAGGCGACGGATCGCCTGGCCGAAGCGCACGAGCTCGGCCGCCTGGGCGCGGTCGACGCCCGCCTCGTGCGCGACGACGGGCTCCTCGACCTCGGGCGGCGGGAACCCGAGCTCGATCGCGACCATGCGCTGTCGCGTCGAATCCTTGAGATCCTTCAGCACGCTCTGGTAGCCGGGGTTGTACGACACGACGAGGCAGAAGCCCGGCGCGGCATCGAGCGTGATGCCGAGACGCTCGATCGGCAGCTGACGACGGTGGTCGGCCAGCGGGTGGAGCACGACGGTGGTGTCCTGGCGCGCCTCGACGACCTCGTCGAGGTAGCAGATCGCGCCTTCACGCACGGCGTGGGTGAGCGGACCGTCGACCCACTCGGTCTCGCCGCCCTTCAGGAGGAAGCGCCCGACCAGGTCGGCCGTCGTCAGGTCGTCGTGACACGCCACGGTGACGAGCGGCCGGCCGAGGTCGTGGGCCATCGCCTCGATGAAGCGGGTCTTGCCGCAGCCGGTCGGCCCCTTGAGCAGGATCGAGAGGCCCTGCTCGAAGGCCGCCTTGAAGACCGCCTCCTCGTTGCCGACCGGCACGTAGTAGGGCCGGGTCGACTCGGTCGTGCTCGGTGCATCGGCAGTGTTGCTCATCATGACACCCGTCGTCGGACCTCGGCCGATCGCAGGGCCGAGCGAAAGAGGGGAGCGATCACCCGGCGCAGCTCGCCGGGTCGCGGGATCGTCGCGTGCGCGGCGCTCCCGAATACGCGGCGCAGCGCCTCGGTCTCCGTCCCCGCGCCGAGCGTCAGGCAGAGACAGCCGACGCCCGCAGCCCGTGCCTCGACGAGCGCGCGGCGCGCGTCCGCCGCGCCATACGCCGGCTCGTAGCCGTGGTCGTACGCCAGCCCGTCGGAGAGGACGACGAGCAGGCGCCGCGAGGTGCCGCCCTGCGCATGCAGCACGGCGGCGCCGTGTCGGATCGCGGCGCCCAGCCTCGAGTACGCACCCGGCTCGACCGCGCCCAGGCGCTGCATCGCCGCGCCGTCGAGCCCGTCGTCGAATCGCTTCACCGGGACGAGGTGCACGGCCGAGCGCCCCTGGGAGTGATACGCGTAGAGCGCCACGCGATCACCGATCTCGTGGAGCGCCGAGGTCAGGGCGGCCGCGACCTCCCGCTGGTGCGCGTGCACCGTCTCGCCCGATGCGGTGGGCTCCGCCGCCGAGCCCGACGCGTCGAGCAGCAGCAGCACCGAGAGGTCGCGTCGGACGCGCAGGCTGTCGATGTAGACCGCCTCGTCGGGGCGCGACCCCGCCAGCGTCGCGACGCGTGCCTCGACGGCCGCGTCGATGTCGATGTCGTCGCCCCGGGCCTGCCGATGGCACGAGTCGAGGCCCATGCCGAGCCGAGCCAGGGGGCGGCGCAAGCCGTGGTCGTGTCGGAGCGTGAAGGGCTCGGCGGTGGATGCATCGGGCGTGGTCTCGTGCACCGTGCACCAGTCGGGGCGATATCGGCGATGGTGGACGTCCCACTCGGGATAACGCACGCCGCCTCGCGCTTCCGCCGCCTCGTCCGTCCCCTCGGCCTCCGAGGCCGACGACGTCACGAGCCCCGGTGCGCGGGCGCGACCCGAAGCGAGCCGGCGCGTCGGCGCGTCGGCGCCGGGCGGTCCGCCACCGCCCAGCTGGCGCACCGGCCGGAGCAGCCGCGCGAGCCATCGGCCGAGGGCGCCGCCGCCGCCGACCGGGCTCGCGAAGCCGTCGTCGCGCCCGGTCTCGCTCTCGTCGTCGAGCGCGTCCAGCTCGGATGCTGCAACGCTGCGTGCAGCGAGGCTGCTCGACCCCTTCGCGCGCTCGATACGCTCCTGTGCCGTCAGCAGCGGCCGCGCTCGGATCACGCCGAAGCGCGCAGGCGGGTCGGCGATGGCGTCGCGGCCCTTCGCCGCTGCCAGCGAGGCCGGCGGCGAGTCGACTCGAGCGGCGACGGCCGGATCGATGAGCGGGCGAACGCGACGCGGCAGGATGTGACGTGCCTCGTGGAGCGCGCGGTGGCCCTCGACGGCGAGGTAGCGGCGGGCCAGCGCCGGTCGCCGCACGAGCCGACGGACGAGGTCGGGGGCGAGGCTGCCCGCGGCCAGGAGCGACGCCTGCACGACGATGGCCTCGACCTGGGCCTGCGACGGCGCGTCGGCCTCGACGAAGATCGTCTGGCCGTCCGTCCAGCAGGGCGCCCCTTGCTCGCCCGGCGAGACGCGGATGCCGCGGCGCGCGATGGCCGAGGCGAGCAGCCCGAACGCGTCGAGCGTCGCTGTGGCGTCGCGGGCCACGTCGACGTCCCGACCGATGTCGTGGCCCTGCACCGTCATGACGCGACGAGGCCTCGCGGCACCGGGATCGGCAGGTCTGCCCCGCTCACGATGCCGGGCTTCGCGGCGACCACGCCGGCGATCGCGTTGACGGCCGGCATGGCGGTCATGATGTGACCGAGCACCATGAAGTCGGCGAGGCTCGTCGCCTCGAAGTCGGCGGGCGGGAGGAACTGCACCGTCGTGCGCACGGTGGGGCGACCCTGCACCTCGACGACCCAGCCGTCCTCGATCGTCCAGTTCGGCTCGAGCACGAGCGCCTTCTTCCAGCGCACGTTCAGCTCGACGACCGTGCGGCCGTCTCGTCGGCCCTGCCAGCTCGCGGCGATGCCCGCGACGCAGCCCTCGTCGATGTGCCACGAGCCCAGGTCGAGGTGCTCGAGGGCCGCGGCGTACTCGGCCTCGCAGACCACCTCGTCGAGGGCGACGCCGAGAGCGTCCGCCATCATCTCGACGGCCTCGCCGAAGACAGCCGTGCCCTCGGTGGTCATCTGCTGCAGGGCCGGGTCGTCCATCGGCCGGCCGAAGCCGGCGGGCTTCTCGGTCTCGGGCGAGTCGTAGCCCATGGTGTGGGCGGCCTCGCTGACCGTGACCTTGTCGACGCGGTCGCTGATCCCCGTCATCACGAGGCCGAGCAGGTCGACGAAGCCGGGGCTGACGCCGGTGCCGTACAGCGAGGCGCTCCCGCGCTCGCACGCCGCGACGAGCTTCTCGCGGTCGGGGCCGAGGTTGCGCCCGTTGATGAAGGCGGCCGTGGTGACGACGTTCGCGCCGCTCTCGAGGATGCGGGCCAGCTCGTCGACGTCGGGCCACATCGGGTTGTACACCACGCAGTCGGCCCCGAGCGCGAGCAGCGCTTCGACGTCGTCGGTGGCGACGATGCCGATCGCATCCCGGCCGCACAGCTCGCCCACGTCGCGGCCGACCTTGTCGGGCGACCACGCGTAGCAGCCGACGAGCTCGAGGCCGTCGCTCGCGGCGATCGCCGCCACCGACTGCTTGCCGACGTTGTCGGTGGTCCACTGCACGATGCGAAGCGTCATCGATCGCTCTCCAGGGTGTTCAGCGCGAGGGGACGAGCCGGCCCACGTGGCGCGTGAGATGTGCACGCAGGCTCTCGTCGTCGAGCTCCGCGGTCATCGGGTGGGTGACGGCGCCGGCGATCGCGCCGGTGATCGCGGCGGCGAGCACCATGCTGCGCGCGTCGGAGGCGCCGCCCATCAGCACGCGGTTCACGCGGTCGATCACGCGGCTGAAGGGCTCGTGCTCCTGGAGGAAGCGCAGCATGACCGGATCCTGCTGGAGCAGGCCCGCCATGTGGCGCTGCGCGACGGCGAGGTCGACCATGCCCGAGATCAGCACCTCACGGGCCCGCGCGCGTGATCGCTCGGTCTCGGCCGCGGCGACCGCCGACTCGAGACCGGTCAACACCACCTCGGCGACGGCGAGGACGATCGCGTCCTTCGTCTTGTACTGGTGATACACCGCCGCCTTCGTCACGCCGATCTCGTCCGCGATCATCTGCAGCGAGGTGCCGCTGATGCCGTGCTCGGCGAAGAGCGAGAGCGCCGCAGCGATGACGCGCGACTGGGCGGCGGTCGGGTCGACCGCCCCGATGGTCATGCCGGCTTCGGAGGCCATCTCGCGAGGCTAGCCGAGCGGCAAGTGCAAGGCTAGCCGATCGGCTATTCTCCGGCGGCCGTCCGCTCGGGCGGCCCGGAGCGCCGAGCCGTGGCCGCCAGGGCGGCCGAGAGGTGGGGGTGCATGCGGGTGAGCGAGGGAGGCGCTTCGAGATGAGAAGGGCGGACGGTGAGGTGATCCTGCTGTGGACGCTGCCCTTCGTGGGCGCGCTCTGGCTCTCGGTCTTCCTGCTCTTTCCGGGCTTCGTGCAGCCGATGTCGCCGACGATGACGGCCGACGAGGTCGCGGCCTTCTACCGCGATCCGCAGAACCTCCCGCGCATCCGGTACAGCATGATCATCTTCAACTGGTTCGCGGTCGGGCTCGTCCCGGTCCTCGCGCTCATCGTGCTGCAGATCCGGCGCATGGCCCATCGCACGCCGATCTTCTCGTACGCCCTCATCGCGTGCGCCGCGGGTGGGCCGACGATCTTCCTCCTCGCCGACCTCTTCTGGCTGCTCGCGGCTTTTCGCCCCGAGCGTGATCCCCAGCTGACGTTGCTGCTCAACGACTTCGCCTGGGTGACGTTCGCGAGCCAGGTCGGGTTCCTTGTCGCGCAGAGCGTGATCCTCGCGCTGGCGATCTATCTCGACGATCAGGCCAGGCCCGTGTTCGACCGCTGGGTGGCGCACTTCAACATGGTGATCGCGGCGCTGCTGCTGCCGGCCGCCTTCGTCGGGCTTGCGATGAGCGGTGCGCTCGCCTGGGATGGGCTGCTGACGTTCTGGGTGCGCAACGCCGCCATCGGCGTCTGGATCGTCGTGATGGGCATCGTCCTGGCGCGCACGATCCTCCGGCAGCGGGCCGAGGAGGAGGCGCTCGCATGAGCGACGCAGCGACGGCCCCCGCGACCTCGCGCTTCGGTCGATTCGTCTGGCAGGTGCGCCACGACCCGAAGCGCGAGCTGTGGATCGCGTGGTGGACGATGTTCGTCTTCTACAACCTGTTCGGCGTGCTCTTCTTCGTCGTCACGCGCACGATGCCTCCGGGCCAGCCCTACTGGGAGACGGAGCGCGTCATCGCGTGGTTCGACGAGCGGCGCCAGGGCATGCTGGTCGGGTTCGCCATCGTCTTCATCATCGCCGGGATGACGGCGATCATGAACTCGTTCATCGCGTACTCGATGCGGCGCATGTCGGTGAGCCGCGCGTTCGCGTACTCGTATCTCGTGATCTATGCGCTCAGCACGCTGCCCGGCCTGCTCGTCTTCGGCATCGCGCTCACGGTGGGCGCCATTCGGCCCGAGCGCGATCCCGAGCTGATCCACTTCGTCTACGAGCTCGCCTTCATGACCTTCAACGGCACCATGGGCGTCTTCCTGGTCGGGTCGCTGATCTGGATGACGGCGATCCTGCTCGACCGCAACAACGTGTTCCCGAAGTGGTTCGCCTACTTCAACCTCTGCAACGCCCTCACCGAGGTCGTGATCGCGCCCGCCTGGATCCTGAAGGATCCGATCCTCGGGTGGGCCGGTGTGATCACGTGGTGGTTCCAGATGGTCGTGTTCGGGCTGTACACGGGTGTCTTCATCACCCTGCTGAGAAGGATGATCCTGCGCGAGGATTTCGGGACCGGCCCGCTGCCCGAGCTCGAGGCGGCGAGTACGCCCGCGCCCGCCGCCGCCCTCGAGGCGGCCCGATGACGACGGCCGCAGAGGCTCCCCCGCGCCGAGACGAGCCCGCGTCGTTCGAGCGCTTCGTGCCCGGTCAGCCCGACATGTGGGCGTTCGTCGTCTTCGAGGCGTTCCTCTTCACTGCGTACTTCGCCGTGTACGTGTTCTGTCGGGCGCGCAGCCCCGAGCTCTTCCTCGAGTCGCAGGCGGTCCTCGATCTTCGGATCGGCGTCTTCAACACCCTCGTGCTCCTGACGAGCTCGTGGTCGGTCGCCCGCTGCGTCCACGCGGCGCGAGAAGGATCGCTCCGCGCAGCGACCCGGCACGCCCTCGTGACGGTGGCCTTCGGGGCGGTGTTCCTCGTCTCGAAGGTGCGGGAGTGGGCGATCGAGATCGAGCAGGGCTTCACGTTCACGACCGACGCGTTCTCGTCCTTCTACTACTTCCTGACGATCCTCCACTTCCTGCACCTGCTGATCGGCTTCGTCTTCCTCGCCGTCGCGATCGAGCGGCTGCGCAGCCCGGCTCGGCACGACCAGGTGATCGTGGAGACCTGCGCCACCTACTGGCATACGGTCGACTTCCTCTGGGTCCTGATCTTCGCCCTGCTCTACGTGATGAGGTGACGCATGACCACCGGTGTCGATCGACGCCTGCTCGTCGTCTGGATCGGACTCTCTGCGGTCACGCTCGCTCAGCTGAGCGTCGGCTCGGCGAGCGCATCACCCAGCGCCGCGATCGGGGCGACGGCGATCGGTGTCGCGCTCGTCAAGGTGCGGCTCATCCTGCGCGAGTTCATGGAGGTGAGACACGCGCCGGTGTGGCTCGGCCGCGTCACCGATCTCTGGCTCGCGGTGACGGCCGTCGTCCTCCTCGGCGCCTGGGTGGCCGGGAGAGCGTTCGCCGTGGGGGGATGACCGCGGGCATTCACCCCCGCATCTCGCGAAATCCAGGTCTACGCTCAGAAGTGACGGGCGTCGCGTCGAAGAATGACGCATGGAAATCTTCGCCGGGACCTCGGTCGCCCTCCTCATCCTGACTGCGCTGTTCGTGGCCATCCGCACGTTCGCGCTCTGGCTTCGCACGCGGGGGCTGCCCGAGCTGCTGCTGACCCTCTATCTCGCCTGCGCCACGGTGGTGGGGTATCCGGTGACGATCGCGATGACGTTCACCCCCGCGGCCGAGGCGCGCTGGCTGCACGTGCTCGCGGTGGTGCTCACGGCGTGTGGCCCCTTCTTCCTCCTGCTCTTCACGCTGAAGGTGTTCAGGGAGGGCGTCCCGTGGGCACGCGCGCTCGTCGTCGCGGCGCTCGTGCCGAACTTCATCGGCGGCGCGATCTACATCGTCGAGATCATGGGCACCGACCCGCGGCCGCCGGGCGAGCTGCTCTCGGTGAACCTGCTCAACTCGTCGGCCAACAGCGTCGCCTACTTCTGGGCGACCATCGAGGCGCTCCGGTACCACGCTCAGCTGCGGCTTCGGCTGCGCCTCGGCCTCGCCGACGTCGCCGTCGCGAACCGCATGCTGCTCTGGGGGCTGATGACCTTGAGCGCCGGTGTCGCCGTCGTCATCAACCTCGCTGCGATGATCGCCGGCTACTTCCTGAGCCCGCCCATCGTGCTGGTGTCGAGCATCTTCGGCGTCATGCACGCGGTCTGCTTGTTCCTCGCGTTCCACCCACCGCGGTGGTACAGCGCATGGATCGAGGCGCGCGCCGCCGCGGCCTGAACGGATCGCTACGCACGCACGGCGGGCATCACCTGCTCGGCGACGAGCCGCAGGCTCTGCCACGCCAGCGCTGGCGGAAGCCCGCCGCAGAGCGGCTGCAGGCCGAGCATGCCCCGCTCGCGCACGTGCGCGATCGCCTCGTCGACGCTGAAGATGCGGTAGCTGCCCTGCTCGGCGCGCAGCGCGGCGACGTCGCCCGCCGTCGACTTCGACACGCTGCCATGGCTCTCGCCCATCCAGTCGGCGTACATCCGAGCGTCGTGCAGCAGGTGCGGGCCGTAGCGCTCCCACGCGGCATCGGGATCCTCGGCGACGAAGGCCGAGGTGACGTTGCCCTCGGGCGTATCGATGAACATGCCGGGCTCGGTCCCGTGCTTTCGGCACTCCTCGAGATAGAAGTCCTGCAGGCCGGTGCCGCCCTCGGTGACGACGCCCATGCCGAACCGGGCAGCGCGGCGGAGCGCGACGCGACTGCGTCCACCCATCAGGAGCATGGGGCCCCCGGGCGTATGGGGCTTCGGGCGCACCCACGCGCTTCTTCCGTCGTACTCGAAGGGCTCGCCCGCGAACGCGCTGCGCAGCGCCTCGAGGCTCGCATCCATGCGTTGGCCGCGACCGGCGAAGTCCTGGCCGAACATCGCGTACTCCTCGGGCCGGTAGCCGACTGCGACGACGTAGGAGACGCGGCCGCGTGACAGCTGGTCGAGGATGACCATGTCCTCGGCGATGCGAACGGGATCGTGGAGCGGCAGGATCAACGCGCCGACCTGGATCGGCACGTGCTCGGTCGCCGCTGCGATGGCCGAGGCCAGCACGAGGGGCGAGGGCAGGTAGCCGTCCTCCGAGTGGTGATGCTCGCTCACGACGATCGCCGCGGCACCGTGCTGCTCTGCGTAGCGACTCATCTCGACCGCCGCCTCGTAGAGATCGGCGGGGGAGGCGTCGCTCCACTCGGGGCAGCGCATGTCGAACCGAAGGATGAACAAGGGGCGACTCCTCTGGAGGGGGTGTGTCAGTCTACCCGGATCGACGGAGTGGCACTCGCGGGCAGCGCACCACGATCACGAGGAGCTCTCGTCCGAGCGGTCGGCCGGCACACCCGCGTTCTCGAGCAGCGCGCGAATCGGCTCGAGCCCCGTCTCGTAGAGCACGCCGGGCAGCATGCCGCCATCCATCTCGATCGTCGTGCCGTTGATCACGTCGACGCGGCCCGAGCACAGGAACACGACGGCATCCCCGATCTCCTCCGGCTCGCCGCCTCGCCGGATCGGCACGTTGCGGAAGTAGTCGTCGGCCCGCTCCTCCTCACCGAGGACGAAGTTGCGGAAGTTGTCGGTGAGGGTGGGGCCGAGCGCGAGACAGTTCACCCGGATCTTCGGCCCCCACTCCTGCGCGAGGGACTTCGTCATGTGATTCAGCCCCGACTTCGCCGCGCCGTAGGACACGAGCGTCGGCGAGCCCGCCGGATGCGAGGCGCCGCTCGAGATGTTGACGATCGACCCGCGGCCCTCCTGCTCGAGCATCTGGCGCGCGACGCGCAGCGAGAACCAGAGCGGAGACACGAGGTTGTTCTGGATCGCATAGGCGTGGAAGTACGCCGAACGCTCGAAGTCGTTCTCCGAAGCGCGCGTCCCGGCGATCTTCGCGATGAGCGCGGGAACGGCCTCGGGTACGGGGACGGGCAGGGTGCCGCCCGCGTTGTTGACGAGGATGTCGACGCGGCCGTACTCCTCGACGACGCGGCTCACGAACGCGTCGATCTGCGCGACGTCCTCCTGGTCGCAGACCCACTGCGCCGAGCGCTCGCCTTCGTCGTCGATCCCCGCCGCCGCGGGGAGCGCCGGTAGCTCGCGTCGCGAGCAGCCCACGACGGTGGCGCCCGCCTCGAGGAGCCGGCGCGAGATGCCCACCCCGACGCCACGGCTCGTGCCCGTCACGATCGCCACCTTGCCTTCGAGCTCGCCCATCGCCGCTCCTCTCTTCCTTCTATCTACCTGTCCGTTGACCTGGCGCGTTCGGCCGGCCCGCGCGGCTCGCCTCGAAAATAGGTAGCTAGCTAGCTACATATCTGCCACACTCGGGCGCCGGCGCGAGCGGGGAGCGCGGGGGCGCGAGGGGGAGAGCAGGATGATCGGACACCTGAGCTGCGAGCCGAGTCCGTGCGGCGGGTGCGAGCGCCCGGACGGCGCGCCGCGCTCGCGGGAGCGCGCAGCATGAGCCGGTTCGCGCGACCCGAGGAGCTCGGGCCCTACCTCGACTCGCACGCGCAGACCTGGGAGCGGATCCTCGAAGGCGCCGACACTGCGGCGCTCTCCGTCTTCGGTCGCGTCGAGGCGCTCGCGCGGAGCTGGGCGCGCGTCCACCGCGACGTGCTCGAGCCGTACGGGATCAACTACGCCGAGCTGTCGACCCTCGCCATGCTGCGCACGTCCGATCAGGGCTCGTGCTTTCCGAGCGATCTGCGTTCGCTCGTCGGCCAGTCGTCGGCGGGAATGACGCGCATCCTCGACAAGCTCGAGCGCCGCGGGCTCGTCCGCCGTGCCGCGCCGGCCTCGGACGGCCGGCGGGTCGAGGTGCGCCTGAGCGAGCGTGGCGTGGCGCTCACCGACGAGTGCTTCGGGGCGTTGCTCGGCGTGCAGACCTCGCTGCTCGAGGGGATCGCCAAGCGAAGGCTCGATGCGTTGGTGCTCGGCATCGACGCGCTGCTCACGGCCTGCGCCGATCGATCGGAGAGGGAGGCCGCGAAGTGATCGCGCCGCCGCCCGAACAGGATCGCAGCGGCTTCGCCGCGAGGACCGGTCGACCGTCACCGGTCGCGATGAATCGAAGGAGCTCGACATGACCATCATCGAAGGTCCCGGACCGGATTCACTCGCGGGCCGATCGCGCCAGGAGCTCTGCATCCTCGGCCGCGAGTACCTGCTGATCGGCCACCTGCAGGATCGCGTCGGTCTGCCGCTCGCGACGAAGCTCGTCGGCGAGGCCGCCCAGGTGCAGCTCTCGATCGACGAGTGGATGGGCGCCTCGCCGATCTACTCGAAGCGCATGCAGGAGGTGCTGCGCTTCGAGGGCAACGACGTCGGCACGGTCTTCAAGAACCTGCAGATCGAGATCGGCGCCCCGCCGCAGTTCATGGACTTCCAGTTCCGGCTCGACCGGCCCGAGCACGGCGAGTTCTGGCTCGCCCACTGCGGAGCGCTGCTCGACGTCGAGCCCTTCGGTCACCAGCGCGTGAAGACCATGTGCTGGGACATCGAGGATCCGACGTTCGACGCGACCGCGGCGGCGACCCACCCGTGCATGAAGATGCGGCCCATCCACCGGCCGCCGCGCATCGACGAGCCCGACGGCAACGGGGTGGGCCGCTGGCCGCATTGTCGGTGGACGGTCTTCATCGACGACGAAGGCGTCCCGTACGAGCACCACCCGAACCTGCCGCGCATGCGGGAGACGCTCGTGGCCGACATCCCGATCGAGCTCCCCGCGAAGAGCGCAGAGCCCGGCGGCTGGCCCGACTACAGCGGCCCCTTCGACGCGGGCTTCCAGCTCGAGGATCTCGACCATCGGGCCCTGCTCGCGGTGTGCCAGGAGGCAGCCGTGCAGGCGCATCTGCTCGGTCGCTCGCTGCTGCTGAACATCCATCAGCGGCACGGCGAGCGAGAGGCGCGCGAGCTCGGTCGCGGTCAGGCGATCGGGGCGGCGGCCATTGGCGCCTACCGCTTGAAGCGTGCGCTCGAGCTCGACGACGGCATCGAGTCGATCGTCGAGGTCTTCCGTGTACACCCGCACTTCATGCCGCGCACCTACGTCGACCTGCGCGCCGAGGTGACGGGCGAGCGCAGCGCGCGCGTCGAGATCCACGCGTGTCCCGCGCTCGAGGAGGCCGACGCCCACTCGTGGTTCGCGAGCCTCGCCGACGACGCGCCGGCGATCCAGGCGATCGCGACGATGGTGAACCCGCGCGCCGAGATCCGGAAGGCCGACGCGGGCGACGCACGCTTCGCCTTCGAGGTGACGATCGACCCCGCGGCCGAGCCGCGCGACGAGCCGGCGGAGATGACGGTCGGGCGGATCAGCCGCGGCGTCGACTTCGAGCTGATGCAGAGGCGACCGCTCCGTGACTGAGCAGCGTGCCGGCGAGCGCCCGCCCCGGCGCGTGATCCAGTGGGCGACCGGCTCGGTCGGTCGCGAGGCGCTGCGCGCGATCATCGCGCATCCGGCGCTCGAGCTCGCTGGCGTGCTCGTGCACTCGCCCGAGAAGAGCGGCGTCGATGCGGGCGAGCTCTGCGGCATGTCAGCGACGGGCGTGCTCGCTACGAACGACGTCGATGCGATCGTCGCCACCGAGGCCGACTGCGTCGTGTACGCGCCGCGGCACGCCGACGTGGACGACGTGTGCGCGCTGCTGCGATCGGGCAAGAACGTCGTCTGCACGCCCTTTCTCTTCCACCGCACCCCCGCCATGCAGGTCGACGCCGGCAAGATCGACGCGGCGTGCGAAGAGGGCCGCAGCTCGGTGCACGGGACCGGCATCCATCCGGGCTTCATCGGCATGGTGCTGCCGCTCGCGCTCTCGGGCATGTCCCACACGATCGATCACGTGCGCATCGAGGAGCGCGCAGACTGGACGTTCTACGACAGCCCGCGCATCACCTTCGACAACATGCGCTTCGGCCACGCGCCCGAGGAGGCGACGCTCGAGGCGAACCCCTTCGCGCGCTTCAACGCCGACCTCTTCGAGCAGCAGGTGTGGATGCTGTCGGACGCGCTCGGCGCCGGCCTCGACGAGGTGCGCGTCGAGCAGGAGCTCACGGTCGCCCCCGAGTCGCGCGACGTGCGCGCGGGGCGGCTCGAGGCCGGCACGGTGTCGGGGCAGCGCTACCGCTGGCTCGGGCTGCGCGGCGACGAGCCGTTGATCGAGATCGAGGCGCTGTGGACGCTCGGTGGCTTCTACCCGGAGAGCTGGCCCAGGCCCCGCGACGGCTGGACGGTCTCGATCGAGGGCGACCCGTCCTTCCAGACCCACTTCATGTCGCTCGCCAGTCTCGGGCGCCGCGAGGCGACCATCGACGACCACGTGCAGGCGGCGAGCGTCGCCACCGCGATGCAGGCGGTGAACTCGATCCCCGCGCTCTGCGACGCCGCGCCGGGCTGGCGGACGAGCGCCGAGCTGGGTCTGGTGACGGCGGGGATCGGCTTTCGCGGGGCTGCCGCGTGGAACGACGCGTAGCCTCCACGAGAACGCAGGAGATCCGATGAGTTTCTCGCCCATCGATCGCGAAGTCAGGCAGGATGTGGAGGAGGTGCTCGTGCGCTACGCGACGAGCATCGACCGCAAGGACTGGACGCGCTTTCGCACGTGCTTCGTCGAGGATTGCATGGCGGACTATGGTGAGATCGGGGTCTGGGATGGCCTGGACGCGATCACGCAGTACATGACGGTGACGCACCCCGAGGCCATCCGCAGCCTGCATCGCATCACCAACGTGGAGGTCACGCAGCAGGCCGGGAGCGTCACTGCGCGCAGCTACGTCGACGTGCTCTTCGTCGCGGTCGAGACGGGGAGCGGCGTGCAGGCGGCGGGCTTCTACGACGACGAGCTCGAGAACACCGAAGACGGCTGGAAGATCGCCCGCCGTCGCTACACGGCGGTGCACATGATGCCCGTCCACAGCGGCTGAGCGCCGCACGGGAGGATTCACCAATGACGACCCGAGTCGGCTACATCGGTCTCGGCGACATGGGCGGCGCCATGGCGAGCAACCTGGCGCCGAAGGGCTTCGACGCGCTGGTCTACGACCTCGATCCGAAGCCGATGGAGGAGCTCGCGGCCGACGGCGCGAAGCCGGCGTCGGGCTGCCGCGAGGTGGGCGAGCACGCCGAGGTGCTCTCGGTGTGCGTGCCCGGTGACCCGCACGTCGAGGCCGTGCTCCTCGGCGAAGACGGTGCGCTGGCGGGGATGGCCGAGGGATCGGTCGTCGCGATCCACAGCACCGTGCAGCCCGCGACCATCGAGCGCATGGCCGAGGCAGCGGCCGAGCGCGGCGTCGAGCTGATCGACGCGTGCGTGACGGGGGGGCGCGCGGTCGCGGAGGCCGGCGAGCTCACCCTGCTGATCGGCGGCGAGGCCTCTTCGCTCGAGAAGGCGCGCGCCGTGCTCGAGGCCTACGGCACGACGATCCTCCACGCGGGTCCGTTGGGCTCGGGTGCGAAGCTGAAGCTCTGCGTGAACCTGCTGACCTACG
>JAAUYD010189670.1_pt1 | contig 15818 bp, 13 predicted proteins | sample 7278101 | NCBI WGS metagenome assembly JAAUYD01 (sample SAMN14350128, study PRJNA611818) | marine sediment metagenome | isolation source: surface marine sediment (0.6m) | place: French Polynesia: Moorea | collected 2018-08 | reverse complement strand
CTGGAATTTACCAGTTTTTCTAGCCAATGATAGGCATCGAGAGCGCGTTCAAAAAGGTCCCGGGGGTCTGCATTATCGAAATGACAATTTTTTAAGACCAAAAGTTCCGGAAATATGAAAAACAGCAATCCACTAAGAGCCATTTCAGACAGCCACACTTTGGCCCCTTTGCATGCGAGTATTTTGAATAACTCCTCTCTGATTCTTTCCCCAGCCGATTTGTTGACAAGGTGTGCATCCCGTTTCAGAATCTTTCGGGTATTCACCTCAATGGTAAAATCAAATGCAGCCGCCAATCTGTAGGCACGAACCAGTCGGACCGGATCTTTGTGGAAAACATCCATGGAGACCATGCGAATTTTTTGTGATGCCAGATCCTGTTGGCCCGCCAACGGATCAATCAAACTTCCGGTTGATGCGGCGACGGCAATGGCATTCACGGTGAAATCCCGCTGCAAAAGATCTTCTTCGATGGTTGTTCCGTTCATTGGCGTGATATCAAACATGAGATCTTTGGTAATAACCCGCCGCATGATCTGCCCTTGTTTGCCGAGTTCGACAACCCGACCGGAAATTTTGGCCGCTAGGTGATGGGCAAAGTCTGCAGGATTCTTCTTGACGACCACGTCATAGTCGATGGGTGCGCGATTACACAAAAGATCGCGAATAGAACCACCAACGATAAAGACGCCGTTTGTATGGGGAAAAAGGGCTGTATCGAAAGGAAGGAGCATCAACCTGACCTCGTCATTGGGTACTCAAAAGCGTTGATAAATTCTTGATTTTATTCAAATTGAAGTAAACTCGAACCGTCCGCCCACTGGACAAATATGGGTCTGACAGATTATCAGAAAAATTAAGTCCTAATCAAAAAGACCGGCCAAGCGCTGTCATATTATTTTAATTAAATCTAATGCCACCAAGATGAATGTCACTTTTTGGTGTTCGTTTTCTTTGATTTCTATGTTTATGGCACGAATCAGGCCATTATTCAAATAATTGCCATGAAATTGCTTTTTCCTTGAGACAAAGAGGAAAATTGAGGTCGGACAGTCAAAAAGCCATGAAAGCGCTTGACATGCAGACAATTGTGTAATATTAATAGTTATTAAATGAACTAAGGTATGTGGAACCCGCCAGAATAAGAGGATACCTTATTTTCTTCTAAAATAATTCACTTAACACTCAATTCCTCCTTAACAACCGGCATGGATCCAATCAAGTAATCACCGTTTAGGGAATATTTTACAGATTCGTTTAGAACACCATTTCTGTTTTGCCGGTCTTAAAACATAAATACGTCCAGAATACTACGCCAACTAATGGCTGAGTTGGCCGCAGCTGAAATATTCGCATGAATATAATTAATTCAATTTGTCTGCTTAATGGAATTGACTCCATATAAGCGATTATTAAAACTTAATGAATAATCGGATTGGGTTGATTTGATGAAAAAAATTAAAGGGAATAACCTAATGAACATTGCTGAACTTAAAGAGAAAAAAATCAGCGAACTCACCCAGATGGCCAAACGATTGAAAGTCGAGGGCGCCGCCGGAATGCGAAAACAGGAACTGATGTTTGCCTTGCTTCAGTCCCAGATTGAAAAAAATGGCCTTATTTTTGGTGAAGGTACCCTCGAAATTTTGCCGGACGGATTCGGATTTTTAAGATCTCCGGATTCAAATTACTTGCCGGGTCCAGACGACATCTATGTATCGCCATCTCAAATACGCCGGTTCAACCTGAGAACCGGAGATACCATTTCAGGACAGATTCGACAACCGAAGGAATCGGAAAGATATTTCGCACTGTTAAAAGTTGAGGCCGTTAACTACGAGGATCCTGAAGTCGCCCGGGACAAGATTCTTTTCGACAATCTGACCCCATTGTATCCTGAACGCAAAATTACGCTCGAAGTCGATGCCGATAATTTTTCCACCCGTATCATGGACCTGATGATACCCATCGGATTTGGCCAAAGAGGATTGATTGTTTCCCCGCCGAGATCCGGCAAAACCATGTTGCTGCAGGCGATTGCCAATTCAATCATCGCCAGCCACAAGGATGTGGTTCCGTTTGTTCTCTTGATCGACGAGCGTCCCGAAGAAGTGACCGACATGCAGCGAACGGTGGATGCGGAGGTGATTAGCTCTACTTTTGACGAGCCGGCTGAAAGACATGTCCAGGTTGCCGAGATGGTCATAGAAAAGGCCAAACGGCTGGTCGAACATAAAAAGGACGTTGTCATTCTGCTCGACAGTATTACCCGGTTGGCCAGGGCTTATAACTCGGTCGTTCCACCCAGTGGCAAAATCCTGTCAGGTGGTGTGGATTCCAATGCACTTCAACGGCCCAAACGGTTTTTCGGAGCAGCCCGAAATATCGAAGAAGGCGGTAGTCTCACGATCATGGCGACCGCATTGGTCGATACCGGCAGCCGCATGGACGAGGTTATATTTGAAGAATTTAAGGGAACGGGAAATGCCGAAATTCAGCTGGATCGCAAACTGGCCGACAAGCGCGTATTTCCGTCCTTTGACATCAAGCGTTCAGGCACGCGGAAGGAAGAATTGCTGCTAGACGATGAGCGGTTAAACCGTGTCTGGATATTGCGCAAACTGTTAACCACGTTAAATACTGTGGATAGTATGGAATTCTTACTTGAAAAAATGCGTGGGACCAAAGACAATAAAGCATTTTTAAATTCCATGAATGCCTAAACATCGTAATTGACATATTTCTGATTTCACTATATATGAGCAACAATTTTTATTTTAAATCCTCGAGGTAAATTCGGAAGCTCGGGGTTTAAATATCTGTGCCCGCATAGGCATCGCGGAAGTTCCGAATCAACTAAGGTTAGGGGGTTGAAAATACAATGAAAAACGGCATTCATCCAGATTACGCTGAGACCGGTATCCGATGTGCCTGCGGTAACGAGATCGAAGTCGGTTCGACCAAGTCTGATATCCGTGTTGAAATATGCTCCAAATGCCATCCTTTCTTCACCGGCAAACAAAAATTAGTCGACACAGCGGGTCGTATTGAACGGTTTCGTAAAAAATATGAAAAGTTTCAAAATCAAACGAAACCCACGTAGTTTTATCCAGCCAGTAACCTCACTTTGCTGAGAAAATATCCGACCTGCCAGATTGGCCTGAAAATGGGAAAGGCATAACATAAAGACTATGCTTTCCGGTATAGCGGTCGGATTCCTCTCCTGCAATACACCATCGGAACCATAAAAAATTACATTCAAAATACCGGCGCCCCGGCGATTTAAATCGTCGGGGTGCCTTTTCAAATCCATATAGCGGTTGTCATAAACATGTTCCGTTTGGTCTTGGCTGCTACCATTTGAAAATGAATATGCATGACGGTATAAAACGAATCAAATTGATGACAACCGCTATATCATTTTTAGAGCGTTTGGAATAAACCAGCTGGGGTGTCAATACTATTTAAGGTAGCATTGCAAAATTGCCGATAGCGAAACGTTATTGTGCCAAACACTCTAAGTGGATACGAAGACCAATGTTTGACAAATTAAAAGGCGTTGAAGAGCGCTTCAACGAGGTCGAAAAGTATTTGAGCGATCCTAAAATTGTGAATGATCGCAACCTTTATCAGACCTATGTGCGCGAGCATGGTGAACTGAACAAAATTGTTTCGGTCTATCGCCGTTACAAGCAAACGCTGCACGATCTTGATGAGAGCCAGGAACTGCTAAAGGACTCCGATCCTGATATAAAGGACTTGGCCCGTGATGAGATAGCCGCCTTGAGCCGGGAACAGAAAAACCTTGAGACCGAACTTAAAAAACTCATGCTGCCTAAAGATCCCAATGATGATAAAAATGTTATCGTCGAAATTCGGGCCGGAACCGGGGGAGAAGAGGCCGCATTGTTTGCCGGTGATCTTTACCGGATGTACAGCCGCTATGCCGAGGGCCGCAACTGGAAAATTGAGGTCATAACCCATCATCCAACCGGTGTCGGTGGCTTAAAAGAAGTTATTGCCATGATTTCGGGCAAAGGCGCCTATAGTGTATTTAAATATGAGAGTGGCACCCATCGCGTGCAGCGAGTGCCTACTACCGAGACCCAGGGACGCATCCACACCTCCGCTGTGACCGTGGCTGTTTTGCCTGAGGCGGATGAGGTCGACGTTGAAATCGATTCATCCGAACTTAAAATCGATGTTTACCGATCCACCGGACCGGGCGGGCAGAGCGTGAACACCACCGATTCGGCCGTGCGTATTACCCATCTGCCTACGGGCCTGGTGGTGACCTGCCAGGATGAAAAGTCACAGCTAAAAAACAAGTTGAAAGCCATGAAGGTTTTACGGGCACGACTGTTGGATCAAATGGTTATGGAGCAGAACCTAAAGCGGTCCGAGGAGCGCAAAAGCCAAGTGGGCACCGGAGACCGGAGCGGCAGAATACGGACCTACAATTTTCCCCAAGGCAGGGTGACCGATCACCGGATCGGTCTAACACTTTACAAACTGGAAAATATCCTACAAGGCAATATAGATGAAATCATCGATAACTTGGCAACTTATTATCAAACCCAGGCGCTCCAGAATGCGGATCAGGTTTGAGAAACCGGTCTGTGCGAACGCATTTGAAAATTATAAACCTAAGTGTGCATGTATTTCGAGAAGATCGAAGTAAACACAAGGTCAATATAAATATCATTGTAAGTCCATGCCTCAAAAAAATATCCAGGCCACCGGCAATTCCCAATGGACTATCATCAAGCTCATCCGCTGGGCGACTTCTTATCTAAAATCCCGTGATATCGACAGCCCCCGGGCAACCGGTGAAATACTGCTTGCCCATGCCTTGAGGGTCAAACGGATAGATTTGTATCTGAATTACGACCAACCGTTGACCGCAGAAGAATTGAACGCATTTAAAATCCTGATTAAACGCCGAATTAGCCGTGAGCCGGTTGCCTATATTTTAGGCAGCAAAGAATTTTGGTCCCTGGATCTCAAAATCACCCGAGATGTTCTGATACCGAGACCAGAAACCGAATGTCTGGTGGAAGTTGCCCTGGATCTCCTATCGAAGATTCCGCCGCAACATTCACAGCGCATCCTTGATCTTGGAACCGGATCAGGGGCAATTGTCCTGGCACTGGCATCCCAGCAGCCCCAACATGTGTATTTTGCCTCCGATTTTTATAGAGGGGCCGCTGAACTGGCCACCAGAAATGCAGACCGACACGGATTGTCCGACAGGATTCATTTCTTTGTCGGCGATTGGTTGATGCCGGTCAAACCAGAAAAATCCAGATTTGAAATGATTTTATCCAACCCACCCTACATTCCCAGCCAAGTCATTGGCAATCTGCAGCCGGAAATCTACTTGTTTGAACCGCATATGGCTCTCAATGGTGATAAAGACGGGCTGTCCTGTTTCAGAAAAATCATCGACACCGCACACAAATACCTTAAGCCCCATGGTGTGATGATACTGGAAATTGGTCATGACCAGAAAAACGATGTTTACAAGTTGGTATCCGATTGCGGGTGTTATGATCATTTCAACCACACCAAGGATTATGGTGGGCATGACCGGGTTGTCTGGTTTAGGAAAAAGGGATAAGGCGGATTGCGGGTTGCGGGTTGCGGGTTGCGAGTCGTGGGTTGTGAGTTGCGGGTTTGCGGACTACGGACTGTGGTACATAGAGTGCTGACTGCCGATTATTGCTGCTTGACAGCAAAATGAAGAAAAGTGTTGCGAGCGATAATTTTATTTGCTATTAAAAAAGATTTTTATAACACCCACGCCATTGGACCTGTTTCCCGGTGCTTTCAGTGAAAGTCGGATGCAGGAATGATGATGGCGGCGGAAAAACCAACCAAAAAGGGAGAACATTATGGCTTATGTAACCATGAAAGAACTGCTGGAGGCCGGCGTGCATTTCGGTCATCAGACAAAACGCTGGAATCCGAAAATGAAACCTTATATTTTTGGAGCCAGAAATGGTATTTACATTATTGATCTACAGAGAACTGTGCGGATGTTCAAAACCGCTTACGACTTTGTCGTAAATACTGTGGCTGAGGGCAAGCCGGTTCTTTTCGTTGGAACAAAAAAACAGGCACGCGATTCGATCTACGAGGAAGCCAACCGCTGCGAGATGTTTTATGTCCACAACCGATGGCTCGGCGGGATGCTGACCAATTTTCAAACGATTCGGCAAAGCATCGATCGGCTTAACTATCTCAACAATATCCAGAACGATGGATCCATCGAGCTTTTTCCGAAGAAGGAAAGACTTAAACTAGGCAAGGCGCGAGTCAAGCTCGACAACAATCTCGGCGGGATTCGTACCATGAACGGACTACCCGGAGCGATGTTTGTGGTTGATCCCAAAAATGAAGCCATTGCCGTCCGCGAGGGGCGGCGGCTTAACATACCGATCATTGCGATTGTAGATACCAATTGCGACCCGGATGATATCGATTACATCATACCCGGCAATGATGATGCCATCAGGGCCATTCGTTTACTAACTTCAAAAATGGCCGATGCCTGCATTGAGGGAAAGGAACGCTTTGCCGAGAGACAACAGGCTGAAGCCGATAAGGAAGTCGAAGAAGAGTCCGAAGTAACGACCATAAGTGCCGAACTAAAGCCGGGTGAACGCAAAATCATATCAGACGGAACAGAAGGTCCCGTTGTCGAAATTATTAAGCGCTCGGAAACTGAATCCACTGAGGCGGCTGATCTTTCGGAAGCAGCAGCGGAAGTTAAAGGAAGTGAATCAGAAGACGCTGGCGAAGCTGAAATAACAGGAGAACAAAATGACCACAATTAGCGCCACCATGGTTAAACAGCTGAGGGAAAAAACCGGTGCGGGAATGATGGATTGCAAACAGGCACTGGTAGAGTGCGACTCAGATGTTGATAAAGCTGTCGACTTTTTAAGAAAAAAAGGACTGGCGACCGCCCAGAAACGCGCCGGTCGCGCGATGTCGGAAGGTACCATTCAATCTTATATCCACATGGGAGGCAAATTGGGTGTATTGGTTGAAGTTAATTGCGAAACGGATTTTGTCGCTAAAAATGAAGATTTTGTTGGTTTCGCGAAAAACATCGCTATGCACATCGCCGCCACCAACCCCCTCGGCATCCAGGCTGAAGATCTTGCGGAAGATATTGTTAATCGCGAGAAAGAAATCTACAAAAGCCAGGCCCTTGAAACGGGAAAACCTGAAAACGTGATCGCTAAAATAGTCGATGGGAAAATGAAGAAATTTTTCACTGAAAATTGTCTGCTCAAGCAGGCATATGTGCGCGATCCGGATTTGACGATTGAAGATTTATTGAATGAAATGATCGCTAAAATCGGAGAAAATATTACGATCAAGCGATTTGTACGTTTTCAGATCGGCCAGTCTAATTAATAAATAAACTCAATTCGGGCAGCACTAGGCGAACAGGTGGAAAAACCCAGATATAAGCGAATCGCCGTAAAATTAAGTGGCGAAGCTCTCATGGGAGAGCAGAGTTTCGGTATCAGTCCCGACATGATTAAATTTGTGGCCGACGAAATCCGTTCGGTCGTTGAATTGGGTGTTCAAATTGGAATCATTGTCGGTGGTGGAAATATATTCCGGGGCATTGCTGCGAGTTCCTACGGGATGGATCGAACTTCGGCCGATCATATGGGGATGCTGGCAACGGTCATAAACAGTCTGGCCCTACAAGACGCACTGGAGAAATCAGGCGTGGAAACCAGAGTGCAGACAGCTATCTCGATGCACGAGGTCGCCGAGCCTTACATTATGCGGCGGGCCAATCGTCATCTCGAAAGAGGCCGGGCCGTCATTTTCGGTGCTGGGACTGGAAACCCGTATTTTACTACCGATACCGCGGCGGTGCTCAGAGCCAAGGAAATCCATGCTGAAATTCTCATTAAAGCCACCAAGGTCGATGGACTTTACGACGCGGATCCCACCAAGGTTGAAAATGCAAAGCTATTGAAACGCATTAGCTATATGGAAGTTCTGGAAAATCAATTGCGGGTCATGGACATGACCGCAATCTCTCTCGCCATGGATAACAAACTACCCCTTACAGTATTTAAATTAAAAACCAAAGGGAATATTAAACGATTTGTCTGTGGCGAGGAAATCGGGACGCTGATCGATCATTAGTTGAATGCTCTCTTTCAGTTCCTTTTTTTTGCGCCTCTCGTATGAGACCCATAAAGAAATGATCCCCGACCGAGCCGACGGTTTGAATGCTTTAATACAAATTCGTCGGGTTGGTAAAATTTAAAAGTCGAAACTAAAATGAGGTAATTTCCTATGATTGAATCCATATATGACGAAACCAGAGAAAGTATGGGTAAATCCGTAACTGCTTTAAGAAACGAATTGAAGCGGGTGCGAACTGGACGGGCGTCATTGTCTATTCTCGACGGTATAAAAGTCGATTACTATGGCACGCCCACACCATTGAACCAGATGTCCACCCTTGCCGTTCCCGAGAGCCGCCTGATCACGATTCAACCCTGGGATATTTCCGTCATCAAAGATATTGAAAAGGCCTTATTAAAATCGGATCTGGGATTGACACCATCCAATGATGGGAAAATCATTCGAATATCAATACCGGCACTCACCGAAGAACGTCGCAAAGAGCTAGTCAAAATTGTCCGAAAAATTTGCGAAGATTACAAGGTTTCCGTCCGAAACATCCGCCGTGATTCCAATGAATTGCTCAAAAGTATGAAAAAGGATGGTGAAATTTCGGAAGACGATGCGTTTAAAGCTCAAGATGAGGTTCAAAAAATAACCGATGAGCAAATCAAGCTTATCGATGATTGCTTTAAAGAAAAAGAGAAAGAGATCCTTGAATTCTAGCCCATTTTCTTCCAGCGAAATGGAGCTGGACAACACCAAATTGCCTACCCATGTAGCTATCATAATGGACGGCAACGGCCGATGGGCCAAAAAACGCCTGCTAAATCGTGTTAACGGTCATGAAAAGGGATCAGAAACGGTTCGAATTATCGTTCGAACTTGTCGCCAAATCGGCATTTCCTATCTGACCCTGTATGCCTTCTCGACAGAAAATTGGTTGCGTCCGAAAGCAGAAGTAGAGGCCCTGATGGCCCTTCTGAGTAATTTTCTCCAATCAGAACGACAGGAGATGGTAGAAAATAATATTCGGCTACGCGTGATCGGGCAGTTAAACCGATTGCCAGCCAGAGTTCGGAAGGAATTAGATCGCACCCTGACAGCCACTAAAGAACTCACCGGTATGCACCTAATCTTGGCCCTGAGTTATGGTGGCCGGGCCGAGATAATCCGAATGGTTCAAGAAGTGGCCGAAAAAACCAAACAGGGCATCATAGACCCGGAAGCAATCGATGAGGAGCTGATATCCGGGCATCTTTATACTCATGATATCCCAGATCCGGACTTGTTGATCAGAACCAGCGGGGAGATGCGCGTTAGCAATTTTCTGCTCTGGCAAATCGCCTACACGGAACTTTTTGTCACCCCCACGCTTTGGCCAGATTTCAGCAAAGCAGAATTTTTGCAAATCTTAAAAGACTTCTCAACTCGAGTGCGGAGATTTGGCGTTGTTTAGAACAACTGATTGATAATTGGTATTTTAATGTTTAGGGCCTTATCTTCCACTACACAACCAATCAAATTTCTTGCAGCTCAACGTCTACAATGGAGCAGACAACGACGTGCATCTTAAGCGTTGGATCACAGGGCTAAGCGCATTACCGGTTCTTATCTTCCTAGTGTACATTGGCGGCCTACCTTTTATCTTTCTCATCGGGTTCGCGTGTATATGTTCGCTCTGGGAATTCTATCGGATTGTATTTAACGACGACAACGAAATATTGCACAGTCTGGTCATATGGTGGGGATATATTGTCGGCATTGCCATCATTTTTGCGGCACACTTCAAAGGTCCTGAAAGTATGTTGATGGCTCTGGCGCTCAATCTGGTGGGCGTCGGACTGATTTCTCTATTTGTCTATAAATTCAAGCCGTCCATCGTCACAGTTATTCCCAGGCAAATTCAGGGAATTGTATATGTTCCCTTACTGCTTTCTTTTTTGGTTATGATCCGGCGCGACGCTGACGGAATGACGTGGATATTTGTTCTCCTTGCCATCATCTTTGCAGGTGATATCAGCGCCTATTATGTTGGATCATATTTCGGGCGAAATAAGCTGAACCCGGCCATCAGTCCCGGAAAAACCGTTGAAGGCGCCATCGGCGGGCTAGTGGGCAATCTTTTGGTGGGCGCCATCGGAAAATTTTTCTTCTTGCCTGCGATGTCATGGGGACTTGCCATATTATACTTTTTGGCCGTCGGTCTGGCAGGTCAGGTTGGCGATTCATTTGAATCCGAATTCAAGCGATCATCTAAAATTAAGGACTCGGGCAGTATGTTGCCGGGCCATGGCGGTTTTTTAGACAGAATCGATGCGCTTTTATTTGCCTCACCGATTGCCTATTTGTTCAAGATATATATATTATAGGTACCCGTTCGCAGGTTCTGCGTTTCAACGTTCAAATGAACCTGGAACCTTAATTTTAGACATTTCGAATACCCACAAATAATTATTTTAGTATTAATATCAAGATTATATATTTATAAAGCAAATAACACCCAACTTATATTTAAACCCATTATAAATCTATGAGCACAAACATATTCGCATTTGTCATTGTTTTGGGCGTCCTCATTTTCTTTCATGAGTTCGGTCATTTTATCATCGCCAGATTGTTTGGCGTTGGTGTGGAGAAATTTTCACTTGGCTTCGGGCCTCGATTGGTTGGCAAAAAGGTCGGCATTACCGACTACCGAATCTCGGCAATCCCGCTGGGCGGGTACGTTAAAATGATTGGAGAGGAACCGGATGCCGACATAGCACCTGAGGATATTCAGCGATCTTTTACCCATAAACACGTCGGCAAACGCATGCTGATCGTGGCCGCTGGGCCTGTATTCAACATTCTTCTTGCCGTCATCATATTCTTCGGAATTTTCTTCTTTTCAGGAACCCTGGTTTTAAAGCCTTCCATCGGTGAAGTACGGCCGGGATCGCCGGCATTTGAAGCCGGGCTGGTCAAAGGGGATTTGATCACTGCCATCAACGGAACGGCAATCACCAGCTGGGATGAAATGGCAGAAATAATCAATGCTAGCAACGGTGAATCCATTCAGGTAACCTATCGACGCGGCGATTCCGTCCGGGATCTAACGATCACCCCTGAACAGGCGCCAGCCAAGAATATATTCGGTGAAGATATTCAACGCTTCATTATTGGAATCACCGCGTCGCGGGAATCCTTTTCAAAAGATTTGAGTTTCTTCGAGGCCCTGTCAGAAAGTCTGATCCAGTCTTATAGAGTGACGGAGTTGATGGTGGTGATCATCGCGAAGCTGCTCAAAGGTGATATTTCGACAGATACACTCGGTGGGCCGATCATGATTGCCCAGATGGCCGGTGACTCCGCCAAAGCGGGAGTCGGTAGTCTAATATCCTTTATCGCCCTGATCAGTATAAATTTGGCGATTATCAACTTGCTGCCCATTCCGGTGCTGGATGGCGGCCACCTGTTGTTCTTTTTCATAGAAGCAGTTAAAGGCAGCCCGGTCAGTGTGAAGGTGAGAGAAATTGCTCAGCAGATCGGGTTGTTTCTACTGATATTGTTGATGATCCTGGTTTTCTACAATGATATTACACGGATATTTTTTAGCTGAAAATCATGCCATACAGATTAGAAATTGCCTTAAAAGAAAACCTTTTTGATGCTGAAGGGGAGGGGGTTCGTCGCAAGGCCAAAAGTTATTTTGGTATTGAAATAGAACGGGTTCGAACCGTCAACCTTGTGACCATCGATGCCCGATTGTCGGATGAGCAGTTGAGGGCCGTACAGACGGAAATATTTACCAATCCGGTCACCCAGTTTTCCTCCTACGATCCCCTTGACATTAAATTTGACTGGTCCATCTGGGTCGGTTTTCGGCCGGGAGTCAGGGACAATCCCGGCAGTACAGCCGTCGAAGCCATTGAAGATCTATTAAGCCTTAAATTCGATAATGCCAATGCAGTTTACACCTCAAAGCGTTATTGCATCAAAGGCAACGATTTGAGTGCCGAAGATATGAATAAAATCGCCGGCGAACTGTTGGCCAACGATATCATCCAACAATGGAGAATATTCTCCTACGAGCAATGGAACCCGGCTGAAGGCGTTGGAATTATCACTCCTAAGGTCATTCTCGACCATGTACCAACGGTAACCACCATACCGGTTGACAGTGATCGTTCTCTGAAAACGATCAGTGATGATCGAAATCTAGCACTTAATTCCAATGATATTCCGACCATTCGTTCCTATTTCATGAACGCAGATGTCCGCTCAGCACGATCATTGGTAGGGCTTGACGAACCTACCGATGTTGAGCTTGAATATATCTCCCAAGCGAGAAGCGATCACTGCAATCACAATACGTTCCGTGGATTATTTCGCTACCATGATCGAACAACCGGTCAAACTGAAATCGTCGATAACTTGTTCAAGACATTTATCGAGGCGCCCACATTGATGCTGAAAGCGAAAAAACCATGGGTGATATCGGTTTTGTGGGATAATGCAGGCGCCGGGCGATTTGACCAGGATCACTTCTACGTGATTACGGGAGAAACCCATAACTCTCCCTCAAATATGGAAGCTTATGGCGGTGCTATAACAGGGATAGTAGGCGTCTACCGTGATCCTTTGGGTACCGGCAAAGGATCCAAATTGGTGATGGGAAGTTATGGATACTGTGTCGGTCCGCGTGATTATAAAGGAGACCTCAAACCGCATCTGCATCCCAGACGGCTTTTGGACGGCGTGATTGAAGGCGTGCGGGATGGCGGCAACAAAAGCGGAATTCCAACGACTTTCGGCCAGGTGCTTTTTCATCCAGGCTATTTAGGGAAATGTCTGGTGTTTGTGACCGCAGTGGGAATGATGCCGTCGGAAATCAACGGCATGCCGGCAGATAAAAAACGAACGTCTGCCGGCGAGTTGGTGATTATGTGCGGTGGAAGGGTCGGCAAGGATGGAATCCATGGTGTTACAGCCGCATCTGAAACATTTTCTGAAAATACACCGGCTGGGCATGTTCAGATTGGTGATCCCTACACCCAGAAAAAAATGCATGATTTTTTGTTGGAGGCCCGGGATGAGGGGCTTATCCAGTTTATCACCGATAACGGTGGCGGCGGCTTATCCTCATCGATAGGTGAATCAGCGCGGTTTTCCAATGGATGTGAAATTGAGCTGGAGAAGGTGCCTTTGAAATATGAGGGACTCGATCAATGGGAAATCTGGGTATCAGAATCCCAGGAGCGAATGACAGTCGCTATCCTCGCAGCGGACCATGACCGGTTCTTTGAATTGTCTGCCAAACATGCGGTTGAAAGTACCGTGATCGGCCGTTACACTGATTCAGGCAAGCTCCACATCACCTATGGCGGCAAAACCTGTGCTTATGTCGATCTGAACCTGCTTGAATCCGGTTTTCCGCAGTGGGAATTTGATGCCGAATGGATTTCTGCCGAACAGCGGGGACTTTACGAGCCGGTACTCAATCCGCCGCAGGATTATACCCAACTGCTAAAAGATCTTCTCGGTCGGCCCAATATATGCTCGACTCAATGGATATCCCGGCAATATGATCACGAAGTACAGGGAACCAGTGTCATCAAACCCTTGATTGGAGCCCATCGTGACATGAACAGCGATGCAACTGTGATCCGACCGGTACTTGAATCTGAAAAGGGCCTTGCACTCGCACAGGCCCTTTTGCCGACCTATTCCACCATTGATGCGTATCATATGACCAGCTGCAGCATTGATGAAGCAGTGCGCAGACTTTTGGCCATTGGGGCCGATTTAGATCATATTGGCGGTGTCGATAATTTCTGTTGGCCAAATATCCAGTACGATCCAATAGAAAATCCGGACGGCAAGTTCAAAGCAGCGCAGCTGGTGCGCTCATGCCGAGCATTAAAGGACACCTGTCTAGCATATCAGATCCCCTTGCTTTCCGGCAAGGACAGCATGTATGTTGATGGGAATCTGACCGGATACTATGGTGAGACACACAAAGTCTCGGCGCTTGAAACCTTGCAGTTCTCCACCATTTCGGTCATCGAAAACATCACTCGCTGCGTGACCATGGACAGTAAAATCGTCGGCGATCTGGTTTACGTCCTGGGGACCACACGGAATGAACTCGGCGGATCGGAGTATTACGAGCAATTGGGATATGTGGGGCGAAATGTTCCCGAAGTGCGGACAGCCGAATTTATTCCTCTGTACCGCGGTTTAAAACATGCCATTGACAATGACCTCCTGGCCTCTGCCCACGGCATCTATCGCGGTGGTTTGGCTGTTCATCTATCCAAAGTGGCCATGGGTGGCAACCTTGGTATGAACATTAACCTAGCACAAGTACCGAGGAACGATGTTGAGCGGGAAGATGTGCTATTATTTTCTGAATCGGCCGGGCGATTTATCGTGACGGTTGATCCGGCTAACCGGGAGGCAGTTGAAGATCTTTTTAAACCTTTGGCCTTCGGATGCATTGGTACGATCACCGAGACACCGGATTTTGTTGTTCGGGGAATTGCCCAAAATGTTATCATCACGGCTCCGCTAAGTGATTTAAAGACTGACTGGGAAAAGACTCTCGGGATGCTAATATAGGGCGGATGACAGGGGTCAGAGGTCGGATGACGGAATACAGATGTCAAAAGACAGATGGCAATTGACGGATATTATTTCTGATTTCCGATTACTGATTTCTGATTTCTGTGATCTGTCCTCTGTCCCCTGATTTCTGTCTTCTGATATAGTGAGGAGGATATAATTGGCTGGAATAAATGCCTTGGTTCTGACCGGATATGGACTAAATTGTGATCACGAGACGACTTATGCCTTGGAATTGGCAGGTGCCAGAGCTGTCCGGGTTCACATCAATTCCCTAATCGACGGTTCGGCCAGCCTTAAAAACTTCCAGATCCTTGTCTTTATAGGAGGGTTTAGCTGGGGTGACGATCATGGAGCCGGTGTCATCCAAGCCGTCCGGTTGAAGACCAACATTGGCAGTCAGATCATTGAATTTGTTGACCAGGGTAATCTTGTGCTTGGAATTTGTAACGGTTTTCAATCTTTGGTCAATCTGGGCCTGTTGCCCGCATTGTCGCATGATTACCAAAGACGAACGGTTGCTCTCGGTTTTAATGATTGTGGAAACTTTAGAGACCAATGGGTCACGCTAAAAGTGAATTCGGCATCCCCTTGTGTTTTTACCCGCGGGATCGATCTGGCTGAACTCCCGGTGCGCCACGGTGAAGGAAAATTTCTAACCGATGAAACTACCTTGGCAAATATTTGGAAAAACAATCTGGTGGCCATTCAATATGCCCGACCTGATGGTGAACTGGCCAAAGGCCGTTTCCCATATAACCCCAATGGATCGATCAGTGATATCGCAGGTATTTGCGATCCCAGCGGGCGGGTTTTCGGTCTCATGCCACACCCTGAAGGTTACAATCACTGGACCAACCATCCCGACTGGGTGCGCCACAAAGAAACAGCCAAACGCCGCGGCATTTCTCCAGACACTGCTCTGCCTGTCGGCATTCAAATGCTTAAAAATGCCGTAGATTTTTTTTGAGGCATCCTCCGCATATTCCTAGGTGCTTTTTACAGCAATAAAAAACGCCAATTCCGGTTCCGACCGAATTGGCGTT
>JAAUYD010134841.1_pt1 | contig 15823 bp, 18 predicted proteins | sample 7278101 | NCBI WGS metagenome assembly JAAUYD01 (sample SAMN14350128, study PRJNA611818) | marine sediment metagenome | isolation source: surface marine sediment (0.6m) | place: French Polynesia: Moorea | collected 2018-08 | reverse complement strand
TTTTTTTAAACTTTTAAAAACTTTCATCCCAATAATAAGGGAGTTAGAGCCTTTTGGCTGAGAAATATTAAAAATTATTACATTTGTTAATCGAGGGGGCGATCGCCTTGTTGAATCTGAGCAAATCTTGTTACCAACCTGCGATCGAATGGAAATGTTGTTCTGGGGTTGACGATGGCAAATTTTGCTCCTTAGCTTCAGAGCGAATCTCGGCACAGAAGGTCGCAGTATTGAATCCACCAAAACGCTTGACGGTACTGGTACGCAAGCGTAAATTGGGGTTAACAAACCAAAAACGTTCGTAAATGCTCATAGTTTCATATTCTGTTACTAAAACTAGCGCGTCTTCGGAATCCATTTCATAATGCCCGATTACGGGTACTATTTCTGCATAACCTCTTTCTCTAAGTAATTTTCCCGCGCGAGGATTGTTATTTTCTGGAACTAGGGCAAATACTGTCGTACCGGCATGATTTTCATCTTCTTTATCCCATGCCATCGATGCTTCCCAACTGACAAATGCTCCCCCTACACTCAAACTAGGCTCTATATCGTGAAGTTGACAAATTTCAACGATCTTGGGGTCTTCTGGAACTAAATTTGTCACTACGATATCAGACTCTCCTGTTTCTGCACGCCGAAAAGGAAGATGATGAGTCGTTCTTTTTGATTTCCAGTTTCCAGCACTGTTTTGGAAAAATTCTTTTGCTGTTATTGCCATTTCTGTTTAAGATATTTTTTTCGCTTTTCTAATTTAGCACTGCAATTAAGCCTCGATCTTATTGAAGATTGAGAACCCGGAAAACTTTTGGCAATTACTGCTGAGTTACCTATCTCTACTTTGGCGCAAGATTTTTTCTAGTTTCGATTGGCTCGGTTACCCATAAAGGGCAAAGGGAAAGAGAAAAATGTCAATTAATATGTCTGTAATATTATTTACCCAAACTTGTATGACAATTTAGCCCTTAATCATAACATAATCTATTGGGTCAATAAATCATCCATTTTTTAGAGCAATTATTAAGTTTTGTTACTTTGATTAATTATAGCTTGACAGTGTGGACTTTTTTCCTTTTGTTATGTTAACTTTAGTGAAAATCTACGGATTTATTTCCCCGTTCGTTTTCTGAGTGATACTATGGAAAAACCGACTAATTTAAGTTTGGAACAACAGTTCAAATTACAAGTTTTACAAGAACAAGTTAAAACACTGACCAAAGAACAGGCACAAGAATTCTTGCTCGAATTATTCCGCCAAATGATGGTCAAAGACAATTTAGTCAAACAATTGCTTAAAAACGCCTAATAGTAACTTTCACACACAAGTTAAGGCTATGGGGCATGGTATTAAACTGCCAAATTCAAAAGATCGCCATGGCCTTGATATTTTTAGTTAGTATCGCTGCGATCGATAGTTAACTTCTGTGGCTTACAATACTTAATTTGCACGGAAATTCCTTCAGCACCTTCATCGAGGAGTTCCTTAATATAACGAGATTGAGATAGTAAAGCATTTTCAAGAGTTTGGAAAGGCCCGAAATAGTAAGTGCAATGGGGTGCTTCAGTTAAAACTTCCAACCACCAAGCTAGAATTAGCTCTTCTCGATCTTCTTGTGGCGATTGTATTTGTGTCTTAGTAGGTTCAAAATTTGCTGGTTCAATTTCTGGTTCGACAGAAGCAATATCAATTTCAACTTCGGGAACTGAAGCAAACTCTAAGTTGTCTTTGCGATTAGAAATCCCATTAGTATTATTGAGAGGCTTAATACTAACGATTTTTCCTCCCAAAAGATTTATGCGTCGCATTTCTTGGCTCATGCGCTCTTGAGGGACTCGAATAAAAACATTGCCATTGCGACGAATTAGATATCGAATTCGATCGCTTTGAGGATAGGATGGTAGGTTAGTAATTTGATATAAAAACACTGGCCGGAGATAGACGGGAATAGAAGCCCTAACTAATTAAAATTTAAACAGTTTTAATTTAACAATCATCACAAACTTATTAAGTAAAGAAAAATAAAGCATTACAGATTGTTACTTTGTTCCTAATAAATGAGACTGCAACGGGTGCGATCGCCTATTTTCAAAATTGGTTGGTCAATTAACATTGACAATCTAAATAATCAAAATTTGAAAGAAAATTAAGGAGAGCGTAATGCTTGATGCCTTTTCTAGAGCTGTAATTAACGCAGATAGCAAAACTGCTTGTATTGGTGGTGAAGAATTAAGTTCTTTAAGAACTTTTATCTCTGAAGGAAACAAACGTCTCGATGCAGTAAACGCAGTAGCTTCTAACGCAAGCTGCATTGTTTCCGACTCCGTAGCTGGAATGATTTGCGAAAACCAAGGTTTAATCCAAGCTGGTGGTAACTGTTATCCTAACCGTCGCATGGCTGCTTGCTTGCGCGATGGCGAAATCATTTTACGCTATGTTACTTACGCTCTTTTAGCTGGCGATGCATCCGTATTAGAAGATCGTTGCTTAAATGGTTTAAAAGAAACTTATATTGCTTTAGGCGTACCTTTAGGTTCTGCTGCTCGCGCTGTTAGCATCATGAAAGCTTGCTCCGTAGCTCACATCAACCAAACTAACGAGATGTACTCAGGTACTCCTAAATACCGCAAAATGGAAACTCAGCAAGGTGACTGCTCCTCTTTAGCTTCTGAGTGCGCTAGCTACTTCGATCGCGTTATTGCTGCTCTAAGCTAGTATTTTCATTTTTTTATCATTAAGCCAAGCTTTATTAATTAATTAATTGACGGGCCAGTCTGTTTTTTGGCTCGAGTCAAAATCAATTCAGGAGAAATCTCAATTATGAAATCAGTTGTTACAACAGTTGTATCTGCTGCTGATGCGGCAGGTCGTTTCCCTAGCACTTCCGATTTAGAATCCGTTCAAGGTAGTTTACAGCGCGCTGCTGCTCGTTTAGAAGCTGCTGAAAAATTAGCTGCTGGTATCGATGCAGTTGCTAAAGAAGGTTACGATGCTTGCATCAAAAAATACCCTTACCTCAACGATGCTGGTGAAGCTAACTCTACTGACGTTTTCAAAGAAAAATGTCTTCGCGACATCAAGCACTATCTTCGTTTAATTAACTACTGCTTGATCGTTGGCGGAACCGGCCCTCTAGATGAATGGGGTATTGCAGGTCAGCGCGAAGTTTACCGTGCTTTAAGCCTCCCTACTGCTCCTTACGTAGAAGCTATGCGTTTCACAAGAGATCGCGCTTGCGCTCCTCGCGATATGTCCGCTCAAGCTCTAGTTGAGTTCCGCGCTCTTTTAGACTACGTAATCAATTCTCTATCTTAGGCTTTAATTGACAATTCAGTCATTAATTTGGTTTGAAAGGGACTTTTTGGTCTGTTACTTGGCTCGGTTGGGTTAAGCTGCAGACTAAGAGTCCCTCTGCTTTTATGAGAGAGGCGGTTAAATCGAGATCGCAAAATCTTAAAAAATTATAAAATCATGACAAACGACGCTTTATTTGAACGACTCAAACACCCCAATCCCAATCTGAGGGAAAAGGCGATGATAGAATTAGCCGAAAATCAAGACGAAAATACTATTCCTCGTCTGATGAGTATTTTAGCTGCAGAAGACATGACCTACAGAAGAGCTGCAGTCAAAGCATTAGGAGTAATTGGGTTTGAAGCAGTTCCATCTTTAGTAGATTCTTTAGCAAACAGCGATAACCCTACGATTCGCGCCAGTTGTACTAAAGCTTTAGCGCAAGTAGCGGTAAACTACCACGACGATCCTTTTCCGAATGAAGGTATTAAAGGTTTAAAAAGCGCGATCGCCGATGAAAATCCAGTAGTTAATGTAGCCGCAGTCATGGCTTTGGGAGCAATTGGCTCTCCAGTTTTGGATGTTTTAATCGAATCATTAAGAACCACCGATAATGTAGCGGTGTCGGTAGCTATTATCAATGCACTCGGTTCGATCGCCGATCCCAAATCTGCAGAAATATTAAATAATTTGGCTGAGGATAATTCGGTCGATACTTACGTTCAAGAATCGGCTAAAAGTGCTTTATCTCGTTTAGAAATGGTTGGTAAGTTTCAAGGAGGACAGCCATAAGAGATTGACTCGGGCTAATATGCTATAAATATACTCAGCTCTAAGATCGCAATAGTTTATCTCCAGCTATGCAAAAAAAACACTTTATTTGCCCTCACTGCGGATCTGACGTACCCAATAATGCTCGTGCTTGTCCCGAATGCGGATCGGATGAAGAAACAGGTTGGTCGGAGGGTGCTAGATACGCTCATTTACTTCCTTACAATGGCGATGAAGGTAGTTACGTTCGATCTAGACGCTGGCCGAAGCGATTGATGGCTGCGATCGCTATTTTTGTACTTTCTGCCTATATAACCGCATCTTTTGGCGGGTTGCATTTTATAATTCCGCTAATGTTAATGGTCGGTATAATTTATTATGCAACTGAAGTTTATCCTAATACTTCCGGTGCTAAAGAAAGGAGAGCTTATCAAAAGCTCTTACAGAAAGCAATGGGATCTCAAGCTCTGGCCGAAAGATTGATCGAGTACGAAAGACAGCGCAATCCTCAAGCTAGTCGCCTTCAACTTATAGAAAATTCTCTGCGTCGTTGGCAATTGGATAATCGTTAGTTTTAACAATAACCAATCGAATAAAAAAGTTTTTTATTCGGTTTATTATAGGCTCAAGCCAAATTTTATTCGATCTAAAGCAGAAAATAATAGTATTATTGAGCTTAACATAAATTATTCTTGATTTATATAATTTGCAAATTAACTTTAATTTGGACAACATATTATTCTATGCTAGAAAAAAGAAGAGAATTATAAGTTTATTGAACTTTAACTTGAAATATTTTTCAATAAAAACCGAGATCTTGCGATCGCCTAAATTATGTTTTTCAATAAATTTTTCAAACAAGAACAACAGCCTTTAACGGTTAAACCTCTAGATACAAAAGTCGAATTTATTACCGATAGTAGTGGTAATTTCCAAATTGTCGTACCTTCTCAAAAAGTAAATTTTAAAGCGATATTGTCTCTATTTGCGATCGCGGGTATTTTGGTTTTTCTAGCTCGTAGCTTACAGAATATAGACTTTTTAAAAGATAATCTAATTGCAAACATTCTGATTTATTGGCCCTCATATATTTTACCGTGCCTGTTTATTTTATTGTTAATTGTTGAAATTCTTTTTGCTTTGTACGGCGAAACAGTAATCACAGGAAAAAATGCTTGGGTATCTTTAGGATATATTGTTTTTGGAATTAAATTTTTCTCTTTATATTTATTTCCCCGAGCTAATATTAGCGAAATTATAGCTAACAGATATACTAAAACCAGTCCATCTGGTGCAGATGGTGATGAAGAAATAAATACAATTATATTGTGGGCGGGTAAAATAAAATACGAATTGGGTTGCAATGAAGATAATCTAAATTTTTCGTATTTCGATCTGACCAGAGCGGAAATGAATTGGTTAGCGACTGAATTGAGTGCTTGCTTGGATTTACCAATTTTTGAAAAGTTTTGGCGAGTAAAAGGGAAAGAAAGTTCTTTAGAATTTAGAAGAATAGCAGTAACTTGGATCGTACCTTCGTTTTTTATTATTAGTTATTTTTTAATTGCGATCGGCTCTTTGGGGATAGCACAAAATTTTTCCGATCCGATCGCTGCATTTTTATCAATTAACTCGATCGCCTTAGTTTTAGGTATATTTCTAGCAATTTTTAATTTAGGATATATCGCTAGTTGGCAACAAATCGATGGGGGAAGTAACGATCTAGATTATTTAGAGCAAGTATTTTCTAAATTAGTTCGAGAAGGAGAAGGAGAAATAAGTCTAGTCTTGTTTAGAAGGGAGACAGGATTGTCTTATCAAGAAGCTTCAGAATACTTAGGCAAGAAAGTAGAAATGTTAAACGCAGTTTATGTCAAACGTCAAAATAATATCTATTACTATTTTAAATTTTAAGGATTAGAAATATTAACTGCGATCGCAATAAAACCGATTCCATTCAGGCTGGAAATACCTGGAAACACAGATATTTCCTAATAAATATATACCGATTTAAAGCCTATTTTTATTATTTTTTCAATTTGGGCAGAGATTTGATCGGTTTGCCTTTACCTATTCCCTTATTAATTACTTTTTGTTTTGGTTTAGCCATATCGCGATCGACGGGTCTGCTAGTTTTAGGCTTGCTTTTTTGAACTGCAGCTTTATCCTTCTTAGAAGCTTTGAGGAATTTAGGCGGTTTTTCAGTTGGTTCGGCTAATTGTTCGACAAAGCCAAAACAATCGCGATGGGGTAAGAAAACAGCCTTAACTTGAACGAAAAAGGTCTTACCTTGCTCTTCTTTAGCGGCTTTGGGATTAAACCTAAAAGGAGGAGCGGGAGAGTCTTTCCAAAGTATTGGCAGGTGGGAAGCTTTCATAAAATTGACTTTGCTTTGAGCTTCAGCCTGTTTGATGTAGTCGAGGCGATCGAAGGTGAAGTTACGGAAAATTGAAATACATGGCTGACGACAGACTGGAATAAACTGCCATAAACCGCACAATTTAAATTCTAATTCTTTTAATTCGCTTGCCACCCCATTTGGTTCTCGTCCTTTGTCAAAACCGACTAATTGAAAGCCCACTCTCGGTGGCTGATGTTTCTTCGGAAAGTGAGTAAATTTAGGGTAAACAATTAAACGCTGGGTTTTGTTGCCAGTAGTTGCGATTTCTTTCTTCAAACCCGTGAATGCAGTATAGTTTTTGCGAGCGTAAAACAGGGGATAAGTTTTATTACCCAACGAAATTGTATGATTGCCCGATTCTTCGTCGATGTTAATTTCGCCGACAATGATACCAACTGCTGAAAACATTGCACTCGGTTCGGAAGCCGAATCATCATCCTCTTCTTTTTTCTCTTTCTGTTCTTTCTTTTTCTCTTTTTCAGTAACTTCTGTTGCTTCAGTTTGAGGATCGCTCGCTTCGGTTCGATCGGCAGTATCTTCGACCGCTTCTGCAATTTCTGGTTTAGCTTCTGAGTCTATTGAAGTAGCATTTTCTGCTTGGACTGTCTCAGCTTGTTTGCTGCTAGTTTGGTCTGGGGTTGCTTCCTTAGAAAGCCATTCTCCATCTACATAGTCAAATTTGGCAAAAATTTCTTGGCAAATAGAGAGATATTTTCCCCTGGTTGGCTTATCCCCATCCAGCCACTTTTGTAGGGTAGGGGGTGAAATTTTAAATGCTGCTGCTATTACCTCAGTTTTTGCCATAGTATTATACTTGTTTGATATTTACCTAGAGTTGTTAGGTTATTTTGTTTGCTGACAAACCTTATTTTAGCCGTTCCTAAGCTTTACGGGTTAGACAAGACAGTATTTGTGAAATTAATAAATTTTAAATACGAATCTATTACTCTAGATTCAAATAATAAATCTGCTTTGCCGTTCTATCCACAATCTTATTGTAGTTTTTTTAATATTTGATAACTGCTACATCTGCTTTTAGAGCATAACTAATTTTTATTACTTTAGATCGTTTAATACTTGGGTTTTTTAAATTTTTAGAATTTATTTGGCTGTTTGCTGTTTATCATCTTTAAAGCTCTTGACGATAGCAAATAATCTCTGCTTTTGCAAGATTTTACTATAGCTACGATCTTTATCATAGCTCGAGTTATTTAATTTTGGCTTTGTATTTTTTGCGATCTTATCGATCGCCTTGCTAATTAGTCGTTCTTTGGACGATCGCACTTCATTAGTAACTTTCTATTTGGATTATAAAACAAGTTTTCTCAACCATTCGCGCCTTCGACCTGACATCTTTGGAATTTATAACAATATTTTAATTTTTTTTAACAAAAATCGCTGGTTTGGCGATCCTGAAAAACAAGATTGGAATCAAGTAATTGCTCTAGATTTAGGTTTAAATAATCTTTGTACTTGTATTAACACCCTTAGCGATCTCAATTTTCCTTCAACAAGAAAAAGCTTAAAAGCATCGAGCGGGAGGACAAAAAACAAAATAGTTATTTGCCAATCTCAGAAAAATAAACAAGTTACGCAATCGTTTACTAAACGTTATTTATATTATCAGATAAATTTGCGATTTATCTAGCCATTTTTGAAAATTGTTATTCTGAAATCGCCCTCTGAAATAATAATTTGAGCCTCGCTCCCCGATCGAGATAAAATTTAAAATCAGCTTTTAATTTTTTTGTTCTGTCCAAATCAGAGCCGATTCTAGCTTAACTAAACAGTAAGAATACGAGCTATTAATTCCTTTGAGAGTGAAAGTATTCTCATACTCTTGAGTAACATTAAATAATTTTTCTGCTCTTAGTGCGATCGATTATTTTTGCAGTTGAGAAATTGCCAACTTAAAAATCGGTTTAATTGTTGATTCTGTTTCTTGTTCTAAAGTCTTTTCTAGAGATGCTATTGCGGTGCGATCGCCTATTTTCATTAAAGACAAAGCGGCCGCTTTTCTAGTTTCTGCTTCGGGATGTTCTAATAATGCAATTAAATTGGGAACTGCGGGTTGATAAGTTAAATTTCCTAATACTGCTGCGGCTTCGCTGCGAACGTTTTCAGCCGGATCTTGGAGGGAATTAACTAATAAATTAAAAGCCTTTGCTTCTTTTTCTTCTTCGGCTACCTTGGCGATCGCACCGACTACGGCCGCACGAACTTCTGGGGAATCGGAGTCATATACTTGGTATAATTGCTCTTTAGCTTGTGCGCCGATAAATGCTAAAGCCCATGCTGCGTGTCCTTTGGTGCTTTCGGGGCTTTCAGATGAGGTTAAAATGTCCAATAATGGAGCTACTGCGGCTTCTCCGGTTCGAGCTAAAGCACCGACAGAAGAGCCTTTAACTACGGTATCCTCGTCATTTAATAAAGCGTGAATTAAATTGGGTACGGTAGTGGGATCGGCAATAATAATTAAGGTTTTAGCTGCTGCTCGTCTGACAACGACATTATCGTGATTTGCTAAAGCAGCTAATAAAAAAGGAACTGCGGGTTTGCCAATTTGACCTAATGCTTCTGCAAAACCCAATCTGACCATACCTCGAGGATCGCTAAAACATTCCACCATCTGTTTGATGGTTTGAGTATCGTTGCTATCGAAAGAAGATGAGGCTATTTCCTGATTGACTCTTGCGAGGAGTCGATCGGTTTCGGTTTGGGAAAGAGTTTGAGACTCGACCATGTTTGTTATTTGCAGTTTTAATTAAAATGATTTTAAAGCATCGATCGCCGCACTGTAAAATACCTGTAATTAATAATCGATTATCAATATGGATAAAAGATTTTTCAATATATTTGGTTTAACTGAAGCAGAAGCGATCGCGATTTTACAAGCTCCAATTGAAGCAACTAAAGACGATACCGATCGCTACGTAGCTGCTTCTCAGTTGGCTTATTTTCCGACTCCAGAGGCGATTTCTGCTTTAATCGAAACCATAGATAAAGATTACCCCGATCGCGCTCATCGGATTGCTAGACGCAAAGCTGTTGAAAGTTTGGGCCGTTTAAAGGCAGAAAATGGACTTGCTTCAATTCGCAATTGCTTGCAAGATGAAGATTGTTACACCGTTGAGAATGCTGTTTGGGCGATCGGCGAAATTGGCACTGAAGATGAAGGAATTTTAGCTGAAATTGCCCAATTATTGGATCGGCCGGGTCAAGTTTACCGGATTATCATTCAAGTTTTAGCTAAATTAAATTACAAACCGGCTTTAGAAAAAATTAAGCTTTTTACCAAGTCGGAGACTCCTTCTGTAGTTTGTGCGGCGATCGCTGCTGTTTGTCGTTTGAGCGAAGATTATTCGCAAATGAATCGAGTGGTGGAGTTTTTGCGACATCCTAATATTAATGCGCGACGGGGTTGCATTCAAGATTTAATCGATGCCAAATATTATGCTGCTATTCCCGAGATCGCTCGTTCTCCGGTTTCGGTAGTTTTTCGCTTGCGAGGGATTAAAATTTTAGCAGAGTCGGCCATCACCGAGGAAAAGCTATCTTTTGCAACAATAGAGCCAGTTTTAGATCGAACTATCTGCGATCGCCCCCAAGATTTAGATTTAGTTTATCGATTCGATCCCAAAAGAAGTTTGCCGGATACGATTAACGATTTGTATCATACTGATTTTGGACGCTGTTATGCGGGTAGTCAAATCATGATTGATGCTTATGGTGATGCAGCTCCCGAAGCTCTTTTAAAGGATTTTGCGGAGCGAGGTTATCGCGATTATGGCGCGCATTACCATATAGTTAAGTTATTAGGACAATTAAAATACCCACCCAGTTACGATTTATTAAGAGAAGCTTTACACAATACTACTCCTCAATATCAAAAATCTCGTGCTGCTGCTGCGATCGCCCTGGGAAATTTAGAAGATAAGCGAGCTATTCCAGAAATCAAAAAAGCGTTAAACACGAGAATTTGGAGTTTAAAATATGCTTGTCTTTTAGCTTCAGAAAAGTTAGGTTGCGATCGAGAAGTTAAGGATATTTTAGCCGCAGATTCGGATTTGTTAATTCGAGCCAAAATTGCTACTTAATAGTGGTTTGAATAATAATAGTAACCGAAGGATAAAGCTGCCAACAATCCTAACAGAGAAACAGAAGTCATTGAGATCAAAAAGATCTGTAATTTTTTGTTGGGTTTTTGTTTTTCTAACTCTTCTTGCAGCCTAATAATTTGCACGTCTTTATCTAAAGATTCTTGCTGTAGAGCTTCGTAATTACTATTTGATCCACCTACCGATACCGATGGTGCTGCTTGAATTTGTCGTTCTAATTCTTGGACGATCTCGTTTTTGCTTTTCAGCTCTTCGACTAAACTTTGATAAGCTTCGTTTGTTTCCGATACTGCAAATTCTTGAGCGTCTATTTTCTGTTGCAAGTCGGTATTATCTTCTTCTCGCAAATCTAATTCTAATTCTAATTCATTAATGCGAGTTTCTTTCTCTTGACAATCTCTTTCGAGGGTATTGTATTTCTTTCTTTCTGCTAAGAGTTGTTTTTGCAATTCTTTGATACCGGTATCTATAGATTCAGATTCTTGATATATTGCTTGATATTTGGCTACCATCCCTTCTAATTCTTTAATATGAAGGTCTTTAGCTTGCAATTGTTGCTGCAATCTGAGATCCCGCTCTTTTTTCTCAATTTTTATCCTTTCTATGGCTTTTTTTGTGAAGTTTATCAGTCGAGATTGCTCTGATAAATCTTCAGCTAATTTCTTAATTTGGAGGTCTTTTAATCGGGCTTCTTGTTCTAATTTCTTGACTGTAGCGTAATTCACTCGATCTAGATCTTGATTTTGTTCTGAAGTTAACTCTTGAATTAACATTTTTTGAGCTTGAAATTCTTGCTCTAAAGTTTTATTTTTATCAATTTGTTGTTGTAAATTCTTTTGCAACCTTTTTATAAATAAGCTTTGTTGTGTCGATTGTTGTTGTAAAGATTCGCTGGTTTCTTTTTCTTTTTCTGCTGTTTGAATTTGATGCTCTTTCAACTGTTCTTGCAAGCGAGTAATTCTCGTATCTTTAGCAATAGATTTATGCTCCATGTCGTGATACTTTTGAGCTTGCTCTGCTAATTTAGTTTGCTCTTGCTGCAAGAGTTGTTCTAATTCCTTAATTCTTTGAGCTTGTTGAATGCTCGTATGTTCGGATTGACTTTGCTCTTTTAATTTAGAAGCTAATTCACTAATTAAAGCAGCTTGTTGTTCGGAAATAGCTTTTAAAGATTGATATTTTTTTAAATCGTTTTTTAACTTAGCAATCTCTTGTTGCTCTGGAGAATCTTCAAAACTAACTAAATTAATAGATTTTTCTGGATTGCCATCCTCTAAAGAGGTTTCGAGAACGATTGTTTTTTTTGCTGCATTCGAGGCGATCGCCAGCTCTCCTTTTGCGATATTTTCTAATAATTTTAATCTAGATAAGCCAGTTTCAGAAGCAGTGCGATTGAAGAATGCTTGTACCCTGGGGGTTAATTCAATTGCATCTGGAGAATCTGTTTCAGAACTTTGGGGAGATTGGTGCTGCTCTTGAGTCATTGCCATTGATGGATTCTGAAGATTTTATATATTTTAGCTATGCTGTGTCATTTTAAGTAACTATATTGTAGAGAAAAAAGTGCAGTTTTTTTAGCCAATAGGTAAATAACCTATCGGCCGCTTAAATTAAGAAAAAGTTCGATTGCGCCATTTATTCAGTCTTATTTGGCCGATATTAGCGACAGTATCGAGTCTTGCTATTTCTGATTTTAAAGTTGCGATCGCATTTTTTTGTGCTGCGATTAAAGATTCGATTTCCCTCCGGTTAGCTGTTGGGGGAATCTCTGTTAAATTAGGGGCGATCGCCAAAGAGCTATCTTGGGATTGAGTTGGTGCGACTAAAGATTGCCATTTATTAAGTTGTAGTTGTCCGATGGTTTCTTGCGATCGCAGTTGCGTTAATTTTTGTTGTAAATTTTTAATTGCTTCGCTTTGCTCTCGACATTCTTTTTGTAAATTTAAATCTTCTTGACTGGCTCGAGTCTCAATTTGAGGGGGTTTAGCACTAGCTTTAAATACTTTGGCTAATAGTTGCTGCACGTCCGTAACTTGACCGATTAAGCCAATTTGAGAGGGTGGAACTACCGCACTGGAAGTATTGGTTAAAATCGATTTGTTGAGACGAGCGCGATTGTTTTGAGTCAGATCTTTATCGGAGCTAGAAGAACCCCGCAACAAGCGGAACATATAGGTAAATCCGACCATCTTTTTGCCGGCGATCGTTTTATAACCGCGATAATAAGGAACGATGTATTCTCCGTATGCTAGCTGATATTCTTCGCTGTCGAGATAAGAGTCGATTTCTGCATCGTAGCCCATCTCATCTAAAATTTTACTGTGCGATCGAGTTTCTTGATAGCTTTCAGGAGCGCGGCCGAGTAAATGTTTAAAATTCAACTCGATCGCCCGGTAGCGGGGGCAATTTTCAAAAAATCGCGAGCGATACAATGGCGACTTGGCTAAAGCGCGCACGAATTCTTTAACTGTGATATCTCCTTTTTTCAGTTGAGATTCGATCGCCTCTAGACGTTCGCTTTCCATGATGTAAGCATTGCCTAAAACTTGTCGATAAACGGCTCTAATCACGATTTGAACCTCTTCTGAATCGCTTCCGGGCCAAAGTTCGACGGGATCGCTATCTTCAAATAAGCTGACACCCAATCGATCTGCTCGACCAATTTTTGGAGTAATAAATTGTTCGTTTGTTGTTAGTATCTTTTCCACGTGTCTCTCCCTATTTTTTCGTCGAATTTGGAATAAAAACTGCCGTATTTAATCCAATATTGTTTTAATTCGTGGTGTGGGGTGTGCAAACTGCCTTTTGCCTGATATAAAACTACTTTTCTGTGGTTGCCAATCCAAACTTTTTTAATGGCCTCAACTGAGATTAAAGTGCCGCCCAAACTAGACAAACAATCCTCAAATCTTTCTACGGTTGAATATTCTAAAGTTTCTAAAATAAAGAAATTTCCATCACAAATTAAATGGCGACTTCTAATCCAACATTGCATCTTTTTCAGGGCTGCTGGCGGTAGCATTGGTATTTCTGACGGTCGGTCTGCTGATAATAATTTGCTCATTGTTTTGGTTTTAAATCTGTTTTTAAAAAAATGTAATTCGCGGGAAATTTTTTAAACTAATTCTGCAGCATAACTAACTATTTTTTCAAATTTAAGAGGCCCTGCTGCCGAACCCCATACTTGTTCGTGGGTATTTAAATCCATGCCGCGATCGAAACTTACCCAAGTAGTTTCGGTTAGTTCGACATCGCTTACTAAATATGTTTTACAACCTTTTCGCTGAATAAAACAGCGATCGCCTTCTACTTTTCCATACCATTTATTTTCTTTTTTACTAAAGATCATCGAACAATCGTAACGTCTTTTTATTTTATCTGGGGAAATGGTTTTAAGTATGTCTAGTTCGCGACCAGCTCCGGCATATAATTCTGGTTCTATCAGGCTATAATTTTCAATGTAAACATCTGTTTCTCTCTCAACTAAACGATGAACTCCTTGGCGATAAGGACTCCACAAATCCCAGTCATAAACTTGCTCTGAGTAAAAACCGATGCCATTAAAAAAGTCCCCGGGTAAGGGACGAAAAAATATCCTGATATGAGCGTAATTTTTGGAGTCGGCAAAGGCTTGTTTTTTATTGCTAAAATCTCCTGCCATTAAAGCAGCAAGTTCGCTGCTTAACGACGTGCAATTTATCGATGGGGTGGCTATTTCTTCGGTCATTTTTTAACTCCAATTTCAAATTTTTGTTGATGGTTTTCATAATTTGCCAATTAAGTTGAAAGCGAGCGAATTTCAGAAGAAAAAGATGCGGTGGTTACGCCATCCCCTCCGCTAGTTTTAATTAAAGATACTCGCATTCTTAAATTGGGGGTTGCAAACCAAATTTTTTCTTCAGCAGCAGCGCGATCGTAACTAGTAGTTAGAACAAAAGTACCATCTTCGGTGATTTGATAGTTTCCTACTGCTGCCATTGTTTCGGCATAACCGCGATCGCGCAGTAATTTGCCTTTTTTAGGGTCTTCTGGGTCGGGTATGGGTACGAGTACGGTAGTGCCTTTGAGTTCTTCTTTTTCGTCCCAATCTGACTCTCCTTCCCAACTCATGCGAAAGGGAACTGTTGCCAGTTGGGGATCGATCTCGTATGCTTGACACAGTTCGATCACTTCGGGATCGTCTCGATCTAATGGTTCGATCGCGATTTCAGAAGTTACTTCTTCTGTATGTCGAAAAGCCAGATGGTGCGCGCTGCGCTGCGATCGCCACAGTCCCAAGGAACGATTTACAAATTCGGTAATATCCATTACAAAAAAATTGAGTTTGAAAGAGTAAGTTATTAATTAGAAAACAAAAAAAGATTCTTTTAAAAGCTGAAAAACAATAATAAACTGCCAGTTTTCTCTAAATTCGAGCGATTACCCCTCGCGCTGCCAGAGAGAGTAATTACTCTCTTCTGACTCGTTTAAATTTAAGGGGATCGTTTTACTCGCTGGCTTCTGGGTTAGTTTGCGGCCCTGAAGTTACGGTGATTTTATCGATTTTACCTCCCATGCGAATGATATTTTGAATCGCGGGCATCATGCTAGAGTGGGCAACCTTAACTTGATAGTTGCTAGTGCGGCTAATATCTTGACGACACAAACCAGATACTTCAATAACAACGGTGCGGCTATCGTAATTGCTGGGGCTACAAGCTCCCATTGCAGTCATACCAGACATAAGTAAAAACCTCTTAAAAATTAACTACTTTAAAAACTTCTCGCCAGACAAATTGAGGAGCGGGAAAATTGCTCCCACTCTCAGAGATATTGTCTAAGTAACTTCAGTAATACTGACAATCGTTCCACCCATTCTTTGGATGCTTTGAATTTTTTGAGTCATTTGCTGGTAATTTACTTCATAAGTCATGTTACTGCGCTTATAAAGAGGGGTAGAACTGCCTTTTCTGACCGTAATGCGGAAGCGTTTCGAGCGGTTGCTCGGAGTACCACCACCAGAGGTAGGAGCTTTGATTTTAGTTGGCAAATTAGCACCTAAATCTTGAATTAAGATTGCTGCATTGCTGCTAACGTCGCTGCTAGCAAAACCGCGATCTAAAGCAAAAGTCCGGTTAAAACCGACATTTTTAATGCCGACAGTGGTGCTGCTCGAGCGAGAATAGGGCACGATATTTTCGCCAAAATTAGCTAAATACTCTTGGCTATCGAGATAAGAATCGATTTCAGCTTCGTAACCGG
>JAAUYD010155819.1_pt1 | contig 15827 bp, 10 predicted proteins | sample 7278101 | NCBI WGS metagenome assembly JAAUYD01 (sample SAMN14350128, study PRJNA611818) | marine sediment metagenome | isolation source: surface marine sediment (0.6m) | place: French Polynesia: Moorea | collected 2018-08 | reverse complement strand
TATCTCCTAAATCAGGTAATCGCCATCCGCTGTGTATCAGGTTATCGGCGGCCGGCGGCCAAGCTTTAGGTTCTGGCGCACATTTTTTCGTCCGAGAATCCAGTCCTGACGCGGCTTTGGCGCCTAAGAGACCGCCCGCGACAGCTTGAAGATTGGCAGGATCAGCGAGCTGACCAGCACGCCGACGACGACGCCAATGACAAGTAACATAATCGGTTCGGCCAGCTTCGAGACGGCGTTGAGCTTCTTGTTGAGCTGGACCTCGTAATACTGCGCGACGCGGCCGGTCACGCCGCCGAGATTGCCGGTCTGCTCGCCGGTCGCGATCATGTGCTTCGCGAGCTCTGGAATGAAGGTCGAGTCGGCGAAAGCCGTCGCGACGCCGGCACCCGCCTGGACACTGTCTTCGATCTTCGCAATCAGCTTCCTGTACACCTTGTTCTTCACGACGTCGCGACAGGCGTCGAGGCTCTCCATGACCGACACGCCGTTGATCAGCGACAGGCTCAACACCTGCAAGGACTGCACGAGATAAACCTGCACGTAGATGTCCCTGACAACCGGCGCATGCAGCTGCCAGTGATCGATGCGTTCGCGCCCGCCGGCGCTCGTCGCCCACTGGCGAAATCCGATAAACACAACGGCGATACCGCCGATCACGAGCCACCACTGCTGGCGCAGCGCGTCACTCATGGCCATCAATGCCTTGGTTGTGCCCGGTAGCTGGTCGTAGATTGACGTGAACATGTTGCCGAACTTCGGGAACACGATGACGAGCACGAACACGACGACGGCGATCGAAAAGGCGACGAGGAAGGCCGGGTAGGTCGCCGCGGAGACCAGCGTATTGCGCAGCTCCTCGCGCTTCTTGTCCATGTCCAGGAGCTGTTGCAGCACTTCGTGCATGAAGCCACCGGTCTCGCTCGCGCGAACGAGGTTGACGTAGGTCGACGAAAAGACCTCGGGGTGTTTCTCGAGCGCGCCGGCGAACGACAGGCCGTCGCTGACGTCCTGCGCGAGTTTCTCTATCGCTTCGCGCATGCGCTTATTCTCGGTCTGCTTGACGATCGTTGTCAGCGCGCCGTACAGGTTCTCTCCTGTCTCCAGGAGCATCGCAAGCTGCTCGGTGAAGAACATCCGGTCGCTCGATTTCGGCGCCGCGTTCTGCCACGGCAGCGGAATCTCGGTCGACAGGCCCTTGTTCTTCGCCTGGGCCGACGGTTGTTCCGGTTCGATGTCGAATTGAATGGCCATGCCGTAACCTAGACGCTCGTGACGCGCGAGACTTCCTCGACCGTGGTCTCGCGCTCGAGCGCGCGGTCGAGGCCGTCTTTGAACAGGTTCCTGAAATCGCGTGCGGCGAGGTAGTCGGACAGCTCGTCGCGACTCGGGTTCGAGATGATCATCTTCTGCAGGTCGCCGTCGGTCTTCAATATCTCGTGGATGCCCATGCGGCCCTTGAAGCCCGAGTCGTAGCAGTCGTCGCAACCCTTGCCTCTCGCGAGCCGCACATCGCTATCGTTGTCGAGGCCGAGCTGCTCGCAGAGCTCCGGCGGCGCGAGGTACTCGGACTTGCACGAAGGACAGATCGTCCGCACGAGGCGCTGGCCGACGACGCCGAGCAGCGCCGATGACAGCAGGTAGGGCTCGACACCCATGTCGATCAATCGCGTGACGGCGCCGATCGCGTCGTTGGTGTGCAGCGTCGACAGCACGAGGTGACCGGTCAGTGCGGCCTGCACGGCGATCTCGGCGGTCTCGCGCTCGCGGATTTCGCCGACCATGACGATGTCCGGGTCCTGGCGCAGCACGTGCTTCAAGATCTTCGCGAACGTCAGGCCGATGCCGCCGCGGACCTCGTTCTGGTTGATGATGTCGAGCTGGTACTCGACCGGGTCCTCGATCGTGACGATGTTCTTTTCGATGCTCTTGACGTGGTTCAGCGCGGCGTACAGCGTCGTCGTCTTACCGCTGCCCGTCGGGCCCGTGACGAGGATCAGGCCGTGACTCGCGCCGAGCAGTCCCTTGAACGTGTCCAGGTTGTCGTCGCACATGTTGAGCTTGTTAACGTCGAGGATCGCCTGGTTCTTGTCGAGGATACGCAGCACGACCTTCTCGCCATAGATGCCCGGCAGCGAACTGAAGCGCAGGTCCACGGACCGGCCCTGCGTCTTGACCTGAATGCGGCCGTCCTGCGGCATGCGCCGCTCGGCGATGTCGAGATTGGCCATGACCTTGAGGCGTGACACGAGGGCCGGATGCAGCTCGGCCCGTGGCGCCGTGAATTCGTAGAGCAGGCCGTCGATGCGGAAACGGATGCGGGAATGCGTACGAAACGGCTCGATGTGTATGTCGCTGGCGCCATCGTGCACGGCGCGCTGGATGATCGAGTTGACCATGTTGACGACGGGGCTGCCGGCGGCGACCTCGTCGATCGCCGAGTAGTCGTCGACCTGCACGTCCTCGACGACGGCGAAGTCTTCGTCGACGTCGCCGAGCATGTCGAAATCCATCGCATCGGCGCCGGTCGCCTCGTTCAGCGCTTTGAGAATGTCTTCCTTGCGTGCCAGCACCGGGCGCACGACGCACTGCAGGTGTTCCGACACTTCCTCGAGCGTCGGCATGTCCTGCGGTTTTGTCGTCGCGATGAAGATGTCGCTGCGGACGCGAAACAGCGGCAGGATGCAAAGCCTGCGCGCGACCTCGACGTCGACTTTGTGAGCCAGCGCGGGGTCGAACAGCCCGGGACGCACGCGCACAAACGGCACGCCCAGCTGCTCGCCAAGCGCGCGCAGTACGTCGTTCTCGCCGACCCAGCCCTTGTCGATGACGATTTGCCCCATGCGTTTGCCGAGTCGATCCTGCAGCTTCAGCGCCTCGGCGACACGTTCCTCGGAAATCAGGTTGCGCGCGACGAGTATGTCGCCGAGCCGGGCCCCGGGGCCGAAACTCACATCGTCGTTCTCGGCCTCTTCCCGCTCACCGGCCGCGTTCAGGAACGTCACGTAGCTGGAGAGGCCGGTAATGGCGGCGATCTCACGAACGATAGAGCTATGGCCCGTAATCTTGACCCAGCCGCCGATCTTGATCAGCCTGTCCTGCAGGTCCATCAGCGCCGAGATCGCCTGGCTGTCGAGCATCTGCGACGCCGAGAAGTCGATGATTATCTTGCGCTCACCGTCGTCGATGCACTCGTCAATGACCAGCAGCAGGTCCTGCAGCGCCTCGTTGCCGGTCAGCGACGCAGGCGGCGCGACGTGCGTAGCGACGCCGATGCGGACACGGGAGACCGGCTTAGACTGGACTGCTGCTTCGCTCATGCCGAGGCCAGTGCGACGTCTTCTCGCAGGCGATGCATCATGTCGGCGAGCGCCATCGGCTTGCCGATGTGATAGCCCTGCAGATAGTCGATGCCCAGTCCTTCGAGAATCGCGACCGTCTCGGCGTCGCAAACGAATTCGGCGATCGTCGTCAATCCCATCGTCTTTGCGATGTGACTGATGGACTCGACCATTGCCCTCGACACGTCATCGCTCGTCAACTCGAGCACGAAGCTGCCGTCGATCTTCAGGTAGTCGACCGGCAGCGTCTTCAGGTAGCCGAACGAACTCAGTCCGGCGCCAAAGTCATCGAGTGCGAAGCGGCAGCCGAGCTCACGCATAGCCGTGATCAGCGTCGTGGCCTCGTCTACGTTCGCGATCGCGGCGGTTTCGGTGATTTCGAAGCAGATATTCCGGTTGGGGACGCCGCATCGTTCCAGTTCATCGTTAAGGAACGCGAAGAACCCCGGGTTGGTCAGCGACTGGCCTGACAGGTTGATACAGAAGACCGCGCCGGCGCTTTCGATCATCGCCCATTCTTTCTCGATGCGTTTCAGCGCGTCCGAGACGATCCAGCGGTCGATCTGCGGCATCAGCTGGTAGCGTTCGGCGGCCGGGATGAAGGCCGCCGGCGACAGGATCTTATCGCCGTCCTTCAGCCTGACCAGGATCTCGTAGTGCGGTGGGTGGTTCTTCTCGTCGACGGCCAGGACCGGCTGGCAGAACAGGATGAACTGGTCATCGCGAATGGCCTTCTGCAGGCGGCTGATCCACTCGATCTCCTCGCTGCGCCGGATCAGATCGGTGTTGTCGTCGGCGAAGATCTCGATGCGGTTGCGGCCGCCTTCCTTCGCCGCCGTGCAGGCAATCTCGGCGGATGCCATGACACTGACGATGCCATCGCAATCCGGGTTCACCGCCGCAACGCCGATGCTGACCGTGACGTCGAGCTGGCGATCCGCGGAGATGCACTTCAGTTCGCTGATTGCCCGCGACAGGTTCTCGGCGACCGTCTGTCCCTGGTCAATCGTGCAATTCGGCAGCAAGACGGCGAATTCGTCTGCGCCGAGGCGGGCGACCTGGTCGGTCTCACGCAGCGTCTCTTTCAGGATACGGGAGACACGGCGAATGACGTTGTCACCCTCCTGGTGCCCCATCAGGTCGTTGACGGTGTGCAGCTGGTCGATGTCAATCTGCAGCAGACAATACTGCTGCATCGACTGGCGGACGCTTGAGATGGCGGATACAAGTGCCGTCTCGAAGCCGCTGCGGTTCATCAGGCCCGTCAGCGAGTCGTGGTGCGTATGAATGATTCTCGACGCTTTCTTGCACATGACCTCGAGCAGGTTCCGGTCGCCGTTCGAGAAATGGTGATTCGGCCTCGCCGACGCCACGGCGATCAGGCCGATGACGTTGCCGTAGTCATCGACAATCGGGTGTGCCAGCAGGTTTTCCCGCCGTCCGCCAAACAGCCGCTGCCGTTCCTCGTCGTGCGACTCGTTGATGATGACGGCATTGAGCCTGGCCTCGACGCCGTCGTAGACGGTGGATGACAGCAGCTCCATGATCGCCGGCACGTCGGCAAGCCTCGCGCTGCCGTTGTCGGCGTGCAAAGCGAGTTTCTGATCGCGGCAGACGAGTGCGGCGAGCCCGACATTCAGGTAGTCGGCGCAGTTGTGCACCAGCGTGACGAGCGCCTCCTGCCCCTCTTCCAGGTACTCGACTTCATCCTTCGTGTCGTAAACGAGGTTCAGCTCTTCGTAGCGTTCCGTGAGTTCGACGGCGAGCTGGTCACACTCGGCCTGAAGATCGATCTCTTCCTGCAGGAGCAGTGCGGCATCGCCGAAGGCCCTTCGCAGCGCATCCTGAGCGGTCATCAGGGGCACGCTCGACTGTGTGTCGAAGGCCACGACCAGCCGGCCGATCGCGCCGTGGTCGCGCGACATCAATACGCGGCGAAAGACACTACGGTTGTCGCCAGCGTCCCTGCGCTCGATGCGGTGGCCGATATCCGCCCACGTGCCGTCGTCCGGCCCAACGGCCGCATCCGGTTTGTCACCGACGCGCCAGACTGCCTTGCCTTCGAGTTCCTGCAGCTCCATGAGCGATGCGCCCGGGAAGATGCGAGGCAACATGCGCTCGTACTTGGCCATCGACAGAGACTTGATCGGATTCGTCATCATCCGGCCCCTGGGGACAGCGCTGCGGGTGGCAGCATCTCCTTCATCAGTTTGAGCAACTTCTGGATGCTGACCGGCTTTTCCATGAAAAGAAGATTGTCGATCTTGGCGGTCCAGTCGCGATGCTCGAGCTCGGTCCTCGAGGTCAGCACGACAATCGGATAGTCACGGTCCGGGAACTGCTGCTGTATTGCCTCGCAGAGTTCACGGCCATTCATGCGCGGCATGTCGATGTCGGTGACGAGAAAGTCGGGTGTGTCCTGCAAGAGTTTCGTCAGGCATTCCGCACCGTTGCCGGCCGTAATCACCTCGTAGCCCGCAGACTCGAGTCCGAGGCGCATAACGCGGATAACGGGCGCATGATCGTCGACGATGAATATCTTCTGCATGCTAGATCGCCTGCCTCACGCTGACCGCCTCTTTCCAGAGGTTGATGATGAATTCCGTGCCTTCCTCGCGGTCACGGTCGAGTGACAGGGACCCGTGATGCAGCTCGATAATCTGTTTCGTCAACGCGAGCCCGAGTCCGTGACCGCCAATGGCCTGCACACGCTCGTCGCTGGAGCGATAGAACTTGTCGAAGATCTTCGCGGCCTCTTTATCGCCGATGCCGATTCCGGTATCGGATACCCTGATCTGGATCGCGTCGTCGGTCTCCTGGATCTTCAGCTCGATGGTTCCATCGTCCCGGTTGTACTTGACGGCGTTGCTGAGCAGGTTGGTGATCGCGATGCGGATCAGGTCTTTGTCGACGCTGACCGGGTTCATCTCGCGAGGCACGTCGAGCCGGAACACGATCTTCTTGTCCGTCGCGAGACCCTTCGCCTCGTCGAACGCAGCGGTTGCGACGTCGGTCAGTTTGACCAGTCTCTTGTCCGGCGTGAGGCTGCCGTTTTCGATCTGGGTCATGCTCAGCAGGCCCGAGATCAGCGTGCTGAGCCGCGAGACTTCCTCGCTGATGACGTTGGCCGCTTCGACCCGGAATTCCTCGCTGCGACCGGCGTCGGAAAGCATCGTCTCGCTATAGAGGCTCAGGACGTTCAGAGGCGATTTCAGTTCGTGTGACAGGTGCGCGACGAAGTCGGAGCGCGCCTGGCGCGCGAGCGCCTCCTTGGTTTCGTCGCGGAAAATAATCAGCGTGCCGATCGCCGACGACGGCTTGTTCGGTGCGAACAGCGGGTAGGTCTTTGTCACGATCGACTGCTCGGCCTGCGTGTTCAGGCTGAATCGAATCGTGTCGTTGAACGTCGGGCCACGACCGTCCCTGTTCAGCTTCGACAGCAATTGCAGGACGTCCGGGTTGTCGCACCACTGCGGTGGCGCCTGCGACAGGATGCGTTCCTGCGATACGTTGAACATCGATGCGAGTTTCGTGTTGGCAAAGGTGATCGCGCCGGCCTCGTCGAGGATCAGCACGGCTTCCGGCAGCGTCTCCAGTACGGTCTCGATGCGGTTCTTTCGATAGGTCAGGAGCTTCGTCGACGTGATCAACTGCTGCTGGTCGCGTTCGAGTTCGCCGATCTTTGTGCCTGCCCGTTCGACGAAGTGATTGAAGCGCTGCATGAAGTCGCCGAGCTCGCCGGTTGCGGCGATCTCCAGGCGCTGGAAGCTCTGGCCGTCCATAACGCGGCCGATCTCGTCGCTGGCCGCCCTCAGGGGCTTAATCTCCAGGCGCAACAGCGCGTAGAACAGCGGCACGAGCAGGAACACCGGCAGAGCGACCGCGGCGAGGAACGGCACTTGGCTCAGGCCCAGGCCGAAGGCGGGATACCGGTAGCCGAGGCGCACGAAGCCCTGCAGCTCGCCGTCGTCGAGCAGCGGGGCGTGGAATTCGATGATGCGGTCGCCGCTACCCGGCAACGCGTGCGTCCGCTCACCGAGCCAGGATGCCGGCTCGGTGGGTATCTCCGATGCGGGGACCAGCAGACCGTCGGCCGTGACCTCATTAACGGTTCGCCCGTCATTCGCGACGACACTCAGGTACGCGAAGTTGTCACTGTTGGCGCCGTGACGCAGAACGTTAAGGACGCTCTGTTGCTCGCCGCCCGGCACCAGCTGGTCCATGGGCACGCCGGCCAGCACGCGGACCAGGCTGACGCCCTGGCGACGCGTGTCCGCGAGGTTGTCTTCATGCTGTTGCTTGAACACCAGGTAGCCGATGGCCGCGATGGCCACCAACGAGGCGGTCACGATTACCAGTCCAATTCGATCCGACTTCAACACTCGCTCACTCACATTTGCGCGCGGCTCCCCGCCCTCGCACTCAAAAGAGCCAGGGGAAACGCTTCCAATCGCCCGTGTTATCGGCCTGTTTCGGCATATCTTTAGCCGGATCGGACTAAATTCTGCGACCGGAGATGGAACAGAAAGCCCATAAAAGACAGGAACTTAAGGGCGTGCCGGTTGCCGCGCGCTCGAGGTCGATTGCCGGGCGTCTGCACTCCCGATCACGAGTGCTGTAACGGTAGCTTCCGCACAGCGGGCGGCTGCCCGGACAGGCCGTCACACACAGAGTGAGCCGGACATCGTCCAGCACAGGTTTCTTTGTGGCATTCGGTGTCAATAGCAGCGGATTTACTCCGCCGATCGACTAAAATGAGCGACAGGGTCACCACATAACAAAAAGGAAGTCCCATGGCCGTCAAATCCGATATCGAGATTGCACAGGCAGCGACGCTCAAGCCCATCCAGGACATTGGCGAAAAGGCAGGCATTCCGGCCGACGCGCTGATTCCCTACGGCAATGACAAGGCCAAGATTCGCGCCGACTTCATCAAGGCCAACGGCGGCAAGAAGAAAGGCAAGTTGATCCTGGTCACAGCTGTGTCACCGACGCCGGCGGGCGAGGGCAAGACGACGACAACGGTAGGGCTCGGCGATGGCCTCAGCAAGATCGGCAAGGACGCGATGATCTGTCTTCGCGAGCCGAGTCTCGGTCCATGCTTCGGCATGAAGGGTGGGGCGGCCGGCGGGGGCTACGCACAGGTCGTGCCAATGGAAGACATCAACCTGCACTTCACCGGCGACTTTCACGCGATCGGTGCAGCGCACAACCTGCTGGCGGCGCTGATCGACAACCACCTGCACTGGGAGAACCAGCTCGACATCGATCCGCGACAGGTCACGTGGCGACGCGTCGTCGACATGAACGACCGGACGCTCCGTATCATCACTGCGGGCCTGGGTGGCTACATTAACGGAGTCGTTCGGGAAACCGGCTTCGACATTACCGTCGCCTCAGAAATTATGGCGATCTTCTGCCTCGCAACGGACCTCAAGGACCTGGAGAAGCGACTGGCAAGTATCGTTCTTGGCTACACCTACGACCACGAGCCCGTCACGGTCGGGCAGCTCGGTGCAGAGGGCGCAATGACCGCGCTATTGAAAGACGCACTGCAGCCGAACCTCGTGCAGACGATGGAGAACAACCCGGCGCTGATGCACGGCGGACCCTTCGCAAACATCGCGCATGGCTGCAACTCGGTCGTGGCGACAACGACCGCGCTCGGCCTCGCAGACTATGTCATCACCGAGGCCGGGTTCGGTGCGGACCTCGGCGCCGAGAAATTCTTCAACATCAAATGCCGCAAGGCCGGCCTGTCGCCGGACGCGACTGTGCTCGTCGCAACGATCAAGGCGCTGAAGATGCACGGAGGCGTGCCGAAGACCGAGCTGACAATAGAAAACGTCGATGCACTGAAAGCCGGATGCAAGAACCTGGGCCGCCACATCCGCAACCTCGGCAAATTCGGCGTGCCGATCGTCGTTGCGATCAATCGCTATACCAGTGATACCGATGCCGAGTGCGCGGTGATCCGCGACTACTGCAAGCAGCTCGGTGTTGAGGCAATCGAGAGTACGCACTGGGCCAACGGTGGGGCCGGCGCCGTCGAACTTGCGGAGCACGTCGTCGAGTTGTGTGACAAGGGCGCTGCGCAATTCCGGACCCTGTACTCCGATGAGCTCAGCCTTTGGGACAAGGCGCAGAGAATCGCCAGGGAACTGTACGGAGCCGAAGACATCATTGCGGACAAAAAGGTACGCGACCAGTTTCGCGAGTTCGAGACGATGGGCTACGGCCACTACCCGGTGTGCATGGCCAAGACGCAGTCGAGCTTCTCGACCGATCCGCTGTTGCTAGGCGCACCGAGCGGCCATCACGTGCCGATCCGGGAGATTCGGCTCGCGGCCGGGGCGGAATTCATCGTCGTTATCTGCGGCGCGATCATGACGATGCCCGGCCTGCCGAGGAAGCCGGCCGCCGACAATATTCGCGTCGACGGCGAGGGCCGTATCGAAGGGCTGTTCTGATTCAGCCACCGCGGCCCGAGACTACTTTCGGGCTTCCCGAGGAGGTCCCGACTCGACGGTCCGCTGTACTTCGGTCCGTCGCTACTCAACAAGGTCCCAGTAAGGGCGGCCGCCGAAACGCTGCTCGAGAAGTTCGACAAACAGGCGTGTCTTGACCGACAGGTGCTGGTGCCGCGGGTACAGCGCTGACAGCGTCAGCCCGGTGGGCAGATAGTCGGGCAACAGTGTCTGCAACTCACCTTCCTGCAACGCGTCGCCGACGATGAACGTAGGCAACAACGCGATGCCCTGGTTGTGAATCGCGGCGGACTTCAGTACCTCCCCGTTGTTCGACCAGAGTACGCAGCCGATCGTGTAGGTCCGGTCGCCCTCCGGCCCGATCAGGCGCCACTGGCTGCCGGACTCCTGGTATCCGTAGTGCAGGCAGCGATGCGACTTAAGATCGGTCGGGTGCTCCGGCTCACCCGCTGACGCCAGGTAGGTGGGTGATGCGCATAATACGCGCTTTGCCGGAGCAATCTCCCGAACGATCAAGCTGGTTGAAACGACCGGTTCACCTATCCGTAAGGTCACATCGAATGCTTCCTCGATCGGATCGACAAACCGGTCATTCAGAACAAGTTCTACATGCAGGTCCGTATGCGCCGCCATGAACTCGGCGGCGACCGACGCCAGGTGCGTTGCCCCGAAGGACATCGGTGCGTTGACTCGAAGCGTCCCGGCAGGTTTCTCCTGCAGCTCCCTGACGGCGGAGATGGCCTCTTCCAGCTCGCCAAGGATGCGTAAGCACCGGTCGTAGAACGCGAGCCCGGTCTCGGTCGGGGTGACCGTGCGGGTGCTGCGCGTCAGCAGCTGCGCACCGAGGTCGTTTTCGAGATTGATCACGGCCTTGTTGACGACCGATCTCGACAGCCCCATCGACCGGGCCGCTGCGGCAAAGCCGCCGTCATCCACGACATTCACGAACGCTCGCATACTCTGAAACCGATCCACGCGGCTTATTGTCGCTAATATGGAGACAAAATGTAATTAATTTGACTAATTGTCTTCAAAAAGGATTCGAGAGAGGATGAGCGCATTCGAAATATCGATTGACCAAGGAGGCAGACATGCAGGCAATCAGACATGCTGAAGACCGTGGACTCGCCAATTTCGGCTGGCTCGACAGCCGTCACACGTTTTCATTCGGTCACTACTACGACCCGCAGCACATGGGCTTCGGACCGCTGCGCGTCATCAACGAGGACCGGGTAACACCGGGGCAGGGCTTCGCGACGCACGGGCACAGTGACATGGAGATCATCTCCTACGTGCTGGACGGTGCGCTGGAGCACAACGACAGCCTGGGCACCGGCTCGGTCATCAGACCCGGCGACGTGCAGCGGATGTCCGCCGGCACCGGTGTACGGCACAGCGAGTACAACGCGTCCAAGACCGACCCGGTGCACTTCCTGCAGATCTGGGTTCTGCCGGAGAAGAACGGGCTCGAGCCCAGCTACGAGCAGAAGTCGTTTTCGGACGAAGACAAGCAGGGCCGACTGTTACTCGTTGGTTCGCGTGACGGACGAAACGGCTCGGTGACGATCCACCAGGACGTCGACCTGTACTCCAGCCTGTTGAGTGACGGCGATAAGGTCAGTCATTCTCTCGCCGCCGGGCGGAAAGGCTGGTTGCAGGTGGCACGCGGCAGCGTTGTGCTGAACGGTGAGCAGCTCTACCCGGGCGACGGGGTCGCAATCGAAGGTCCTTCCGATATCCTTATCGAAGGGTCCGACGACGCCGAGATCCTGCTGTTCGACATGGGGCAGTGATGCAAGACGACGGGCACGCCTGACGGGTTCAGGCGTGCTCGTCTATTTTTTGCTCCAGGTGGTCGATGACCGTCCTGATCACTTTCAGGCGCGCGTGTGGTTTATTGTCGCCCTCGACGAGCACCCACGGCGATCGACTCGTACTCGTGTACTGGATCATGTCGTGTGCGTACTGCGCGTAGGCATCCCACTGTTCGCGGTTGCGCCAGTCCTCATCCGTCAGTTTCCAGTGCTTGTAGGGCGACTTCTCGCGCTCCTGGAATCGCTCAAGCTGCTCCTCTTTGCTGATCGCGAGCCAGAACTTCAACAGCAGCGTGCCGTGATCGACGATCTGGTTTTCGAATTCGTTGATCTCGTTGTAGGCGCGTCGCCATTCGTCTTCGGTCGCGAAACCTTCCGCTCGCTCAACCAGTACCCGCCCATACCAGCTGCGGTCGAACACCGTCACGTAACCTGCGTCCGGTAACCTGCGCCAGAAACGCCACAGGTAGTGGTGCGCCCGCTCTTCCTCTGTCGGCGCTGCGAACTGCTGAACACTGACCATGCGCGCATCGAGTGACCAGACTGTGCGGCGGATGGCGCCGCCCTTACCGGCCGCGTCCTGGCCTTCGAAGACCAATGCTGTCGAAAGACCCCGTGTGAAGGCCTCGCGGCCGAGCTCGCCCAGGCGCGCCTGGTATTGCTGCAGTAAGTCCCGGTATTTCTTCTTGGGCACGCGTAACGACAGGTCCAGCGTATCCAGCACGGTCGTTCGCCCGGTGTCGATAAAGCCATTCGATTCAGACGCGCTTGTCTTTGCTGCCTTCCTGCGTTCCCAGGCATCCAGGTGTCGGGACAGTTCCGCCTCGATGATTTCGCCGACGCGAATGTAGCGGTGATTGGGGTCGGCGCCCTCGATGATGTGCCACGGCGTCCTGCCGCGGTTCGTGCGTATGATCAGCTGTTCGCTGACGGCAACGAAGTCGTCATAGCGCTCATGGTTACGACGGTCTTCTTCGGTGATGCGATAGCTCTGCGTCGGGTCGGCGGCGAGTTCTTCGAAACGCTGCTCCTGCTGGTCTTTGCTCAGGTGCATCCAGAACTTAAGGATCAGCGCGCCGTCATCGATCAGCGCATTCTCGAAACGAATGATCTCGGCGAGATGTCGATCGAACTCGAGGTCATCGATTTCGTCATAGACGCGTTGGATCAGTGGCAGTGAGTACCGGCCGCTCAGGTAAAGTCCGGTCCTGCCCTTCGGCGGCAGGTCACGCCAGTAGCGCCAGAAACGCGGCCGGCCCTGCTCCTCACCGTTAGGCGCCCGGTACCCGATCGTGCGCAGGTAGCGCGGGTCCATCCACGTGTTGAGCATGTTGACGGTGGCGCCCTTGCCGGCCCCGTCGACGCCGGCGAAGTCGATAATGACCGGGAATTCGGACAGCTCCAGCAGCCGGTACTGCAGAATCAACAGGCGCGTTCGAAGTTCTTTCTCGCGCTCTTTGAACGTCTTGTTGTCTACGCTCTGGCCCAGTTCTACCGAATCGAACATGGCGTCACTCTCAGTCGCAATCCGGCCATTGTAGCGCTCCCGCCTGCACGCCTCTGTACGCGTTATTCACGATAAGGCTCGCGTATCAGAAGTAAGGTGCAAAGAGGCTGACGAAGGAGTCCCGGAGTCGCACGGGCACAGATCGATCCGTCATGCTTTTCTGCGTGACCTGGGTACAGGCTTCGATACTCGTGTCGAAGTGCAAGCGCAGCTCGCGATTCAGCGACGCACTGAATACCTCGATGCCGATCTCGAAATTGAGCCGCAGGCTGCGAGGGTCGAGGTTGGCCGATCCGATCATGCTGTAGTCATCGTCGATGCAGATCAGCTTCGAGTGACAGAAAGGTGCGGGCTGGTAATAGACCTCGATACCCCATTTGGCCAGTTCGCCGAGGACGTTCCGGTTCGCCCAGTGCACGTAGAACAGGTTGTTCTTGCCCGGCAACACGACCCGGACACGGACGCCGCGCAATGCGGCGGAGTGCAGGGATGAGATCAGCTCCCTGCTGGGAAGAAAGTAGGGCGTCATGATGTCGACGGTCTTTTCCGAGCCGGCGATAACGGCGTCGATGGTGAAGGCCAGGGCATCCAGACCCTCGTCGGGGCCGTCCGGGATAACCCGGCACTGTGCGTCGCCGTCGAGAGTCTTCGTCATCCGCGGAGAGAAGTCGGCTTTCTCCTTTGTCGAGAAAGACCAGTCTTCGAAGAAGACCCGGGCAAGGTCGTCGACCACCGGCCCGCGCAGTCCGAAGTGGATGTCGGTGACCTCGCGCGGCCGGTCGGGGAACGATGTATGGTTGTCCCCGATGTTCATGCCGCCGGCGAAGGCCATCCGACGATCAAGGATCAGAAGCTTGCGGTGATTACGCAGGTTGATGAGGAAGCTCGGCGGCAACAGGCGTGGCGGCAGGAAGCGAGCATGCGGGATGCCGCTCTTCTTCAAGAGCTTGGACGAGCGAGGCCGCGAGTACCACTCGCCGATTCCGTCTATCAGCACCTTCACCGTTACCCCGCGTTCATGCGCGTCGCGCAACGCGTCGATAAACTGCTGACCGGTCGTGTCGCTTTTCAAGATGTAGGTGGTCAGCAGTATCTCTTCCCTGGCCGACCGGATGGCCTCGAGCATCGCGGGATAGGCCTCGTCGCCGTTGTACAGGCTCTCGACCGTGTTCCCGGTCGACAGCGGCGTCCCCGTGATGCGAAATCCGATTGAGGACAAGCCCTTTCTCTGTGTGCGCTTCGGTGCAAGGTGCCTGCCGCTGCCCTCATACTCAATATTGAACAGGTGGCGCTTGATGCCGCGGGCGCGCGTCTTGACGCGATTGATGCCGAACAGGAAGTACGCGACCGGTCCGCCGTAAGGTACGAAGATGCAGGCCATGATCCAGCCCATGGCTGCACGCGAGTCACGCTTGTAGAGCAGCGCGTGATAGACGCTCAATGCTGCCGGGGTCAGGTACAGCAGCGCGAGCAACGATAGAAGGACGTTATCGATCGGTGGCACTGGTTGTCATCCCACGCTCAAAGACGCCGTTCTGTGCACAGATTCATCTTTTCATTTTACGCCATGCAACGTTAACGCGCCGCGATCGTCGAACGAATATCGCCTTCGATCGACCAACTCCGGCCGCGTTCACTACCAACCCTGGAAGAAACTTCCGTCGGCAAAGTCCCACAACAGCGTGATGTAGACGCGCTCGTCCCAGGCCTGGTCCGACAGCGGGACTTCGACGCCCAGGTTCAGCGCCACGTGACCGCCGCGAGTCAGACCGATGCGAACCTGTGGCATCGCCGTCCATTCGAGACCCCCGTTCGATGAACGAAACGGAGTCTCGGCAACCAGCTCGAGGCCCGGGTACACACGGCGTGGCCAGGGCGAGTGAACCCAGTGGACGATTCCGGCCAACTCGGCCGCACCGTCGTCCGCGCCTTCAAACGGGAACTTCAGCCGGAGGCTCGACTGGACTATCCAGGACGGCGACAGGATGCGTCCGTAGGCCAGGTAAGTCTGCAGCTCGCCATCGCCGTCAGCTTCGATCGGTACCGCAACGACGGCGGCGCCTGACAGGATATGGGTGTCGCTGAACGACAGCGCCTGCTTGTAGCCGACTTCCGCCTCCGTCAGCTCGCTGACGTCGCCTTCGGATTCGTGAACCAGCTCGAGAATGAGCTGCCCGCGTTTGCCGACACGCTTCTCGAACTCGAGAACGTTCTTCCACGCATCTTCACCGTCCTGCTCCGTAAAGCGACCCTTGTAGACATACTCATCTTCGGGGAAGGCCTTCTTGGTCCGTATCGGCAGGAACAGGTTCATCTCGCCCGGCGGGAAGGCGCTCGTATCGGCCATCGACTTGACGTAGGCCGTGACGTCCCGGATCTCCTCATCGGACAACGCCTCGCCTTGCGCAGGCATCTGCTCCGCGAGCCCGAGCGCGTGGCCGCCATACTTGATCACCATCTCCCAGTCGCCAGCAGGCTCACGGCTGTTAAATAACGCGTCGGAGAAATCGGCAGGCATGACGCCCAGCGCTTTAACCACCGGGTCATCGGCATCGGCCTTTCCGCTCATGCCGTGGCAGGCAATGCAGTTGCTGGAATACAGCTGGCGACCAGCCTCTATGTCGGCCGCGGCCGCGCTGATCGATACCGTTGAAGCCAGGCTCAACAACACGGCTAC
>JAAUYD010230931.1_pt1 | contig 15828 bp, 11 predicted proteins | sample 7278101 | NCBI WGS metagenome assembly JAAUYD01 (sample SAMN14350128, study PRJNA611818) | marine sediment metagenome | isolation source: surface marine sediment (0.6m) | place: French Polynesia: Moorea | collected 2018-08 | reverse complement strand
TCATCCTGCATGGCGAGGGTGAAGCTGCGATCGGCCAGGCCGTCGCGATTGTAGGTCGAGCTGTCCCACTCGGCATCCCCGTCATCGTCATAGACAACAAGATTGCCGTCCGATTGCACAACCACCGACCCGAATTCCGCATCTCCATCCGTGCCCGATGCCCAAACTGCCGGTTCGGCTCCATCGCCCGTCACCTGACGCACCACGAAGTCTCCATTGCCTTGAAGCATCGCATAGTAGGCGCCGTTCTCGGAGACGAGCCGCTGATTGGTTTTGAGTGCGCCATTGGTGAGGGTCGCGCCAAGGTCCACGACAGGGGCGGATGCACCACCGACGCGCGAGATCTGGAATTCGATGCCGCGCACGACCACCGTTCCCTCTCCGGTTCGCAGATATGTCTCGCGGTCCTGAACCTCCGCTTCGGCCCAATCACCGAAGAGTTCCACTCGCCCGGATCCGTTGCCGTCCGGATCGTCAAACCTTGCGACAAAGCCTTCGGAAAGTTCGTCGATGGGCGGAGACGCCGGTTCGGTGGGCGCAACCGCTGCCAAAACGGCACTCGTCCAACTGCTGTTTCCTGTAATCAGAAGGTTCACAAACGACCCAACCAGTTCAGGGGTAGCCGTTTCGGGGTCGAAACCTGCCAGGACATCCGAGAACTCGGGCACGATCTCTTCCAGCCGCAACAGGACACCCCCGGGGTCGTTTGCGATCGCATCAATCTGCATCAGCGACTCTGTGCTGTAGTCGCTCATGGTCAGTCCGGATGCGCGACCGCTCTCAATGTAGTGCAGGGTCGCCTGATCGAGGTTGGCTCCATACATCTGGATGAGGTCCGGATTGCCCATCAGATAGGCCGTCGCATCGAATGTAATGCCGCGCTGCTCGCCGCTTTCGCCGAGATTGGCCAACATGTGCTGTGTCGCCTCGATCAGGTTGCCATCCATGTCGGCGCCCCACGTATCCATCAGATCATTGTGGCTGGCGACATAGCTCAGCGTGTAGGGTCGCAGTTGAGCCGCTTGTGCAATGTCTTGCATGTTCTCGCCGCTCAATCGGTAGTACTCGACACCGTCGGCATTCCGAAAGCTGACGGTATATGTCGGCCGCTCGCTGTAGCCTGGGCCGTCGATGGCACCGAGATCGTTGTACTGCTGGATCCGATCGAGGATTCCGTCCCCATTGACATCGCTGAAATAGTTGAGGCCCCAGGCGGCCCCGGGCTGATCGAACTCAATGTCCTTGCCGCCGAGGCCGGGCGCGATCTGCAGCATGGATTTGAAAACATCATTGGCCTCGGCACCGCTGAAGCTGCCACTATCGCCGAACCGGTCGAGTATCTGGGCAAACTCCTCGGACGTCACCTTGAACGTCTTGGTGCTGTAGCTCTCACTATCCGTGATCCCCGGAAGAATTGGATCGAAGCCGATATCGATTTCCATAAACAAGTCGCCGCTGTCCGATGACTTGAGGTCAAACTCCAACTCGTTTGCGACCAGGGCACCGTCGCTCAGCCGTACTTCGTATTCGTAATCCCAGCTTCCGCGCTCGAACTCTACGGAGTCGTTTGTGCCGTCGCCCGTCACATCGACAGAGTTCGTCAGCTCAACATCTTTCGGCGGGCTCTGGAACAGGGCGAGCACGCCAAAGAACAGACCGACCCCGGCAAGCGGCGTCGGATTGAATCCGAAGGCGACTGCTGCTGCAACAAGCCCGCCATACTTCGCAATGTCCTGAAGGGTCTTGTCATCCCCGGCAAAGAGGCCGAGCACCGCGAAGCCGACCGACGCCATGTTCGCGATGGACGCCCCGAGCGCGTCCCCGGCTGCATCGACCTTTGAGGCCGCCTGCGTCGCCTGGCTGCTGCCGGGGACGGCGTTTGCCAGCTCAATTTGTGCTGCGGACAAAGCCGCTTGTGCGGAGGACACGCCCTCGATTGCCCGGATGAAATCGACACCCGCTGCACCGACGGAGGCAATGCGGTCGACAAGTTCATTGTCGGAGAGAAGCCCGACCGCGTCGAAGCCGAGACCGACAAGGTTCAGGACTTCATCGCTGACCCCGTCTCGCGCCGCAGCCATGACATCCGAATTGCCGGATGCTTCTGCAAAGTCGAAGATCTTCTCATAGTCCGCGATCGTGTCGATTGTGACGACGATTTCGTCCACCAGAAGCGCGATGTCGCCGATCTGCCGGACCTGTTCGTCGCCGAAGAGTGACATCAGGGTCGAGACGCCCCGGACACTGCGTTGCACGCCATCCGCACCTTCAATCACGACTGCCGTGTCGGGATTGGCGTTGATCAATTCAGTGATGTTGCCGCTCTGATCCTCGAGATAGAAGACCGTCCCTTGCGCATTGCTCTTCAGCTGTTGGCCAGGATCGATCGAAACGAACCGGCTATTCGGGTCGGAGCTGTCCAGAAGAATGCCGGTGGCGCGGCCCCCATTGCCGGCAAAGGCGTCCATAATGCCAATCGTTATGTCGACCGCTGCGTTGGTACCCTCGAGAATATCTGCGATATCCTGGATCGCCGCGCTTGGAACGGCGCGAAGCATACCGGTGATGTCACTCAAAATGCCCTGTATTTCAGGCTCGGGCGTTCCCAGATCGGCAAGCTGCTCGGAGAGAGTGTTCAGGTAGTCCGTCGCGCCGGGCAGTACTTTCAGGCTCGTTGTGTCAGAAAGCGTGAACTGCTGATTGGAGGTGACAATGGCGGGAAGGGAGTTAACTTGCTCAACGACGGCATCGGCCCATGCGCCGCTGTCCGCAAACGCCCCCCGTTCGGGCGGGGTCGCCAGCATTGTCGCCTCAGCTGCCGACAGCGCACGGGCCTGATCGAACACCGCTTCGCCAATCTTGCCATCTTCGATGCCCAAGGCGGACAAGGCAGTCTCATCGCCCGACATGGCAGCCTCGATCTGACGAATACGCGCGTCATAGCGCTCGTCGAACACCGCATTGAACACCTCGCGATCGACGTTTGCACCGTCATCGGGCAGAGCACTGAAATACCCGTCGCGATAATCTTGCGCCGTATAGCTGAAGCCCGACGATCCGTCGCTGCCAAGCGTGGTCTGAACGTCGACCGAATAGAATTCGTAGGCGAGGTTATAGGCCTCCTCCTCAGTATAAGTCGGACTTCCGGCCTCGTCGGTCAGACCGGCCAAGGTCGTTACGCGATCTTCAAACCCTTGGACTTCGTCTGAGAGTTGGCTTTGAGGCTTCAGGACGAAGTTCCCGGATGACGGGTCAACGAAAAGTGCGTCCAAGGCGCTCTGCTTGTCTTCAGCGCTCCAGTTCCCGACCGAGTCGATATAGAGGAGAATGTTTGTCTCCACCGCCAGCTTGGCGGTCAGATCCACATCGCCCGAGCCGCCTATCGTCGCAGCGTAAGCCGTCAGGCCGCCGACCACGGCATCCCGCACCTCTTCGTTCGATGTCGTCAACAGGTCGCCTTCCGCGACCCCGGCTTCAGTCCGCAACAAGGGATCAGGTGCCAGACCATCCGTCGTCGCCAAGAAACTCAGTGACTCTGAGATCGACGCCTCAACCTGCGCAAACTCGTTTTCGGGCACTTCAGATATCGGTGTGCCGGTCACAAATGCCCGGCCCTCGTTGAACCAGGATCGGATCTTCAGAGCATTCGCTTTGTCTGCATTTGTGTCCCCGGTCGCCCCGTAGTCTGGCAGAATTGCATTTACTCCAAGGTCGATACCGTCCTTGATCCGGTCAATCGCCTCGTTCAGGCTGGTGATCTCTGGATTGGCCTGATCTTTGAGCAGGTTCTCGATATCTTCCGCCTTAACATCGGATCTGGAGCGGATCTTTTTGGGAATCTTGTCAAAAATCCTGCCAACGGTTTCGTCGATCACCAGACCGGGGCCTTGGTTGAACCTGACGCGTGCATTGTTCAAGGCGGCATCGAACCCCTCCTGAACACCACCCACCAGGACGCCGAGCTCGGTCGCTGCGACCCTCAAGTCGTCATCGCTTGCATCGGGATCCTCAAGAACCGCCAGGTACTCGTCGATCTTCGAATCGATCCGGGCATTGATCGCATCAACCTGGGTCCCGGAAATTGCGTCATTCAGCAGAACCCGAGAGACGAACTGAGAGATAAGGTCATGATCTTCTGACTCGTAGTCGCTCAGCAGACCGAGGTCGAAGTCGTATTGCACCCCGTCTTGTCGATCGCCTGGACGATTTCCGATTGATTCTTCGATCATCTCTTCCAGGTTCTCCCCGAAATAGACGACCAGCGGGTTCAACACATCCTGATCCGACAAATCAACGGGATCGAAACTTGCCGTGAGAATTGTCTGGATGATGCCCTCGGAGATGTCCCTGGGGAGGGTTTCGTTTTTGTCGGCCTCGACCGCAGTCCAACCGATTTCGGCGACGTCATCGGGGCTTATCTTAAGGAGCTGGGCGATGAGATCCGAGCCACTGTCCCGGTTCTCGAACAAGCCAACCAGAACGGCCTCATCCGTACTCAGGCCTTGAGCCTCAATGTGGTCCCTGACCTCCAGAAAGTTCGCGGCGATCAGTTCGGGGCCTGCAGGCCCCAACCCACTGCCGCTCGCGATGAGCTGGTCCAGGATATCATACGAAAAACTGGCATTGTCGGCCGCTTCAAGAACCCCAATGAACGGATTTGAAGAGAAGGGCTTGGCGGGATCGGGGTCTGCAAGAGCAAGGGGCACAAGGGAGCCGACCATCTCCTCCACCGTTATGTCGCCGGTGTAATAGAGGTCACGGAAGTGAAATCCTGCGACTTGTGCAACGCGTGGATCGCTGTCCATCTGTTCAAACAGCGCGTTCAGCCCCAAAAACCTGGTATCGGATCGCGTGTCCTCTTCGAAATAGAAGAGCAGCTGGGTTCGGACAGTCACATTCAGCTCTTTGTCGCTCAAGCCTGTATAGGCCTGTGCCAGAAGGATGCCGTCGCTCGACTGTTGATTTACAAGATCGAGCTCAACACCGTTCTGCGGCGGTTCCGTGCTCTGCTCGTGGGATGCCCCCGAGAAATCGAAAGAACCTAGACTTACATCGGTCATCTTTTTCGCCCTTGCCTCATCCAGTACGTCTTCAAGCGCCGTTCAATCCCCCGCGGAAATTCGGGGCCGGTCGTTGAACTGACTTGGCCCCGATTGCCGCAAAAAGGCGGCCAAGCTTGACCACACACGCTGCGCTTGAGGTGATTGTTGCACTGCACAAATGAGTTCTCTACCTCTCGAAATGCGCACCGGCATACGTACCAGCACGTGGATTGCTAGAGGCTGCGTAGTGTCGGGGTTCGCCTGACCGTCGCGCGCTTGGGCCGGCACAATCTATGGATGCCCAGCCGGTCTCTTGCGCCGAAGCGGCGGGAGCGAGACGGCGTGTTGCAGTCTGCGGTGCCGATGAGTTATCGCCCCCCCGGAATCAGCTCTTCGCCACTCACAGTGTCTCTGAGAACGGCTCGCAAAGGTTGGTGTGCAACGCACCACCGGTCCACACTGCCCGAAACCCCTTCACGAGCCCGTCGCTCCACACTGCGGGCTGCCCGCTATGCAAAGAGAGGGCGGAAGAGCCCAAACCCAGGCTCCCAAAAGCTGTATGGCAGAGCGGCAGAGCTATCACGTTAGCCAGAAACGGCCGGGGTCGGATGTCTGACCAGCGCGTGGAAGTTCTGGCGCATTTCGGCCTGATTTTCGGACAGCAGGTCAATCCAGACTTGGACTCACCGCACATTGCGACATCAAGAAACGGGCACAGCCAAGAATACCGGTTTCAGTCTGCTGCGCTTTGCCTTAAAAGCCGCGTCACACAGCAACGCAGGAGCCAGGTTATGAAGGACGTCGCACAAGACAGCGGATTTTTCACCGAGGGGCTTGCGGGTCGTGACGGCGAGATCTTTGCCGCAATCCAGAACGAGCTTACCCGTCAGCGGGACGAGATCGAGCTGATCGCATCGGAGAACATCGTCAGCCGCGCCGTACTGGAGGCGCAGGGCTCCGTCATGACCAACAAATACGCTGAGGGTTATCCGGGACGCCGCTATTATGGCGGCTGCCAGCATGTCGATGTTGCCGAGAACCTGGCAATCGAGCGGCTCTGCCAGCTGTTTGATGCCGGTTTTGCCAATGTGCAGGCCAATTCCGGCTCGCAAGCCAATCAGGCCGTCTTTCTGGCACTTCTGCAGCCGGGTGACACGTATCTCGCCATGGATCTCGCCTCTGGCGGCCACCTGACGCACGGGGCGCCACCCAACATGTCGGGCAAGTGGTTCAATGCCATTCACTATGGGGTTCGCCGCGATACCCAGGATATCGACTATGATCAGGTCGAGGCGTTGGCGCTGGAGCACAAGCCCAAGCTGATCCTCGCCGGCGGCTCGGCCATTCCCCGCATCATCGATATGGAGCGCTTCCGTGCGATTGCCGACAAGGTCGGAGCCTATCTCATGGCCGATATGGCACATTTCGCCGGCCTAATCGCAGGCGGCGTCTATCCGAACCCTCTGCCCCATGTGGATGTTATGACATCCACGACGCACAAGACGCTCCGTGGCCCGCGCGGCGGTATCATCCTGACAAACAAGGAAGATCTGGCGAAGAAGTTCAACTCGGCGATCTTCCCCGGCCTGCAGGGCGGGCCGCTGATGCATGTCATCGCCGCCAAGGCCGTTGCCTTTGCCGAAGCGCTGCGCCCCGAGTTTTCGGAGTATCAGGCGCAGGTCGTGCGCAATGCCAAGGCTCTGGCCGACAGCCTGATCGAAGGCGGGCTCGACATCGTCACAGGTGGGACGGACACCCACGTGATGCTGGTCGATCTGCGGCCCAAAGGCGTAAAGGGGAACGCAACCGAGAAAGCTCTCGGACGCGCCCATATCACCTGCAATAAGAACGGCATTCCCTTCGATCCGGAGAAGTTCACCATCACCAGCGGCGTCCGCCTGGGAACGCCGGCTGGTACGACCCGCGGGTTTGGTGAGGACGAATTCCGCGAAGTCGGCCGCCTGATCGTCGAGGTCGTCGACGGGTTGGCCAGGAATGGCGAAGAGGGCAACGGCGCCGTCGAGGCCTCGGTCAAGGAGCGGGCGACGGCACTCTGCCGCCGTTTCCCGGTCTACCCCGACCTGCCGTCGCAGGTCTGAGCAGGGAAGATAGCTCGGATTTTAACCTTTCTTAGCAATCGCTAAACCACCTTCCCTTACTGGAGGGGAGGATGGAACGTTTCGTCGATATTGTCGCACCCAGATCCTTTCCGGATCTTGTTCTGAAGGTCTCGGCCTGGGTCTTTCTGATCCTGACGACGGCGTTGGCGGTTGAGTACGTCTTCGCATGGGGCGAGCCGGAAAATCTGATCGAATTCTCGATCAAGTGCCTGATCGTTGCCATTCCGTGGACGGCGATCGGGTTCATGGCTCTGCATCACCAATATCTTCTGCAACAACGGCTGCGCTGGCTGGCGAACCGGGATGGGTTGACGGAATTGCGGAACTCCAGCGCCTTTCATCGGGATGCCAGACAAGCCCTCGACAAGGGACGGGCGGCGGTCTTGATTCTGCTCGACGGAGATCATTTCAAGTCGATCAACGACACGTACGGACATCTGACCGGCGATGCGGCCCTCGTCGCAATTGCCGGTCGGATCCGCGAAGTCGAAGGCGCGTCGGATATCAGCGGGCGCCTTGGCGGGGAGGAGTTTGCGCTGCTGCTGCACAGTGGCGACCAGGATCGCTGCTGGGATATCGCCCAGCGGCTCGTCGAACCGATCGAGGTCGTTCACGGGCCGCATTCGCTCCAGGTGTCGCTGTCGGCTGGCATTACACCCGTCACCGGGCAGCCCCTTGAGAGAGCCCTCGCGGAGGCGGATGAGGCGCTTTATTCATCCAAACGCAGTGGGCGAGCTCGCTTCACAGTTTTCCGCTCGCAGTCGGCCGAGGACATCAGTTTTACTTTCGCCGGAGTACCAGCCGCGGCGGCATCCTAAGGGGTTTGTGATATTTGTCACAAATTCTTCAAAGAAACTTTATTGCCCACCATTGACCCTCAAGTTTGCAATTCTAACCTTCTCGCTCGGGAAAGGCCGCACGGGCTCAGGTTAACAGTTCGTTAACTATCTCCAGCTATCCCAACCTCATGGAACAGATCGTCCGCGTCCTTGCTCCAAGATCATTGACGGACGCGATACTCAAAGTGTCGGTCTTTCTTCTCTTTGTCGTGGCAGACAGCCTCCTGATCCATCTGCTCTTCGAGCGTGCGTGGCCTGAAGACCTCATGACCTTCGTGATCAAGACGATGCTCGTCGCTGTTCCCTTCACAGTTCTGGTCTTTGCGGCCCTTCATCACCAGAACGCCCTGCAGCAAAAGCTTCATCGCATGGCGACGCGCGACGCACTGACCGGACTGCGCAACTATGGCGCCTTCTTTATAGACGCCCGGGCACTCGTCGCGCGAGAGCATGACTGCACGCTGATCCTGCTGGATGGCGACTATTTCAAGTCGATCAATGACACATATGGCCATATGACCGGCGACGCGGCGCTTGTTGCGATTGCAGAACGGATCACTTCCGTTGAAACCAAGGGCGATATCAGCGGACGGCTGGGTGGGGAAGAGTTTGCGCTCCTCATCCGTGGCGCGGACCATGGCAGGATCATGGGAATCGCGGAGCAACTGATTGCGCCCATCTCAATCCAGCACGGCAATCACAGGTTTGAAATCACACTGTCCGCTGGAATTGCCCGCAATCTCGGCCAGCCCCTGGAAACAACATTTGGCGAGGCCGATTGCGCCCTGTACGGGGCGAAAGCCAACGGCAGGGCGTGTTTCAGCCACTATGATGACAAGATTACGGGAGTGCAGGCATTGCCTCCGCCGGTCCGCATCGCACATGCCGTCCGCCAACGCGCCTACCGCTGACGCGACGCAGCCACTCTCGAAACGCAGCCGCGGCCGCGACACAGCCGTAAACGCACCGCGCGTTCAATGACAGAACAAAGCGAGTTCAAAACGCCTTAGGGGGTTCGGTCTTGGCTCAGTATCCGCGGGTGAAAGCCGGCTTCCGCGCCCGCACACGCGCGCGTTTCTTCGGGATAAGCACAGAATACTCACCCGCATCGCCCGCCCGCATGGTCGCGCGGTAGAGCGTGTCGGTCGCCACCTCGCTGTCGCGCGACAGCAAAGCGCCATCCAGCGGCTTTGCTGCTTGGATCTTGAACGAATGCTCGGCCTTGTTCAGCACCTCGTAGAAAAGCGTGATGTCGCGCAAGGTCGGGTGCAACGCGTCAAACAGGTAGAACAGAGCCGAGTTCCGGGCCGTGATGTGAATCGGCACGACCGGCAATTTGTACTTGCGTGCCAACATCGCAGCAGACGGCATCCACTCGCGCTCGTAAAGCTTGAGCCCGCGGCGCTTCGCAAGCCGGCCCGAGGGGAACAAGACGCCCAATCTGCCGGTCTTGAACGCCTGCGATGCATAGGTCAGCGTTTCGCGATTCGAGCCGTGGGAGCGCTTGTCCTTGCGCCACTCGACCGGCGCAATGATTTGCTCGCACTGGGGCATCACCCGAATGGCGTCGCGGTTGGCAAAGAAGAACATGTCCGGCCGACGCTGACGGAGGACCGACCACAGCATGATCCCGTCGGCGATGCCTGTCGGGTGGTTGCAGACAACCACTGCCGCACCGTCATCGGGGATATGCTCCAACCCTGAGGCATCGACATTATGGGCAATCATGTCGGCCAGGTGATCCATGATGCCCGCCGCATCGAGATCCTTGATCTCGTCTGCGATTCGGATGGTCTTGTCGTAGCCCAGCATCAAGTGCAGAAGGCCGCGGACAACACGGACATGCGGGCCAGTGCGATAGACCCAAGGGGCGCGTTCCGCGATGAGCGGATCAATCCTGTCTCTCATACCCCCCTCCTTGCCACGGTGGTCTTGCAGCTTTGTGACAGTGCACCCGTGACACATGTGTCTTATGGAATGAGTTTAACAGAGTGGTCTCTGTGAAAAAAGGGGCCGCTAAAAGGTGGTTTGCGGAGCGGCATAAAAGGGCCGGGTGTAGATCAGCCTCGCCCCCTCGGGCGGCAGCGATGCCCGGAACGCTGCACGGCCGGAGATCCGCTTGAGATAGGCCGCAACATTCGGAAAGACCTCCAGCCGGACAAAGTGCTGTGCAGCATAGACGGAGTAGCCGACCCCGGTGTCCACAGCAGAGAACCCTGACCGCAAAAGGTAGGGCTGACCTTCAAGCGCCCGATCCACCACCTCCAAGGCCTTTTCCAGGCGACGCGTCTCCAGCTTCATCACCAGGGGCGAGCGATCCTTGTCCTCATAGATCGCGATGTGCTGCTGGGTCAGATTGGCGACGTGAACCGCGATCGTCTCGGCATAGTGCAGCCATTGCAACCACGCCGGGCGATCCACATGGCCTGGCCAGCGCCAGAGCATACCGGGATCGTACTGCTCGCAGAGGTATTCGCAGATCGCCCCCGATTCGAAGAGCGTGATCTCGCCGTCGATCATGCAGGGCACCCGCCCGAGGGGGTGGACGGCGAGATACTCCGGGTCGCGCAACGCCTTGCCAAACGGGTGAACAACTGTCTCGAACGGTATCCCGATCTCGTTCAGCAGCCACAGGCTGCGCATCGAGCGCGCTTGATGGACATGATGCAGAACAACCGTCATGCGCCCACCATGCCCCGCGCCATGTCCTTGTAAAGCGCCTCGATGCGCTCGACCGAAAGGCGTCCTCCCTCCCGATACCAGGTGTTGACCCCGGTCAGCATGGCAATCAGGGCAAGGGTGGTGATCCGCGGATCCTCCAGCCGGAAATGCCCCGACGCGTTGCCAGCGACGAGAATGTCCTCAAGAACGCTCTCATAACGCCGACGCAAACGCTCGATCCGGGTGAAGTTTTCCGGGGTGAGATTCCGCAGCTCCATGTAAGCCACAAACACCTCGTCGACCCGGCTGAGGTGATAGCGGATGTGAAACCCGACAAATACATCGAACGCGGTCGGGGGATCGACATCACCTGGCGCCTCCTGCAACCACGCCGCATAGAGGTGGTCGAGGTGATCGGTCATCAGATCAGCCAGGAGTGACTGCTTGTCAGGGGTATAGAGGTAAAGCGCGCCTGCCTGCACACCTACAGCCCGGGCGATTTCCCGCATAGAAACAGCGGCATAGCCCTTCTCGGCAAACAAACGAAGCGCCGCGGCCCGAATGCCGCGGGCGGTCTCTTCCCCATTGGAGCCCGTTCGACGTGCCATATCGTGAAGTTATTGAACGAGCGTTCATTTGACAAGCGGAGGCGCAGACTGTCAGGAAACATTGACACAATAGCGAGTTGAGTTAACCTAAACTCGATCAAGCCAGCAGTGTGGAGCAAACGAATGCGAAAGTCCTTCCTAAGTGCCTCCCTCCTCGCCAGTGCCATCGTGATCGGCAGCTTCGGCCTGTCCGTCGCAGGGGGCCATCTTGCGTACGAGCAGCGCCAGGCGGCGATGAAGACCGTCGGCAAATCGGCGAAAACCATCGGCGATATGCTGAAAGGCCAGACAGAGTTCGATGCTGCAGCGGCAAACGCGGCTCTTGTTGCGATGCGCGACGCGGTTCAGCCCTATGGCGATCTTTTTCCAGAGGGTTCGGAGCATCCCGAGTCCGAGGCAGCGCCTGCCATTTGGAGCGATCGGACAGGATTTGACACCGTCCTCGCTGCCTTCAAGGAAGATCTGGACGCCGCCGTCGCGGCCGCACCGCAGGATCAGGCCGGCATGGGCGCAGCCTTTGGCGCTGTCGCCGAAAACTGCGGAACCTGTCACAAGGGTTACCGGATCAAGAAGAACTAGGCGATGCGCCGTGCACTGGCGTGGCTGGCCGTCATCGCAGTTCTCGGTGGCGGCGCATTCTGGTATGTGACGCGGCCAGCGATCCCGGTCGCGGCGCCGATCAGTCACCAACCCGACGCCGACCGGGGTGCCCTCATCTTCGCGCTCGGCGGATGTGCATCCTGCCATGGCGAGGTCGTGGACAAAGAGACCTCAACCACACGGATGTCCGGTGGCCTGCGTCTGGTGACCGAGTTCGGAACGTTCGTTGCGCCAAACATCTCGCCCGATCCCGAGCATGGGATAGGCGGGTGGAGCCAGCGCGATTTCATCAACGCAATGATGCACGGTGTCAGCCCCGCGGGTCAGCACTACTATCCGGCCTTTCCCTACACCTCCTACGCACGGATGCGGGTGGAGGATGTCGCCGACCTGCAGGCCTATATCGAAACGCTGCCTGCTGTCGCCGTCCCGTCGGAGCCGCACGAGATCGGCTTTCCCTTCTCGATCCGGCGGGGCCTCGGCCTCTGGAAACGCCTCTATCTTTCAGACGAGCCGGTCATCGAAGCCACAGCGGATGCCGCAGCACGCGGCCGATTGCTGGTCGAGGGCGCTGGCCATTGCGGGGAATGTCACACGCCCCGTAACGCCATTGGCGGACCGGATCTATCCGCCTGGCTTGCTGGCGGCCCAAACCCGGATGGGCCCGGCCGAATCCCCAATATCACGCCCCACGACACTGCGCTCGGCAGTTGGAGCGCCGAGGACATCGCCTACTACCTGGAGACCGGCTTCACCCCGGATTTTGACAGCGCCGGCGGCTCCATGGCGTCGGTGATAAAGAATATGGCACTGCTGCCGCCGGAATGGCGCGCCGATATGGCAGCTTATCTCAAGTCTGTGCCGGAGGTTGCACCCGAATAGGCGCTAGCCCACGCGACCCTCGCATTGCAGCGGTGCGTCGGGGCGCCAACCCAAAACGACATCCGCACTTTCGGGCCGGGCCACCTGACTGGCAAAGACCCAATCCCCCTCCGCATCATGGCGGGCCAGGATACTGTCGCCCGGCGAAATGAACCCTACAATCGGCGCCGTCTCGGCCGGGCTCGCCCTCAGCGGCACGGGCAGCCCGATATAGCCCACACACCGCACTTCCCGCTCGCGCCGGATCGGCTGCACGCCCAGCGCCAGTCGCAGATCGACCAAAGGCACATCAACGGTTGTCCGGGACGTATCTACACGGCAGCCCATTTTCCGTTCACGAACCTTGATGCGGGCCACATAGCGTTCTGCCGGTTGGTCAAGACTGGCCCGCGCACCGATACAGTCCGAGTTGTCGAAAACAGCCTGTCCAAGTGGTGAGCGAAAGCAGTAACCCGCCTCGTTGAAAACGGCATTCCGCGCAAACCAGAGGTCATCGCAAATGGACGCAGCAAAGGCCTGCGAACTTTGGGCAACGGCCCACACCAGAAACAGAAAACACACTCGAGCCGTTTGTCTAACGCCTGTCAAACCGCACCTTTACATATGAACCGGGAGCCGGTTCCAACACACCCAATACACTTCCAGGCACACGCGCATCCACTTGCCGACCCGAGCGCTTGGAAAGCCATGCGTCCCAATCCACCCACCAACTGCCGGTCGTCTCGGTCGCACCATCCAGCCAATCGGCCAGACGTTCGCCCTCAAGTCCCTCGCGTGTCCAGAACTGATATTTATTTGCGGCGGGCGGATTCACAACCCCGGCAATGTGGCCGGAGCCTGAGAGGACAAAGCGGATATTGGCCTTGGTCATCTGCTTGGCCCCCCGATAGACGCTTTCGGCCGGCGCGATGTGATCCTCTTTCGTCGCAACGTGATAGACCGGCCCCTTGATGTCCTGCAGCGTAATCGGCGTATCCAGAACGCTCAGCCGGCCTTCCGCGAAATTGTTCCGGTCGTAGAAGTTCTCCAGGTAGAAATGGTGGACATGCGCAGGCATCGACGTGCTGTCTGCATTCCAATAGAGCAGATCGAACGGAAACGGATCTTTGCCCAGCATGTAGTTGTTCACCACATAGGACCAGATCAGATCGTTGGAGCGCAGCATGTTAAAAGCCGCTGCCATCTTCTGCGCAGGCAGATAGCCCTGCTCCATCTCACTGTCGACCGCCTTTAGCGTCTGGTCATCGACAAAGACCTGCAACTCGCCCGCATCCGCAAAATCAAGCTGTGCGGTAAAGAACGTCGTCGACGCCACGCGCTTGTCCCCAGTCTTCGAGAGGTAGGCCATCAGCGTGCCGACAAGCGTACCCCCGATGCAGTAAGAGGCCAGATGGACTTTCTTCGAGCCCGTCTCCTCGATCACCTTGTCGATCGCGGCAGAGGCGCCCTTCATCAGATAACTGTCCCAGGTCTCGCCCTTCTGGGCTTCGTTCGGGTTCACCCACGAGACCATGAACACCGTATAGCCCTGCTCGACCAGCCATTTGACCATGCTCTTCTTCGGATTGAGGTCTAGAACATAGTATTTGTTGATCCAGGGCGGCAGGAACAGAATGGGGACGGTCTTCACCTTCTCCGTTTTGGGCGCATACTGGATCAGTTGCAGGATATCGTTCTGCCAGACGACAGCGCCTTCTGTGACCGCCATGTCGCGACCAACCTCAAACGCATCCATGTCGGTCTGGCGGATCAGCAGCTGGCCCTCACCGCGTTCCAGATCCTCCAGCATCATATTCAGGCCCCGGACGAGGTTCTGCCCACGCTCATTGATCGTGGTCTCCAGCACCTCGGGGTTCAGCGCGAAGAAATTGGCCGGGTTCATCGCCTCGACGAAATTGCGGGTGTAGAACTCGGCCTTCTTGCGCTCTCGCGGGTCCATATCGCCCACGGTCTGGACGGTGTGGCTGATCCAGCCGGAGGTCAGAAGGTAGGCGTGCTTCAGATAATCGAACAGCGCGTTCTCTTCCCACTCCTTGTGTTTGAACCGCTTGCCCGGATGCGCCATGTTCGGCAGATCCGGCATCTGGACATCCCGGGCGCCCAGCCACTTCAACATGGAGGTCTGCCACAGCTTGCCCTGCGCTTCCCAGAACTGCAGTGTCTTCTCGGCAACCTGTTGCGGGTTGTCGTAAAAGGCCTTCGACAACTCCACCCAGGCCGGCATCGTGTTCAGGGGATCGGCGTTGGTCGGCGCGCCCTGTTCGGCATGCGCCTCCAAAAAGCGGGTCCAGATCTTTTGGGTCGTCTCGTAGACATCCGTCATATTGGCGGCAAACTCGGCCCCCTGCTCGATCAGCGTGTGTTCTGTCTCCTCGGCCATGGTTGCCCCCTCCCCTTGTCGATCCGTTCACCGCCAAGTACGCTTTAGCGCGCAGATCGCATGTGTGCACCGGCATGGAGCTTACAAGACAAAGTCATGAGAATCATCCGATCTCTCGCCCTTTGCGTCTTTGCCGCTGCATGCGTCAGCCCGCCGGAGGACCCGGCGCGCAATTACCTCTACGGCGATAGCCGCAGAGACAGCTATCCCAATCTGATGTTCCAGCCGGATCTCAAGGCAGCTCTGGCCAGCACCGGACAGGCCACAGAAGAGACGGAGCTTTTGACCACGCGGGCCGAAGCGCTGAAAGCCCGCGCCTTAGCCCTTGGTCTGCCGGTGCTGACAGAGGCCGAGCGTCTGCGCTTGTCCGAGGACATACCGCCGGTCGAGTGATTCGCATCCGCTCTGGGCAAGCAGGGGCGAAGGGCCTATAAGCAGCGGCCAAAACCAGAGAGCGAGCCCATGCCCGAAGAGTTCTATCGCATCAAGCGCCTGCCCCCTTACGTCTTTGCCGAGGTCAACCGGCTGAAGGCGGAATACCGGGCGGCGGGGATGGACATCATTGATTTCGGCATGGGCAATCCGGACATGGACACACCCTCGCACATCGTTGAGAAGCTGGTCGAGACAGTGCGCCGCCCGCGCACACACCGCTATTCCGCCTCGAAGGGCATTCCCGGCCTGCGGCGTGCTCAG
>JAAUYD010270007.1_pt1 | contig 15831 bp, 15 predicted proteins | sample 7278101 | NCBI WGS metagenome assembly JAAUYD01 (sample SAMN14350128, study PRJNA611818) | marine sediment metagenome | isolation source: surface marine sediment (0.6m) | place: French Polynesia: Moorea | collected 2018-08 | reverse complement strand
ACAAATCCGTCCTTTAATTTCTGCTCTACTGTTAAGCACACCCCATCAACAGCAACACTATCACCATAAGCCAAATCTTCCATAATTAATCTTGACCCATCACCAATGCAGGTAATTTGCCAAGAATCTCCGCCTAGGGGTTTTATAGTTCCTAATGTTTGAATTAATCCTGTAAACACGGCTTTTTTGTCTATTTTACTCTATTTATTGCTCAATAGCAGTGAAAATCCATTAGTAATTCTGACAAATTTTTATATATCAGGAGTATATTTACCAACTATATGTTTTGTGTAACCATTCCCCGACCTAAAGGTGCAGGGCTTTGTCCCCCTCCCAGCACTACCCGCAATATTTGGTGCGTACTCGTACTGCTTGCGGGACTTCAGGCGCGGTTACAGTTCTAGAGGGTGTGCTCACCCCCACGCCCCAAGACTCGATTGACGCGGATACTCGCTATACCGCTTGGCTACTGCTCATAAAGCCTTAGAGACTAGTCAATCTCCTGCGCCATCGTCATTCACCATGAAATAATTTTATCATCTGACGGTATATAAATCTACCGTGTCGTTTTTCCTCCGCGCTCTAAATAAACGCGGTTTCCAAACTCCCGGAGGTTTTTGTATGAATATCAAGACATTCTTCTGTGACTCAAGGCATACTGAAGTAAGTAAGTTATTCCCGGATTATATTAATAGAACTTACTCTGGTGTTCGCAACCATTTGGGAGTTTAATAGAAGCAATTATAGAAAATAAAACTTATGTTTATCCTTGTTCCAGCCTTACCCGCACAATGGTATGATTCATTACTATTTTTCCCTAACTCTCAAAATATTGTAGAGGCTTAGCCAATGATTGAGATGAAAGTCGCTGGCATAGCATTAGATGCCATTACCCGCAGCCCCATTGTACTCTTGAAAGATGCTTCTGAACGCCGTGCTTTACCAATATATATCGGTCAGGAGCAAGCTAGGGCAATTATGGGCCCTTTGGAAAATCAAAAACCACCCAGACCCTTAACCCATGATCTAATTGTCAGTATTCTCGAAGCATGGGAGATGAATCTTGAAAAGATTATCATTCACTCCTTGCAAAAAGATACGTTTTATGCTTCATTGATTTTACAGCAAGGTGAGGTGAAAAAAGAAATTGACGCTCGTCCTAGTGATGCGATCGCAATTGCTCTACGGACTAATGCCCCGATATGGGTAATGGAAGAAGTGATTGCTGATGCTTCGATTCCTGTAGATAGGGATGCCGATGAAGCGGAACAAGAGGCATTTAGAGAATTTATCTCCAATCTCCGTCCAGAAGATTTGATCCGCCACTTTGGTACTGAAAGTGAAAGCTAAAACAGCTATGTGTTGAGTATTACAACTCAAAGTATGGCAACTCAAAACTCCTGAATTGAAAAGATGCGATACCGACGTTTTGGGAAAACTAATCTGCGCCTATCCGTATTTTCCCTAGGTACTATGCGCTATTTAGCGACACCAGAAAACGCATGGCATACAATTCAGCAAGCGATCGCCCTAGGGATTAATCATGTAGAAACAGCCAGAGGGTATGGTCAGAGTGAGGAGTTTTTAGGGAGGGCTATCGCTTCGGGGTTATCAGTACCCCGCTCCCAACTTTACATTACGACAAAAATCCCTCCTACGGCAGATGCGGATACGATGGGTCGGTATATAGATAGTTCTCTAGAAAGATTAAATTTGGATTATGTGGATTGTTTGGGAATCCATGGCTTGAATACTTGGGAGCATTTGCAGTGGGTTCAAGCCAAGAATGGCTGTATGCAAGCTGTTTGGTCAGCGGTGGCTGATGGTAGGGTGAGACATGTAGGATTTTCCACCCATGCACCGTTAGAGGTGATTATAGCAGCCGTTGACACAGGTTTTTTTGAGTTTGTCAATTTACATTACTATTATTTTTTCCAGCGGAATGCTCCAGCCATTGAGCTAGCTTTGCAAAAGGATATGGGTGTGTTTATTATTTCCCCTGGGGATAAGGGAGGAAGGCTGTATAATCCTCCCCAAACTCTAGTTGATTTATGTCATCCTTTTTCACCCCTAGAGTTGAATTATCGGTTTTTGTTAAGTGACTCCCGAATTACAACTTTGAGTTTGGGTGCAGCCAATCCAGGAGAGTTAGCAATACCTTTGCAAGTTGCTGATCGAGATTATCCATTGACAGAGGAAGAAGTTACTATATTTAATGGTTTAGAAAGTCACAGTAATCAAGTTTTAAGTACTAATCAATGTAGTCAATGCTATGAGTGTTTACCTTGTCCGGAAAATATTAATATTCCCGAAGTTTTACGACTGCGTAATTTAACGATGGCGTATGACATGAAGGAGTATGGGGAATATCGCTATGGAATGTTTGAAAATGCGGGTCATTGGTTTCCAGGAATGAAGGGAAATAGGTGTACGGAGTGCGGTGATTGTTTGCCTAAATGTCCGGAAAATTTAAATATTCCCAGTTTATTACAGGATACCCACAGGAGATTGCAAGGGAAAGTTGGTAGGCGATTGTGGGGATGAAGTAAGTAATCAATAGTTGATAGTTGTTAGTTGTTAGTTGACGGTTGACAGTGGGTCAGAAACATTTTTCATGGCTTGGTTGTGGGATCTTCCCGTGGGGGGCTAACTTGAAAATAGGCGCGGAAGAACCCAGTAGGGGCGCATTGCGTGCGCCCTTAAAAAGTTAGTCACAAAGCATTTTCATCCTTAGTTGTATACAAACGTCCATAAGGGGCTGACCGACCTTCGGTCGAGGGAACAGGCAACGGGCAACGGGCAACAGTTGGGTTGGTTGGTTGGGAACAAAGGTTGTTGCCCTTGAATTCCCTCGACCCACCAGTGGGTACCAAGCCCCGTCATGAGTGGGACGATTGCGTTGGACGGGGTTTAAATCCTCGTCCAACGCCTTCACTGTTGCCTGTTCCCTGTTAAGAGTTGCCTTTAATTGAAAATAATCCAACCTTAACTTAAGCACAAAATTGTAGGTAAACCAGCAGTTTTTTTTGAATTTTAATAGTAATTGTTAGCAAGAGGAAATATTTAGATTTTGAACTAGTTTGCCAGTATTTCTAAATATATGATGCTGTCCTAACAATCACTATTGAGGAGGATTAGATCCCAATGTCTTATAGTTATGATAATAGCCACCCTTTGGATAGAGGAGGGCTAACAAGTACTTCATTCTCCTCAATAAATCAATTAAATCCGAAAATAAATGATGACTTACAATTCACAAGTCATAGTAGTTTTAACTCAGAAGTACAAAGTAATGAAATCGTCAATGCTAGGGATATTAGTCCTACTGGATACAACAATAAATCTGGTTATGGATTAGTCAATGCTGGTGCAGCAGTTGGTAAAGCCATTGGTGATAATAGCTTTACTGATATTCCTGATTTGGGTGGAAATGAGTGGGGTGCAGATTTAGTACAAGCACCAGAAGTTTGGGATAAAGGACATACAGGCAAAGGTGTGATTGTGGCTGTTTTAGATACTGGGGTGGACTATAATCACTCAGATTTGAATGACAATATTTGGAGAAATACCAGAGAAATTGCCGGTAATGGCATTGATGATGATGGCAATGGTTATGTTGATGATGTCTTTGGCTGGAATTTTCATCATGAGAATAATGATGTCTTAGATAGAAACGGTCATGGTACTCATGTTGCTGGTACAATCGCCGGGGAAAGAAATGATTTTGGAGTGACTGGTATTGCCTATGATGCCCAAATTATGTCAGTTAAGGTTTTAAATGATTCTGGTTCTGGATATTATAGTTCCATCTCTGATGGCATCCGCTATGCGACAGATAATGGAGCTAATGTAATTAACCTCAGTCTCGGCGGTAGGTTTCCCACCCGTAGCGTTGAATCTGCCATTGAATATGCTAGCAGTAAAGGTGTAACTGTGGTGATGGCTGCTGGTAATTATGGCGAGTCTCAACCGGGGTATCCGGGACGTTACGCTGATGAATCGGGTATTGTTGTAGGAGCTGTAGATAGCAATAATAATATGGCTGATTTTTCCAATCGTGCTGGGAACCATAACTTAGCTTATGTTACAGCACCAGGGGTCAGTGTTTATTCTACAGTTCCTAATAATGGATATAATTCCTATAGTGGTACTTCGATGGCAAGTCCCCATGTTGCTGGGGTGGTTGCACTCATGTTGAGTGCTAATCCTGAACTGACAACTACTCAAATACGTCAAATTATCACTGAGACATCGGGAAGTAATACCCAAGCAGCAACAACTACGAGCTGGGATTTTTCTAGTTATTTGTCTCAAAATATAGTAGATAATGCAAATACTAGTGTTGTTTCACCACAGAATCTCCATGTCTCGGAAGTCGATGGCGGTTTGTTCTCTAACTCTACAGGCAATGATCAATTCTGGAACTACGAGAAGAATATGATTCAATATAACAGCGAGCATCCCGTAGCAACTTCTAGGAAGTATGGCCAATTTAGTGTTAGTGACAATAATAATGATAATGATTTAGCAAGTATTATCACCAGAATTACTAGACAGTTACAAATCTATCAACGATGGTTAAATTTACTGTTTTAAAAGGCGTTTTTTCATTTTGTATCTGCATCCAAAACCGGGTTTATTGAGATGTTTATGAACCCGGTTTTTTAATTGGGATGGCGATAAGTAGGCGAACAGGATGATTTTTGGGCAGTGAATTGCCATGAATTCACTATCAATTTAGTCAGTTTTGTCAACAGAGGTGTTGACTTTCATACTCCAGGGTTTTCCTTCTCCTTTAGGGGGATGAATATTAATTTTCCCTTTATTGGTAAACTTGGTTAAAGTCATGCCTAATTGAAATAGCGCATTGTGTACTAACCAGTAACTTTCACGGTTGTGGCAGATAATTTCCAAGGTGAGTACACCCGTATTGGTAGAAAAATACCAATGGCAGCTGGTGAGTAAATTACGAGAAATATGATCGCATGCTTGGAAAAATTTTTTCCCAACTGATTCTTCTAATTGTCTGAGTAGCAACTCATCGTGGATAGAAATTTGATAGATAGGTAAATCGTCGGAATAAAGAGAAGACTTGGACATAGGATTTTTCCCATTATTGATGAGGGTATTTTGGTTCGCCATATCGCCATTATTGTTGGCTTGTCTCCCTTGGGAATATCGCCGGATAATTAATTCTCAGTTTAGGCTGACGATTCGTTTGATGCACCCTCTACGTGATAATCTGTTATCTACACTTTTTATATACTTAGTCAATTAATGTATATAGTACTGCTTGGTTGTTTTTGATTTGATACTGAAACTTGATATAGCAAGATATTTTAATTGCGATCGCATAATTAATAGTTGTTTTTTATACGTGAAGACATAATTAACAATGTGCCGCACTCAGATGATTTTTGACATTTCATTGCTAAATAAAACCTTAAATTTCCATATGGCGATCGCAGATATTGTCATAATCATTGCTAAGTGTGTAACTAAATCGCGATCAGCTGCATTTGCTGAGAATGTATATTATAGAGTAGGTATGAGGGATTGTAGAACCCCGAATTTTGGAAAAAGTCGGGGTTCTCAAGCAAGCAACAGGACTAGTGTTCCACCACATTAATTATGAGGGGTAGAGGGAGGAACCGCAAAGGCACAAAGAGCGCGAAGGAAAAGGAAAAGAGGAGAAATCTAGAAGTTTGTGTACCCATCAAAATTAATGTGGTCGAGTACTAGGAAGGTGGTATTGTGCGAACAATACTAGCTATGTACTTTTAACTAAATACCTCTACACATATATATTCATCGTCAGTATCAGTTTCCACCTTGCAAGTTTTTTCGCAAATTACAGGCAGAATTTGGCTCCACTCCAAACTTCTCTAGGGCGCAAGCGTTGCGCCCCTACTTCTAATTCCGAACACCGAACTCAGGTTAACCAGAACGCCGTACAAAGGGTAAAAGGTCTTCTAAAATCGTTTCGTGGTAATGTTCTTGGGGATAATGTCCAACGTTGTTCAAACGAATAAATTCCCCATTAGGTACAGATTGAGCAAAATTCTCCCCCATACTCACATCTAGCCAAGGGTCTATTGCTCCCCATTGCACCAAAATAGGTTTGTCCCACTGCTTAAATCCAGATTCAATTTCCTCCATAGATTTTGCTAATTGTAAATTACGAATTGTAGCCAGCAAACTACGTCCAGATGCAGAGGTTTTCAGGAAAGGTTTGCGGTAGATTCCTAAATGTTTCTCATCAATCACATAACGACTACCACCCTCTAAAGTGCGATCCACCAATAAAGGATCTTGAGTCATCATATCTCCTACAAAGGGCAAACCCATTTGTTTAATTTTCCAAGGTAATTTGGCGGTGGGGGCAATGGGAGTATTGAGGATAGCAATGTTAGCAATTTTCTCGGGGTGGCGTAAGGCATATTGCAGTCCCACAGAACCTAAGAAGCCTTGCACAACTAAAGAAAATTTTTCTAACTCCAATGCTTCGAGCAAATCTGCTAAAGCTGTGATAAAAGCATCGGGGGTGTAAGCAAATTCTCTAGTATCTGACTTAGAGGAAAAACCACACCCAATCCAATCTGGGGCGATCGCTCTGGTTCCTTGTTGTGCTAATCCTGGTAATATGTCCCGCCAGCTATAACTTTGGGATACTAAACCATGTAATAAAACAACTGGTAATAAGTCACTTTGACCTATGGGTTCACCTTCACGGTAAAACCATTCTAGGGAATTTACGGTGATGTTATGTTCTGTTATTGACATTTATATATTCGCGCGCCGGATGCACCAGGCTGAGATTATGGGGTTTGTAATTTTAAAGGCAACAGGGAACAGGCAACAGGCAACAGTGAAGGGGTTGGACGAGGATTTAAACCCCGTCCAACGCAATCGTCCCACTCATGACGGGGCACCGGACCCACTGGTGGATCGAGGGAACTCAAGGGCAACAACCTTTGTTCCCAACCAACTAACCCAACTGTTGCCCGTTGCCCGTTAAGAGTTCCCTCGACCGAAGGTCGGTGAAATTTGTATTAATTAGAAACAATCATCTCACGAATTGCGATCGCTGTGGCAGGTGCGAGTAAAACGCCGTTGCGATAATGTCCGGTGGCGAGGAAAATATTACTAAATCCTGGTAGTTTATCTATGATTGGTGCTGGTCTACCTTCAGGACGGGGACGTAAACCGGACCAAGTGCGGATAGTGGTGGCTGTGGCTAGTTGCGGACAAAATGCGATCGCTTGTTCTAAAATCCCCTGTAATAGTTCTGGTTGGGAGGGAATTTCATGGCTATCCTCTGAGGGAAATTCTACTGTTGCTCCTACCCAGTAATCCCCATCTCCCACGGGAACTATATGCACATCATTACCACTAATTACTGGTTGAAAGTCTGGATTACCTAAAGGATCTGCTAACCGCAGTTGCAAAGCTTGTCCCAATACGGGACGAATATCAACAAATTGCTTTAACTGCGCCGTAAAGGGGGAAGAACCCAGTCCCGCTGCAATTACTAAACAATCAACCGTAAATCGACCTTCACTGGTTTCAATGGCTTCACAGCGTTGCTCAATTCCTGATGGTGGGGGTGTAACACCAAGAACATTTACCCCAAATTTAAACTCAACACCATTATGCTTTGCTGCATCAACTAAAGCCATAGTCAAAGCCGTGGGGTCAATTTGGCGGTCTTGGGGGGAATAAATAGCACCAGTAATACCGTTATTATTACTTACCTGGGGGCAAAATTGTTGTAGCCGATGAATGTCCCAAATTTCTAGGGGAAAGCCTTGACTGTGGCGAATTTCTGTCAAACTTTCCCATTTGTCTAAATTTTCTTCAGGCAAGCACAAATGGAGGATACCTTGACGATTACAGGGGATGGAGCGACCTGTAATTGATTCCAACTCTGGCAGCAAAGTTTCATAGCGTTGTACGCTAGCCTGTCGCAGTCGCCAAGCCTTTCCCTTAGCCTTGTGGCTAATAATACCCATTAACACACCCAAAGCAGCACCCGTTGAGCCTGGGAATACAAAACCAATACTAGGCAAATTAGGTAATGTCGGGGGTGGTAACTTGTCAAGAACAGTAATATTTAAACCTGGAACTTGACTCAATTCATAGGCAATTGTAGCCCCAACTATACCACAACCAGCGATCGCTATTTTCATATTTCCTGCTGAGAAGAACTAGGAGGAGGGGAAGAGGGAAGGAGTGGGGGAGTGAAGGAGGGAAGGAGTGGGGGAGTGGAGGAGTGGGGGAGTGGGGGAGTGAGGGAGTGAAGGAGGGAAATAACTAAACCACCAACCATCAACCATCAACTAACAACCAACAACTGTCAACCAACAACTGTCAACCATCAACTAACAACCATCAACTAACAACCAACAACTAATAACCATCACTCCTCCACAATCCTAGCTTTCTTCAGATGCAGAACTTGTATCAGGAAGTAGTTGCAGGAATTGTTCAATATCTGTATAGGCAGATTGGTAACTCCTAGCTGCTAACAGAGAATTAGCATTAGTAGCAGCTTGATCGATTTTGACTAAATCCTTAAATAACTGGCGGGTTATCTTCCTGGCAGGGGGTTGATCCTGGGGTAACAAGTTAGGAGTAATGTAATTCATGGTTAGCCTAGCTTCAGTCATGGGACCATGAATAAAATTACCCACCTTGACCCACTCATTATTGCGAATTAATTCTTGTAATTCCTCCGAGCGATCGCGCACAGCGATTAATTGAGGTAAATACTCTTGAATCTTTTCCAATTGTGCAGGGGTATAAACAGGGGGTGCACTAGCAACAGTAGGACCACCACAACTGATGAGAAATGTGGTCAACAATACCAAAATTAAAGATAAGATCGAGCGTTGACGAACCATAAACAGAGTCTATTTTTTTGTCTATTAACAGTGTCATTTTAGATCGACGCGTGTAACTTCTGGCTTCTGAAATCAAAGGATTTTGCTTAAACCTATAGTTTGGAGGGAGATATTTTTTGAAACCAGTATATTTTCTTGGTTTTTTTTGCTATAAATAAGTATAATTGCTCATCTTGATAGCAAATAGTTCATGGAACCTTGCATTTTTCCTAGCAACTATTCTCACCAAGATTGTGAGGAAAATTTAATTGGTAGTTGCGAAAATTCAACAGTTATTGATAAGCTGAGACACCAACATAGGGTTTTTTGGTTGGCTGATGTACACAATCAAACCTCAACCAAGCTAAAGCCAACCCTCTCCTGACTCAGGAAAAGGGAAGGGAGTGAGGTAAGGGTCTGTATTGCATCCAAGTGAAAACCGCTGTATCATATTTACTTCCTAACTCCTAACTCGTAACTCCTAAATATTTTCAAGACAGTGGTCCTTCTACCGTTAACATCAGAATTAGCACACATGACTTGGGAGAGTGGTTCGTGAACGCATCAGAGATGGCGACAAACCTGGAATTTGCCAGTAAAATTGCTACGGTAGTCAATTTATTCAAATTAGAGTTTCCTGATGCTAAATCGGATCTAAAGCCTTGGTGTAGTGATCCGGAAACTTTAGATTTAGTAGATCCAGACTCCATAGATATTGGATTTCATTTTCCAGGAGTGAGTAAATCTTGGCGCAGTCGCAGTATTTTAATTCAGATTCGTTGCTACCAAGATCCATTAAATGAGTCTCCCTGGCGAGCAATTGGGGTAGAAGTTGCAGGATTTAACCATTTAGGAGAACAATGGCGGCTTTCCACCATTGATGATTGGAGTTTTATTGGTGAAACAGAACCTTCGGTGGAAGTCGGGAATAAGTTAAAGCAATTTTGTCGGCAAGCTTTGGAGTTGTTTAATCAAAAAAGCGAGTCAGGTGATAGTTGACGGTTGACAGTTGACAGTTGACAGTCTTGAATTCATCACTCCTTCCCTCCTTCCCTCCTTCCCTCCTTCACTCCTTCCCTCCCACACTGGTACTAGGGAACTTGAAGGGGAATGAAACTATTCTCTGGTAAATACTGACGAAAACCTCCTTCTTCGGCAAAAACAAACACCAGTTGTAATGGATAATCTGGAGGAACTTGTAAATCAGCCCAAGGTATGGCCACTTCTAAACATTTATTAAAGGCTACTTGGGCACGACTGGCACGGCAATGCCATTCAAAGTTTTCTCCAGCTTCTTGAAATAGAACTGATTGTGTAAGCAGGTTAATTTCTAAATGGTGATGGAACCAGTAATTCATGGGGGCTGTATCTGGCAGATTATCCAAAGGAATGGGACTGTTGTGCATAGTTTGCTCGGGATAAAACCAGAGTAAATTTAATTCTGCGGGTAAATCCTTTCCTGGCTGTATGCCACTTTTCACATCCATCCGTAGATAGAAATTCAAATGATCCACTCCATACCAAAGACGCTGGACAGGACTGCTGCTGTGCATTGTCCCCCTAGCACCACCAATTTCTATCCGTCCAGCTCGTTCCCAATCTTGCTCGTCTGCTACCCCATCAATAATGGGATGAATAAACCCTTGGGGACCGTGTTCTCCTTGGGGGATATGCAGTTCTACAGGTTGTAGTAAATAATCTGGAATGGGTTCATTTAATGCTTTGTAAACCCCACAAAGGTGTTCCCGGAATAATTGGTCAAAAATGGCATCCTGGTTAGAGGAATGTCCTTCCCCAAACCACCAAAACCAGTCCGAACCTTGTGCTGCATACATGGCTTCCCAGGCTGCGGGATTGTTCTCTGGAGTCGCTTCGGGATGATTGGCTAATACTCTCCTAGCTTGGGTGAGGTAATCCCAAGCGCGATTTTTTGCCGGATCACCAATCCAGGTGGTGAAACTACCATCTACCCAAGAACCGCTGTGTAATTTTTCTGTGGGGATGGTGGCTGTGGGGGGGAATTTGTCGAGAAATTCCGATACTGTCACCAGTTGTAGGTGTGGTTCTTTACTCAGGGTTGTATACAAAGCCTCTAAAAATGGTTTGCCATCTTCGGGATAAAATTCCCAGCAGTTCTCTCCATCCAAAGCAATGGTAACTAACCAAGGTGTATCCGGGTTTTGCTCCCTTTGCATTTTAGCGATCGCTTCTAAGTGTCCTACTAGGTCAGAGGCGGCTTGCTGGGGTTTCATGGCACTGTAGGTAAAGCCAATTAGGTCAGATAATCTATGATCCCGAAATACAATTGCCAAATCTCCGTGGGCAGTTTCCAGGCGATAGGGCCGATATAATAACTCTGGCTCTCCCACGTTCCCTGCTTCATCCCGGTGGAAAAAATGGTGCAAGCTCCATCCCAAGACTGCTTCATCTGAGCAAATCCAATTAAATCCTTGTCCTTTAATATACGGCAACACTTCGGGACTAACTGATTGTTCTGATGGCCACAATCCCCTAGGAGTTCGTCCAAATCTATCTATATATAAATCCCAAGACTTTTGTAAATGGCGGGGAATATCTTCGGGCCACTGAAATTGTGATTCTGGCAAGGTCATATTCGGCACAGCGACCCGTCCAGAATCAGTATTAGCTAGCAAGGGTAAAATTGGGTGGGTATAGGGGGTAGTAGTTACCTCTAATTGCCCCTTATCTTGCATTTGCCGATGTTGGGGGATGATGCGGCTAATAATTTGCTGTTGTTTGCGATAAATTTGTTGGCGATCGCTTAAAGTAAAGTTACGTCCTTTTTGTAACCATGCCGCAATTTCTGGGTCGTCCCAAAACAGGGGATCTATCCAGGCTAAATTGTGCCAAGCTAATAAATCGCCATAATCTGACAATTCCCAGTTTTCCAAACACCAATCCAGTCCCCTATCCTGTTTTTGTTCGTATAACTGACTGTAGCGGGGATGGGGATCTACAAGGGTATGGTGATTAGCATCAAAAAAATGCTGGATAATAAATTCTTTCTGTGCTGGAGAAAGTTGCTCTGTGGGTATGAGACTAATTTCCAAGTAAGGATCTACAGCAGTACCAGCCACATAATCTTCCAACTGTAATATCAAAGATGGGACTAAATTGACCGTTTGATGTAACTTGGGATATCTCTCCAGCAGTAGCACCAAATCTAAATAATCCTTAGTGCCATGCAAACGTACCCAAGGAAGATGGTAATTATGTTGGGATGGCGAAAAGGCACCGCTATTCGGAGATTTGTATAGCGGTTGATGTTGGTGCCAAATAAAAGCAATGTAAAGAGGATGAGACATAAATTGAGGCAGGAGTATTGAGTTAGGGAGGTGGTACAAATTCTATACTCATAACCTCTAACTCATAACTCCCTACTTTTAAAAGAATGTAGAATGAGCGAATGAGCGAATTACGTGGGAGCAACGGGGATTTTACTCCGACGCAAAACGCGCTGCTTGTAGAAGCAGGGGAATTTAACCCCCAGAGTTGGTTAAATTACTTGTTCTACTTCTGCGATTTCTGGAATCATTTCTCGCAGACGACGCTCAATACCCATTCTCAAAGTCATTGCGGAACTGGGACAAGAACCACAGGCACCTTGTAAACGCAGCTTAACAGTGGCACCATCGAGGTCCACAAGCTCCACATTACCCCCATCAGACATAAGATATGGACGCATTTCGTCTAATACAGTTTCCACATTTTCTTTTGTCAGTTCCATTGTTGCCATTGCGTGCGACCTCTACAAACTCAAAAAGTTTTATCTTCCAGGCTTATTACCTACATGGTAGACCCAATTGCTGGGATATTTAAGCTAAATTTCTCAAATAAACGGTTAATTATTCTCAAGATTTTTCAATATTAACCATTAGCTATTGACCATCTTTGCAGTTAAAAGGCAAAAGGCAAAAGGCAAAAGGCAAAAGAAAGAAGAAACAGACAAATTTCTAATTTCCCTCATCTCATCATCCCCTTATCTTCAGATTAACTGAATATTGGTATAATTAAATTCAGTGGTACTGCATTCTCCATTTTGATCTTCCTGGATACTCTGCTTAATCATCAAGTAATAGTTGCCAAATTTATCGTAAGTCTCTGTAAATTTCAGCACACTATTTATTTCATTTGTATTCGCATTACTAAATGTGGCATCATATTTAGTAGCAATGTAACCAGAACCAGTATCTAAGGTTTCATAGGTAGCGATCGCAACAGCCATACGTCCCATTACCCGTCTAACGTAGCAAACTTCTCCATCTTTAATTTTATACTTTGAATCCATAGAATCCCCTTGAACTAGTATTTCTACAGGTCCAGCTTCATCAGCGTCACCAAAAATAAACTCATGTTTACCATGAGCCTCACTAAAAGCAATTCTTTGACGATGGGTAACAATATCCTGCAACTGAGTATAAATACCCGCTTTAATTTGTTCATCTGCAACATCGGTAACATCTACACTCAAGTCGCCGTGAATGGTAATTTTACCCGTGTAAACAGATGAATCTTGAACTAATTGCACATTCGCAGTGTAACCGGGAAATTTTTCGTCCCAAGTGTAACGACTTTCATAAGCGGTTTGGAATAACTCCTGGGGTGTTGCTCGATCTGTCATATTAACACTTTGAGATCTCCTTCCCCAGTTTACTCCCTTCCCGCGATTAAACTACCGAAAAATTGTAGGCTGGGTTGAGGGTCGAAACCCAGCATCTGGTTGGGTTTCACTCCGTACCACTTCGTGGAAGCAAGCTACAACCCAACCTACGTTATAGGTAATTTTCTGCCGGGAAGAAAGCAATCCCTCGTAGGTTGGGTGAAACGAAGTGGAACCCAACATAGAATATGATAAAAGTAGAGATTATTTAAACAACTAAATACCTAATTCACCACCAACAAATAAAGCTTCAAGTCTCGATATAAAGATAGTGCGATCGCAATCCCTCTTAGGTTGGGTGAAACGAAGTGGAACCCAACATGAAACATGATAAAAGTACCGATGAAAAATTTTTTTCACCACCAAGCATGAAAAAGGATTATTTTCCCTACACCCCACACCCCACACCCTATTTTCTAGTTAGGAGCGCAAAAACCTGAAAACTCTTTCTCCCCCTGCTCGGGTGAGCAAAAAAGTGTGGGGAGTGTGGGGAGTTATTTTTTGGATACTTAGCTAGAAATCCCACGTAAAATTTCGTTTACCCGATGATAAAAGCGATAATTGAACCCATTGGCGCGAGATGTAAAAGCGATGGGGCATAATTTTCAACAACTGGCTACACTGTACAAAAATACCCTCCTCCAAGATGTCATTCCCTTTTGGGAACAGCATTCTATAGATTGGGAATGTGGTGGTTACTTTACCTGTCTGGATAGAAAGGGCAAGGTATACGATACAGACAAATTTATCTGGTTGCAAAACCGCCAAGTATGGTTATTTTCCATGCTTTACAATCGGCTAGAAAAACGGCAAGATTGGCTAAAAATTGCTGCCAATGGTGCTAGTTTTCTCTCCCAGCATGGAAGAGATGGGGAGGGTAATTGGTACTTTTCCCTCACCCGTGATGGTAAGCCTTTAGTGCAACCATACAATATCTTTTCTGATTGCTTTGCAGCTATGGCATTTAGTCAGTATGCCTTGGCTTCTGGAGAAGAATGGGCAAAAGACGTGGCTTTGCAAGCTTATAACAACGTTTTACGTCGCCAATCAAACCCCAAGGGCAAATACAATAAAACCTATCCCGGTACTCGCCCCATGAAAGCTTTGGCTGTGCCCATGATTTTAGCTAACCTATCCCTAGAAATGGCATGGCTGCTAGAAAGCGATTCCCTAGAGGAAGTACTCGACGCAACGGTGCGGGAAGTGATGACAGATTTCCTAGACAAAGAACGGGGGTTAATGTGGGAAAATGTCGCTCCTGATGGCTCCCACCTCGACTGCTTTGAAGGACGACTAATTAATCCTGGTCATGGTATTGAAGCCATGTGGTTTATTATGGACATTGCCCAACGCCGTCATGATACTCAATTAATTAACCGAGCCGTTGATGTGGTGTTGAATATCCTCGATTTTGCTTGGGATAAAGAGTATGGCGGACTTTATTATTTCATGGATGCAGAAGGATATCCCCCCCAGCAGTTGGAATGGGATCAAAAACTGTGGTGGGTACATTTAGAATCCCTAGTTGCATTGGCAATGGGTTATAAACTCACGGATCGGGAAATATGTAGAGATTGGTATTATAGGATGCATGAATATACTTGGTCGCATTTTGCAGATCCAGATAATGGAGAGTGGTTTGGTTATCTCAATCGTCGTGGGGAAGTACTATTAGACCTCAAAGGCGGTAAATGGAAAGGTTGCTTTCATGTTCCACGGGCGATGTATCTTTGTTGGCAGCAGTTTCAGCAGGCATAAGATAAGAGTTCTAAAGGGGAGGGAAAGAGTGAAAGAGTGAAGGAGGGAAGGAGGGAAGGAGGGAAGGAGAGAAGGAGGGAAGGAGAGAAGGAGGGAAGGAGTAGGGGCGGGGTTTCCCCGCCCAGAGTGAGGGAATTATTCTCATACTTGGTTGTGTATAAAGGTAAGCACGGAGTAGGGGCGCATTGCGTGCGCCCTTGAGGAGTTAGTCACAAAGCATTTTCATGCATAGTGATGGGTACAAGCCCCACCAATTACCCTAAACCCTACACCCCATACACCACATTTTTCTTGTTCACGGTTTAAGGAAAAGGATTCAGGGGAAAAAGTGGAAGACAAAACCTACCGTTACTTAAAAAATGGACTTTTCTACCCAAAACTGGATAAAGCTACCCATCGTCACCCGACCTTAACGGCTAGTTCGGGATTACAGCTTGGATTTTCACCAAGTTCCTTAACACTGGTCATAGCTGATTCACAGACCTCCACAGGTCGTCCAGATCGGGATTT
>JAAUYD010025834.1_pt1 | contig 15833 bp, 13 predicted proteins | sample 7278101 | NCBI WGS metagenome assembly JAAUYD01 (sample SAMN14350128, study PRJNA611818) | marine sediment metagenome | isolation source: surface marine sediment (0.6m) | place: French Polynesia: Moorea | collected 2018-08 | reverse complement strand
CGGACGGCTCCGCCCCCATGATACAGATGCTGGTACTCAGCCTGGTGTTCATGGCCATGACACTCCTAATCTTCATTCTTTACGGCCTCTGTGCCAACGGCGCCAGAAGGTATCTCATCGGCGCCCCCAGGGCCATGCGGCAACTCCATCGCGGCTTTGCCGCCCTCCTGGCGGCCCTTGGGTTTAAACTGGCGCTGGCGGAGCCGTGATGGAACCCGGAATCGACCACCTGGTCGTGGCCGCGGCCGATTTGGAAAGGGGCCGCCGCCAGCTAGAGACGCTCCTGGGTGTCAGCATGTCCCCCGGTGGTAAACACGATCGTATGGGCACCCATAATTTCCTCCTGAAGCTCGGTCCCACCTGCTATCTCGAGATGATCGCCGTCGATCCCGCCGCACCCGACCCCGCACATCCGCGTTGGTTTGAACTGGACCGCCCCGAGACAGCCGCTCGCTTAAATAGAGGTGCTTGCCTCCTCACCTGGGTGGTGCACGGGCTTACGACCAAGTCCCTGCCACCAGAGATCGGCCATCATCTGGGAGAACGCCGTCCAATGCGCCGGGGGAATCTGCAGTGGACGATCACCCTGCCGGCTGACGGTCGCCTGCCGGCAAGCGGGATGCTGCCGGCCCTCATCCATTGGTCCACAGCCGATCATCCGGCTGGAGACCTCCCCGATCAGGGCTGTCGGCTGGAGTACTTACTGCTTCAGCACCCGGGGGCGGCAGAGATCGTGAGCCGCTTCAACGCCTTGGGTGTCACCGGCCTGCGCGCCGCCACCGGCGACGACGGCACCAGCGGCGCAATGGGTAGCGCCGCGAAGGTCGCCACTCTGGTGGCCCGGATCCGGACGCCCGTTGGTTCCCGGATAGTGACCAGCGAACCCGCCCTCTGACCCCATCATTGCCCTCCGGCGGAACCCGCCGGAGGTCCCGATCGACCTCACGCGCCCCTAACAATGTCATGGTAGTTGGGATCATACGCTCACCCCCAAGGAGGATGATGTGGAACACGTCGCAAACTGGCGTGAGCGCCGTCTTCGGTCCGGTGTTCAGCGCCTGAACAAAGAAGGCCGCCGGCATCCCCCCAGCAGGTGGGAGCTGCTGGCGCTTAAACTCTGGTGGGGCAATCCGGGTTATTCGGCCGGCATCGCCTATCTGACCCACCTCTGCCGCGCCGTTCATGAAAATAGCGGCGGTATCCTAGAGTGCGGCAGCGGCCTCTCCACCCTGGTCGGCGGCATGCTGGCCCGGCAGGTTGGGCGGCCCTGGATCGCCCTCGAAAACCATGGTCCCAGCCGACGCCGGATGCGCCGTTATCTGGCGGCCCTCGGTCTTGACGGCGTCTCCCTGGTGACAGCCCCCATTGTCAGCTACGGCGGTTACGACTGGTACGGGGTGCCCGAGGAGATCGTTGCCACCATCGACATCGACCTTGTGATCTGTGATGGTCCGCCCTGGCACACCCGCGGCGGTCGTTTTGGTCTGATGCCGGCCATGGGCGCCCGCCTGCGCCCGGGATGCCGGATTTTGCTGGACGACGCCTATCGACCAGCGGAGCGCAACATCATTCGGCGCTGGCGGGATCTGGTCGATTTGGAGGTTCGTTTTTTGGGCCGGCCCCTGGCCTACGCGGAAATCATTCTGATTACCTGAGGCGCGGTTCCCGAAGAGATGCGGGCTGGCAGCTAGAGCATGGGCTAGAGTTTGCCAGATCGCACGATGGACCAGATCAGCCAGAATCCCAAAATCGTTGCGATAGAATAGCCCATGAGTCCAAGCAATTGGGTCAAGCTGAGACTGACGCCACCGAAAATGTTGAAGGAGAGCACGAGGACGTTCTGGGACGAGTTGAGAATGAGGGCGCCGGCGATGGTGGAGGCGCTGATGATGAGGCCGACGATAATGCGATTGATTCCCCTCTCAACGCTAGGCTGCAGCTCAGTGAGACCATTGTGGCGAACCTCCAGGCGGTGGTCGCCGGCGGCCGTGCGTTTGAGGATCTCGTGGGTCAGACGGGGCAGCTGGCGCGTGATGGCGCCCACATCCCGCAGGTCGCGCCCCACGTTCTTGAGAATCTTCTGGGTATCGTAGCCCCGCTCCAGCAGCTTGCGGGCGTATGGCCGGGTCACCTCCAGGAGACTGGCCTTGGACCCAAGAATTTTGCCCAGGGCCTCGGTCTGGATGAAGGTCTTGAGCAGCAGCATCAGGTTGCGGGGCAAGCGCAAGCGGTACTTAAGGATCACCTGCATCACTTGATCGTAGACGTCTTTGACCGAAATCGTGGATAGGGCGCGCCCGTAGAAGGGTTCGCTCATGTCCTTGAGGTCGATCCGAAAGCTGGTCAGATCGATGGTCGCCGGGTCGATGAGGCCTGCCTCGGTCAGGGCGTCGATGACCATATCGTAGTCGTGCTCGGCGTATCCCAGGAAGAGGTAGGCGATCTGAAGCATGGTCTCCTCGTCCAGGTAGCCCGTAATGCCGAAATCCACCAAGCTGACCCGTCCATCGTACATAACGATGGTGTTCCCCGGGTGGGGGTCGGCGTGGAAGGTGCCCACCTCAAGCAGCTGACGCGAGAAGGATCGCAGACCGATCATGGCCACATCCTCCGGATCGATACCGTTGGCACGGATCTTCTCCACCTGGTCCATCTTGATGCCGTCGATGTGCTCCATCACCAGGACGGCCCGTGTGGTGCACTCCCAGTAAACCTTGGGGATGTAAATCTCATCCACCTCGCTGAAGCCGGCGGCGAACTTTTCGATGTTACCCCCCTCCATAAACATATCCAGCTCGCGGAAGATCGTGCGTTCGAACTCTTTAACGATGTTCACCACGCCGAGAAATCGGCCCACCTCGAAGGCCCCCTCGATGCGGCGAGCCAGATAGTACATCAGGCGAATATCGTTGCGAATCATCTTGGTGATGCCGGGGCGGATCACCTTGACGGCCACCTTCGTACCGTCGATCAGCCGGGCGGTATGCACCTGGGCCACCGAAGCGGCGGCCATGGCCGTCTCATCGAATTCGGCGAAGGCGCGGTGAAGGGGCTTTTTCAGCTCGCGCTCGATGACCTGACGGATCTGGACGAAGGCCACCGGGGGCACACTGTCCTGGAGTTTGGTCAACTCGTCAATGTGCTCGGGCGGAAAGACATCGGCCCGTGTGCTCATGAGCTGGCCGAGCTTGATGAAGCTGGGCCCCAACTCCTCCAATACCCGCCGTAGACGCACCGGTGTCAGGTAACCGGTCCCGGCGGGTAGCTCGCTTTTACGCGAGCGCCGCAAGAGCCGCTGGGCAATTTCCCCCAGACCATGGCGTGCCAGGACCGTGGTGATGGTGGCAAACCGCTTGGCCCCTCCGATACCGCTCCTGTTCAATATCATCCGCTAACGCTCCCCTTTCCCGCAACCTGACATGGACCTGTATTAACGGCGGTTCTAAGTGTATCGCCGTTCCAGAAGCCCACCCAAAAACATCTCGCGACCGATCGCCTCGCTGAGGTTCCCAAGCCCATGCTGGGATCGCGAGCCGCCGTTGGTAAAACCACCCATGAACTGGGAATGGTTTACAAAGATGCGGCCACGCGCACCGCTTGATCGATGGCCCGCTTGGCATCCAGCTCGGCAGCCTGGTCGGCCCCACCGATCACCTGCACGGGAAGCCCGCTCCCATCCAGCTCTTGGGCCAGTACCCGGTAAGGCTCCTGACCGGCGCAGACCACGACGTTGTCGACGGCCAGTATCTCGCGCCGACCCTTGCGATCGATGTGGAGACCGGCGTCGTCGATCTTTACGTAGGTGATCCCGTTGCGCATGTCCACCCCGCGCCGCATGAGGGCGGCGCGGTGGATCCAGCCGGTGGTCTTTGCCAAGCCGGCGCCCACCTTGCCCCCTTTGCGTTGCAGAAGATAGACCTTGCGTGGACTGGCCAGCAATCCGCCGGCATCGGCAGAGAGACCGCCGGGTAGGGCGTACTCGGTGTCCACCCCCCACTCCCGGTAATATGCGGTCGACGCATCTGCGCCATCGGATCTGCCCGCCGCCGCATGGGTAAGGAAGAGCGCGGTATCGAAACCGATTCCGCCGGCACCGATAATGGCCACCGTCCGCCCCACCTGCCGCTGACCGGTGAGCACTTCACGATAGCCGAGCGTTTTGGGATGGTCATGGCCGGGGATCTCGATCTGCCGCGGGACGATACCGGTGGCCACTACCACGCGATCGAAACCGGCGGCCACCAGGTCGCGCGCCGTTACCCGCTGGCCAAGACGAAGCCTCACTCCGGTGATCTCAAGTTGGCGTCTGAAGTAGCGCAGCGTTTCGTGGAATTCTTCTTTACCGGGGATCTTGACGGCTAGGTTGAACTGGCCGCCGATGCGGTCCTGGGCCTCGAAGAGGGTCACCCGGTGTCCCCGTGCGGCAGCGGCTGTGCTGAGTGCCAGCCCGGCCGGTCCGGCACCCACAACGGCGATGCGGCGCGGTGGGGCCGCCGGTGACAGGACCACCTCGGTTTCATGACAGGCCTGGGGATTGACCAGGCAGGAGGCGATCTTGCCGTCGAAAATGTGGTCCAAACAGGCTTGGTTGCAGCCGATGCAGGTGTTGATCTCGTCGCCGCGACCCTCGGCCGCTTTGAGGACAAACTCGGGATCGGCCAGAAACGGACGCGCCAGGGAGACCATGTCGGCATCCCCCCGCGCCAACACCCTTTCGGCCACCTCGGGCGTGTTGATGCGGTTGCTGGTGATCAGGGGCACAGCGACACTGCCCTTCAGGCGCCGCGTGACCCAGGTCCAGGCCGCACGGGGTACGCTGGTGGCGATGGTGGGAACACGGGCTTCGTGCCAGCCAATGCCGGTATTGATGAGATCTGTGCCGGCCTCGGCGATGGACTGGCCGAGCCGGACCACCTCCTCCCAGCTGCTGCCCCCCGTCACCAGATCGATCATGCTCAGGCGGTAGATGAGGATGAATTCAGCTCCCACGGCGGACCGCACCCGGCCAACGATCTCCTTCGGGAAGCGGCTGCGGTTCTCAAAGCTGCCCCCCCAGCGGTCACTGCGTTGATTGGTACGCGGGGCAATGAACTGATTGATCAGATAGCCTTCGGAGCCCATGATCTCCACGCCGTCGTAGCCCGCCTGTTGGGCCAAGCGGGCACAGTTCACAAAGGCCTCTATCTGAGTTTCGATCCCCGCTTCGCTGAGTGGTTTGGGCTTGAAGATGTTGATGGGCGCCTGAACGGGCGAAGGGGCCACCAACTGCTTGTGGAAAGCGTAGCGGCCTGTGTGCAGGATCTGGAGGCAGATCTTGCCACCCGCTGCATGGACTGCATCGGTGACCTGGCGGTGGTGCTGGGCTTCGGTCGCGGTGGTGAGCTTGGCGGCCCCTTCATGTACGCGACCCTCCAGATTGGGGGCGATGCCGCCGGTGACAATGAGGCCCACCCCGCCCCTGGCGCGGGCCGCGAAATAGGCCGCCAGGCGGGCAACGCCGTCGTCGGCCTCTTCTAAACCGGTATGCATGGAACCCATCAGCACGCGGTTTTTCAAGGTGACAAATCCCAGGTCTAGGGGAGCCATAAGATGGGGGTAGAGGGAAGTTGCCATCGGGGTCAGGATCTCCTTCATGGGTGATTCCGGCGCCAATCGGCTGGGGCCCGTGCGGTGGCTACCGGGAGGCATTCACCCTCCTTAGCAGGGCCGGGTCCCTGGTGTCCATGGCGTCGTGGCGGCGCCATCTCTTGACGCGCATCCGCGGAAGGCCCATAGTGTGATCCGCCCGCACTTGTCCTCGCGCCGGTCAAGGGGTATAGGGGCGATCACAACAGTCCTGTCAAGCTTTGGAGATGCGGATATGTCGATCTATTATGTCGATGGCCAGTACCTGCCGGCGGCGGCAGCCGTCATTCCCGTAGACGACCTGGCCCTCATGCGGGGCTATGGTGTCTTCGACTACTTGCGCACCTACGCCGGAAAACCGCTCCATCTTGGGGAGCATGTGGACCGCCTCATCTCTTCGGCGGACAAGATCGGACTCACCTTGCCATGGGATGCGGCCGACATCATCGCCATCGTCAAGGAGACCCTGGCGCGCAACGATCTGGCCGACGCCAACGTGCGCATTCTCATCACCGGCGGCTCCAGCAGCGACTTCATCACCCCCGAGGGTCGCCCCCGCCTACTGGTGCTGGTAACCCCCGTAGCGCCCAAACCGGCCGATTGGTATGAAGAGGGGGTCAAGATCATCACCTTCCCCTCCAGCCGCTCCATACCGGGGGCCAAAAGCATCGATTACATCCCCGCCACCATGGCACTGGGCAAAGCCAAAAAGGCCGGCGCCGTTGAAGCGCTCTACGTGGAGACGGATGGCCAGGTCCGGGAGTGCACCACCAGCAATATCTTCGCCGTTGTGCAGGGCGTGATTGTGACCCCGGGGGAGGAGATCCTCGCCGGGATTACCCGCAAAACGGTTCTGGCACTGGCGAAGCCTCGCTATCCGGTGGAGATCCGCGGCCTCAGCCTGGATCAGCTTCTGACGGCCGAAGAGGTCTTTATCACCGGCTCGGGCAAAGGCCTGGTCCCCGTCGTGCAGATCGACGAATCCGTCATCGGGGAGGGGCAGCCCGGCCCGGTAAGCCGGGACCTGATGGCAGAGTTGAGCGCCTCCCAGAAGCAGTAGGTTGCATCATTCGCCATTCGCTCTCGGCAATGACGGCACTCAACCGCCGAATTGCCGATCCGAAGCCTCGGCAGGCGTCGCCGCCACCTCCGCCAGCCGCAACACCTGCCGTACCTGGTCGGCCAGAGGGCCCGCCATGAGGATGCGGGCCCAGCCCGTCTGCGACTGGAGGCGGTCAAACGCGCTTGTCAGCAGGCGCTGCTGACCTGCGGTGAGGCGTACCACCCCCTGTAAGAGAAAAAAGGTCAGCAGCAGCAGGATGGCAATGGTGACCAGCGCATGGAGGAAAAAGTTTCCCGCCAGGATCTCGCCCCGGAAGAAGCGGCTCGCCGTGAGCCACCCCACATAGGCCAAAATACCGACGGCGGGTAGATTGCAGACGAGCTGCAGGAGGGGATGGCTGAGACGACCAGCGGTCCCCTCCAGGGTTCCGTCCAGGGCGCTGGTCCAAGCGCTGGCCAGTTGCTCTTCGGCCCGCGCTGGATCGGCCAGTCCGCTTTCAAAACTGCGCACCTCATCGTCGAAACGCCCCGCCAGCAGCCCTTCAGCCACCTGGGGCCAGGCCGCCAACAGGGTTTGTCGATAGGCCAGCAGGGCTTCCGCCCCCTTGGTTTCGCGACGCAGGTCGGCCACTGCGGCGCGTGCCTCACGGTGGTGATGGTAGGCCGAAACCGCGCCCCAGAGCTGCCGCAAGGGATTGCCCACCCGCATCAGGTGTGCCAGTCCGCTGCCGAAGCTGAGCAGGCGGGCCCATGTCGCCACCAGCCAGCCCACCGGTCCGATCCAGCGCTGGGCCAATTTTTGGTAGAGTTGAAGGTCCACCCCCACATGCCCCGCCCCCAGCTGGACAGCGGTTGTCTGGGAGCCGCGCTTCATGGCGGTTAGCGCCGCCCCCACGGCCTCGGACTCCAGCCGGTCCATCTGAGCGAGTGCGGCTTCGAGGGCCGCCCGATCCTGACCGGCTTGACGCGCCACTTGGTCGCGGGCGAAGCTGGCCAGCTGGCGTGCGTTGGCCAGGCGGCGGTCGACGCTGTACCCCGCCTGGCTGAAGGTTTCCGTGAGGAGCTGGCGGAGCCGATCAAACTGGTCCCAGGCGTGGCGCGGCACGGCTTGCGGTTCCCAGGCCGGATCGGACAGGTGGCTGCGGGCCGAGATGCACAGTGTGTCGGCGGCAACCGTCTCCCGCTGCCAGGCCTGGGCCAGGTAAGCGGTGAAATCGGGCAGAATCTGATCCCGCAGTTCACCTTCCGCGAGACGGTCGCATTTGTTGAGGCAGACCACCAGGGCCGCCCCGCTGAACCGCTGCACATAGGGGGTCAAAAAGTCGGTGTGGTCACGGCGCTTGGGATTTTCCGCATCAAATACGCAAATAAGGACATCCGAGAGGCCGATGGCCTGGTGAATGAGGGGAATGTGGGCCGCCTGCTGGGTGCTGTCCGTATCCGGGGTGTCGATGAGCAATAATTGATCCAGACCGGCGGCGTATTGGTTGGCGCGCACCTGCACATGGGCCTGTCCCATGGCGGAGATCATGGCGTCGGCGTCTCCGGTTTCGCTGCAGAGGATCACCAGACCGCGCGTGGTGGGTCGGCGGCCGCCGGCGGGGCTAAGGTTGTCCACACCGGCGAGGGCGTTCAGAAGGGTGGACTTGCCCGCTCCCGAGGGTCCGATGAGGGTGACCACCAGCTTGCGGTCCATGCGGGCCTTGAGGGCGTCCACCATCTCCTGGGCTTCAGCGAGCTGACGTCCCAGACTGGCGGCCGGCCGCCAATGGGGGACCAGCGCCAAGGCGTCTCTGAGGCCACGAATGTCGCTTTTGCAGGTTTCGATCTCACCAACGGCCGCGAGGGTGTCGAGCTGTTTTTCCAATTGCATCGCTCAAGCTCCCGGGTTTCCAGGGAAAATTGGGGGGTCTCAACGCGCCTTCGACAGGTGTCCCAGCTGAACCTGGATGCCGGCGGCGAGCGCCTCGGCCCGCTGCACCGCCCTGGTGGTATCGGCCTTCACCGCTCCAGTGACCTCTGACTCGAATAGGGTGTTGATGGTTTCCAGCTTGTGCTGGAGCCACGACTGCGCCACCGGGCCCAGCATCTCCTGAAGCTGTTTCATGTCGGCTTTTTGAAGCCCGGCCGTGGCTGGAATGGCGACCAGGGCATAGAGATCGTGGAAGCCGAAAATCCCCGCCAGCTTGACCTTGATTCCGGCCGCTCCGATGGGATCTCCAGTGGCCAGGATGTAGGTGACGGCCGCAGTGGCTGGCAGGACGTTGAGGGCCGCCGAAACGGTTTGGCGCAGCTGGTCGCCCCACCCCATCTCTTGGCGACGCTGATCGGCCAGCGCCCGAAGATCGCGGTCCATCTGGGCCGTGAAACCAAGGATCTCCTCCTTGGCGGCCAAAACTCGCTCCAGGGTTTTTCGCCACGCCAGGCGGCGCACACGCTCCTGGGCCCCTTTGAGACCGGCCGGCACCGCCAGACAAAGGGTCACCGTGTCGGGGTGGTGCGGGTCTGCCGTGATGTGGCAGACCTCCGGTGGCTGCCGTCCCATGCGCGTGAGCGTCTCCAGCTGCGCCTGCAGGTCGACGGCCAGGGGATCGCGTGCCGCCAGCGAGAGTTCGAGGATATCGCTGGTGATGCCCTGGTAGAGGCGATTGGCCGCTGTCAGCAGGTCCTGGTCCAGCTCGGCGTGCCACGTCTGCGGCGGGGGCGGCGGCGGCGGCGCCTTGCCCCGTCGCGAAAGCCAGCGCATGGTCTTGAGCGCTGCGGTAAAGGGCCACTCGATCACCTTGCCCGTACGCCGCATCATCTTGATGTAGCCGGGATCACTCTCCAGCCAGATGGCGGCAAAGCGCCGCAGGACTGGGTCCAGCGGAAAATGGGACAAGGCTGTCTGGACAGACTGCTTCTGGAGAGCGGCCACGCCGCCCGCGTAAGCCCGCATCTCCACCAGGGCCGCTTTGAGGGAAGTGTGCCACTCTTGGGCCTGGTCGACGAGATCCGACAGGATCGAGGCGAAGAGCCGCTCTCTTAGCTGACGGGGATCGATGCTGGCGAGGAGCGTCTCCAGGGCGGGGTCCTGTGATCGCGCCGGCATCGGCTGTACCGACGCCTCACCGGCGGCCACGGCATTGTCTTCATCCACCCGGTAGATCCCCAGGAGATGGTCGGCAGCTGCGTCACCATAGAGGTTCGCGGCCACCGTGTTGGCATGCTCGACCACCTCCTCAACGCTGAAACTGGGATAGACCCGGTAGACCAAAATGACGGGCCGCACACCGACAGCAGTGAGCATCTGGGCCAGGAAATCGGTGTTATCGCGGTTGTTGTAGTTGGCGTTGGTGAAGATGTAGATGAGGACGTCGGCGGCCTCCAGACTCTGCTGGGTAAGCGCACGATTGGTGTAGACGCCCTTGGCCCCGGTGTCGAAATCGGGGGTGTCCAGTAGGGCGAGGTGTGGGGGCAGTTCGTCGCTGAGTGCATACAGCGGCGAACCGCTCTCGGTCAGAGCGGCGCCATCCCCGGAGCCCAGCGCTTGGGGTTCGCTGCCAAACGGCTGGAAGAGGGCTGCCAGAAACCCCTGCTGCCGGGCGCTTTGCGGATGGAGCCCCATCAGGACGCGGCGGTTGAGCCCCGCGCGGCCGCCGGTGGGCGAGAAGCGGGCACCGCAGAGACCGTTGAAAAGGGTCGACTTTCCCGACGAACCACCGCCGCAAATGGCGGCGGTGACGGGGAAATCGGGGGAGAGCCGCGGCAGGAGCTTGGCATCCAGCACATGCTGCCAGGCGGGCAGCTTTTGGGCAGCGTCTAGGCCGAACGCAACGACCGCTTCGCTGAGCTGAGACCGCAACTGGACAAGTGCCGCGGCGGTTTGGGGATCAAGCAGGGATTCCATCGCCGGAAATTATCACACCTGATTGAGATTGAAAAGAGTTCGGGTGGTTAGGCTGTTTGGGTTTGACATTTCGGCCGACATCCTCATTATGTTAGGTAACCACAACTTTAGGCAGGACAAATTGAATGGCGTGGACCCGCTTTCCCGGATTGTGTGGCAAGATATATGAGCCTGAAAGCTGTCACCCAACCCAAGGCAAGCACCAATGTCGGGATTGTCACCAATGCCAGCACTGCAGCGAAAATCGATGCCGTGTCTGCCGCGCCGAAACGGATACCGTGTCAGACCGTCAGCCGATCCCATCGGACTGACGACCATATTGGGAGGAAATCCAATGAAAAACTTGAATTCTTTAAACTGCGGGCTCGAAAAGCCCTTGAACATTATCGTCGGTGCCCTGCTCTTCCTCGTCGGTGTGGGCTTTGCCATTGTCAGCGTCACCGTACTACCCGTCGTCGGCCTGGTCGTCGCCATCCCCGTCATCGGCCTTGCCATCTTCTTCGTGGCCGCGCCTCGGAGCAAGGAGTGCCAGGTGAACTTCTCCTGACCCAACGCATGACAATCATGTATAGACAACGCCCCTCTCCGCCGGCAGGCGGGATGGGGCGTTGTCATTGGGGAAGGCCGGGTGGTTTTTGGGGTTGCGATAATTGATGCCGGTTGGATCATATGCCTGATGGTTCGCTCAAACAGCGGCCGTCATTCGCACAGCGGCCGTCATTCGCGACGCGTCAGCCTGACAAGCGGTCCCAAAAGGCTTTGCCCTCCTGCTGGCGACGATCCGACGTTGACCCTGGACCAGAACCCGGTGGTGGTGGTGGTGCGGCGGTGTCCACGGGCCCCCCGCCCCGCAGGCGCTGTACCCGCTCCGCGATGGGCGGATGGGTTGAAAAGAGGCTCTGCATGCTGCGTCCAGACAGCGGGTTGACAATGAACATGTGGGCTGTCGCGGCGTTGGCGTTCATGGGCCGCCGCTGGGAGTAGGCGCCCAATTTCTCCAGAGCCCTGGCCAGGCCCTCGGGACTGCCGGCAAAACGCGCGCCGGTGGCGTCGGCCAGATACTCACGGGAACGCGAGATGGCCATCTGGATCACCATGGCCGCCATGGGGGCGATGATACTGAGGGCCAAGGCGCCGATCATGCCCACGCCGCCCCCCTCGTCGTCATCACCGCGGTAGCCACCGAAAATCGCCCCCCAACGGGCCATGCTGGCCAGCATCATAATCGCTCCTGCCAGGGTGGCGGCAATGGAGCCGATGAGAATGTCGCGGTTGTTCACATGGGCCAGCTCGTGGGCCAACACCCCTTCCACCTCGTCGGGGGCCATCAGCTCCAGCAGCCCTTGGGTGACCGCCACGACGGCATGTTCGGGGTTGCGTCCTGTGGCGAAGGCGTTGGGGGCGTCTTTGGGAATCAAGTAAACTTTCGGCATGGGCAGTTGGGCCCGCTGGGCGAGGCGCTCCACCATACCATAGAGATCGGGTGCCTGCTGGGGGGTGACCTCCTGGGCCCGGTACATCTTGAGCACCAGCTTATCCGAATACCAGTAGCTGAAAAAGTTCATACCAGCGGCGAGGATGAGGGCAATCATCATCCCCTGACGGCCGCCCAAGAGCTGACCAATGAACAGGATCAAGGCCGTCATGGCGGCCAAGAGCAGCGTCGTACGAATCTGGTTTCCCATGGTTTGCGAAACTCCTTTTGGGATGACAGCGGTTAACTCGTCCAGACGGTTCTGTGACAGCGCCATAATATATGGCCCCCAGGCCAAAACGCAACTGCGTCGGGATGACGGTGAGAAGGACGACAATTCCCTTGCAAAAGCGGGACGTATTTTGTTCAATAAAGTGCTTGCCGAAGCGGTATCCACCCAGTATAGGCAGGCGTTTGAGGGCCGGCCGGCGGCCCCATCGCAACCTTTCAACACCAAGACCGAAAAATGAGAACGCGTCATGAACGAAGAGCTGATACCGCCCGATGGCGATGAAACCGAAGAGGAGAGTTTCGCCGAGATGTTCGAAGCCTACAGCGATGGCATGCGCGAGGACCTGAGCGTGGGCGATCGGATCACCGGCAAGATCATCGCCGTCGAAAAGGAGGCGGTTTTTCTGGACACCGGCAGCAAAGTGGACGGTGTCGTTGAAATGAGTGAGCTGTTGGACGAAAACGGAGAGCTTCCCTGTACCGTGGGGGACGAGCTGGAGCTGTATGTGGTGGCGGTTAGCGAGAGCGAGATCCGCCTCTCCAAAGCGATCTCCGGTGCCGGAGGGCTCGACATGCTGCGGGATGCCTACGAAAGCAAGCTCCCCGTGGAGGGCACCGTCACCCAGAGCATCAAAGGTGGATTCGCGGTGACGATGATGAAACGGCGTGCTTTCTGCCCCATCAGTCAGATGGACACCCGCTACGTGGAAGAGCCGGATGCGTACGTGGGTCAGACCTTCTCCTTCCTCATCAAGCGCTTTGAGGAGAAGGGGCGCAACATCGTCATCTCGCGCCGCGACCTTCTCGAACAGGAGCAGGCGGCGGCCCGCAAGGCCTTCTTTGAAACCCTCACCGTGGGGGATGAGTTGGATGGCACGGTGACCAAGCTGATGCCCTTTGGCGCCTTTGTGGAGCTGGTGCCCGGCGTGGAAGGGCTCGTGCACATATCCGAGCTGGGCTGGTCGCGGGTGGAGCATCCTGAGCAGGCCGTCAAGAGCGGTGAGCGGGTGAAGGTCAAGCTGCTGAAGATGGCCCCGGGCGAGGGCAGCAAACCGGCCAAAATCAGCCTCAGTATCAAGCAGACCAGCGGCAATCCTTGGGATACAGTCACCGATACGGTGCGCAACGGGGCCAAGATGAGCGGCCGGGTAACCCGCATCATGCCCTTTGGTGCCTTTGTGGAGATCCTCCCCGGCATCGAAGGCCTCGTCCACATCAGCGAAATGAGCTACATCAAGCGGGTGCACACCCCCGATGAGGTGGTTCAGCCCGGTCAGAGCGTCTACGTGGTGGTCAAGTCAGTGGATCCGGAGAACCGCCGCGTCTCCCTCAGCTTGCGCGATGCCGAGGGCGATCCCTGGGCCGAGGTGGCACAGAAGTACCGCAAGGGCCAAGCTATGGCAGCGACCGTCGAAAAACAGGAGCGCTTCGGCATCTTCGTTACCCTGGAGCCGGGGGTTACCGGCCTGCTGCCGCGCTCCAGGATCGCCGCCGCACCGGATAGCGCCGCTATCGAGCGCCTCAAACCGGGAGATGCCATCACCATTGTGATCGACACCGTCAACCCGCTGGAGCGCAAAATCTCCCTGGGCCTGAGCGGCGAGAGCGACAGCGAGGAGTGGAAGTCCTACAGCCCCCCCAGTACCGAAAGCGGGGGGGGGATGGGCTCCCTGGGCGACATGCTCAAGCAGGCCATGGAGGCCAAACGCAACAAATAATCCGCAGAAAGGGATATCCGATGGCAAGCTGTAGTCAATATGATCTCATCATCATCGGCGGGGGTGCCGGCGGTCTGTCAGCCGCCATCTACGCCATGCGCGCCGCCATGAAGACCGTCCTCATCGAGAAAGGGGCTCCCGGCGGCCAGATGATGCTCAGCGATGAGGTGGAGAACTACCCCGGCTTCAAACATATCGGCGGTGCCGAGCTGAGCATGAAGATGGCCGAGCACGCCCAGGCCTATGGATTGGAGGTGGTCAGCCAGGAGGTCACCGCCTTGGAGCCGGGTTTGGACGTCCACACGGTCCGTCTTGCCAACGGCGATGTCCTCAGAAGCTGCGCCGTCATTCTGGCCACCGGCGGCAGCCCCCGCAAGCTGGGGGTTCGCGGCGAGGACGCCTACTATGGCAAAGGGGTCAGCTACTGCGCCACCTGCGACGGCTTCTTTTTTCGCAACAAGACCGTCCTCGTGGTGGGCGGGGGTGACAGTGCCGCCGAAGAGGCCCTCTATCTCTCCAAGCTCTGCGAAAAGGTCTATATCGCCCATCGCCGCGACGCCTTGCGGGCCAGCATGATTCTCCAGCAGCGTATCCGGGAGGAGTGCAAGATCGAGGTGCTCTGGAACACGATCGTCACTGAAATCAAAGCCGAAGACAACGCGGTCAACCAGGCCCGCCTGAAGGACACTATTACCGGCGATGAGCGCCACCTGGATACGGACGGCGTGTTCATCTTCATCGGCTTCACCCCCAACAACGAACTGGTGCCGGCCGGAACCCGCATGAATGCGGATGGCTTTGTGGTCACCGACGAAAAGTGCGAAACCAATTCCCCCGGCATCTTCGTCATCGGGGATCTGCGCGAAAAATATGCCCGCCAGATCGTTCTCTCGGCGGCCGACGGCTGCACCGCTGCCTTGGCCGCGGCCCACTTCGTCGAGGCCAAGATGGCCGGAAAGTCGGACAGCGTCTGCGAACTACCGGAGAGCCTGATGGCCACCAACTAAAGCCCTCACCATCACGATGGTCCGCCGGCGAGCGACCGGCGGACCATCCGTCTCTCCCAGGGGATGCCATTCTCCGGCATTTCAAGAGACCGACCAGGCCTGCACGCTCAATTCGTGCCGTCCGCCCCAAGCATTTCCACCCGTGCCCGCGGCGACCGCCGACCAGTGTCGATGGCTATCGAGAACCGCCTTGATGCGGGCTTCCGCTTTGGTGTATTGTGGCGCCGGTTCCCATCCACACCGCTTCTGTGGGCAGCCCCCACACCAACCTGCAAAGGAGCCAGGCCATGACCGTCATCCTCTATCTTTTCAGTATCGCCTTTCTCTCCGCCGGCTGTGTCCTCATTCTCTACACAACCGAGTACCGCCGCTGGTTCCAACACTTCGTTACCAACACCCCGCCCAAGATCCTCGCCGCCCTGCCGGCCGGAATCGGCCTCCTGCTGATCATCAGCGCTTTCGGCAGCCGCTACCCTGCCGTGATCATCATTCTCGGCATTCTGGCCCTTCTCAAAGGCGCTCTGATCCTGCTCAACCCGAATCAAATCTTCGATCAGCTCAAGGAGTGGATGTTCAACCGTGCCAGCGACCAGACGCTGCGCCTGTTCGGCATCATCGCGGTTGTGTTGGGCACCGCCATGGTCTCATGGATCAAATAGGGTAGCGCACCAGCGGACAGACCGCGTTCCGCCGCAACAGCGGGTCTCGGCGCTGTACCAGCCACCGCTAGCCGGTGATGTATCGCACGGCCCACTCCAGGGGACCGCGTTCAGCGACCCGTCGCCATACGATGGAGAAACCCACCGCAGCCAGGCAGAAAAGCAGGG
>JAAUYD010123292.1_pt1 | contig 15835 bp, 10 predicted proteins | sample 7278101 | NCBI WGS metagenome assembly JAAUYD01 (sample SAMN14350128, study PRJNA611818) | marine sediment metagenome | isolation source: surface marine sediment (0.6m) | place: French Polynesia: Moorea | collected 2018-08 | reverse complement strand
GGATGATAGCCAAATTTTTCTGGTACTTGCTTAGGGGTTAGATACACAGTGTCCGTTTCATTACTATTTACCCCTATATACTACGCTATATTGTTACTTAATGGTCAGACTAGAAAGTTTAGTTATTGTTGGGTTTCGTTCCTCTACCCAACCTACATAGGTGTAAGGTGGGGAGTGCATCGCCCTACTCGTCTTCTGGTGGTAATCCTAACGCTTCTCTAAAGTCTGGGTCGTAGTTTGCAAGTTTCCAATCCCTTGCTTCTTTAATTTGTTCTACTGTTATGTTTTTAGCCCCTCGAAGATTCGCCCCTTCAAGATACGCCCCTTTAAGAATCGCCCCTTCAAGATTCGCCCCTCGAAGATTCGCCCATTTAAGAATCGCCCCTTCAAGAATCGCCCCTTCAAGATTCGCCTCTTCAAGATTCGCCCCTACAAGATTCGCCTCTTCAAGATTCGCCCCTTTAAGATTCGCCTCTTCAAGATACGCCCGTTCAAGAATCGCCTCTTCAAGAATCGCCTCTTCAAGATACGCCCCTACAAGATTCGCCTCTTCAAGAATCGCCCCTTCAAGAATCGCCCCTTCAAGATTAGCCCGTTCAAGAATCGCCCCTTCAAGAATCGCCTCTTCAAGATACGCCCCTACAAGATACGCCCCTACAAGATTCACACTATAAAAATCTCTGAACAATAAATTAGAGTCTTGTAAATTAAGGAAACTGAGACATTGCATCATAAAAACTTCATCAGTATCTTTCCGTTGTCCTAACAATCTTCCTATCCATTCCCCAAAAGATTCAGGAGTCGGCCAATTAATATTAGACAGGTTTCCTGTTACCCTGGCACAAGCATTAAGAACTACTAATAAAGCTTCTTCTGCATTCCGAGACTGTCTCATTTCCACCTGGAAACTAGGACGAGGGCTTAACCCTTCCATTGGCATTCCATTGATTAACATACACTCAATTAAATGACATAACATTTCTTGCCATTGCTGTACGGTTTTTGTTTTCTGTAAGCGCATTTCACCCAAAACAAAATCAAATAAATGGATATCTATTGCTGATTGTCCGCAGACTTGAATCCATTCCAGTAACGCTCTTTTTTCATCCCATCCTTGCCGTAACGTATTTTTCTTCCTCGCTAATTCTTCATCAATTAATTTAACTGTTTCTATAATTCTCAACGCCGTTAAATATTCGCCAAAACTTTTGTGAGTAAATTCAAAGGTTTTTTCACTTTCTCGAATCTGTCCACTTTCTCGGAAATAAAATGCAGCTAATAGTCGAGTAATGCTGGCGCGAGAATCACTTTGAAAACAATCTTGAAAGCGTATTAATAGTTCTTGTAAACCACTTCTGTTGCAATGGGTTTCAATCTCTTTAACGGTTGTAGTTCGTACGTCACCATGCCAACAAGCCAGGGCAATTTCTTCTAAAATAGCGATAAATTCTTCTTGTTTAATGCCTTCAATAATTGAATGACCTTGTTGTTCGTAACCTCGTTCATAAACGGCTGCTAATAAGTCTTGATAAATTTCATTGAGATTGGTTTCTTCAGTAAAAGTAATATGCTCCCGTCCATAACTCAAAGCAATTAAATAATTTAAGAGAGGTTGGGCGGTAATTTCTTTTAAATTGTCTCGTTTTAAAACGTCTGGTAAACCTTGATAATCTTTTCCTTTCCGTTCTCCATAACGTTTCCACCAATCATCTCTTTGATCTTTATCTAATAAGTTTTCTGGATCAATATAGTTATGTTTTTCCTTATCTTCTTCTGAAACAAAATAAGGACATAAAGATAACAGTTGTTTGTCTTGCCGAAATTTACTATGGTGTGCTTGGATAACCACTTCTCGACCACTAATTAAAACTTGCAAACGAGTTTTATAAATATTAAAATCTCGGACTTTATCCCGTACTTCTTCCACAAATTCTCTGGCCACTTCTTCGGCAATTTTGCCTTGTTTTGATAATTCATCTAAACCATCAAAAATAATCAGCAACCGTAACTCACTATTATTAGGATCTAAAGGATTTTCTGCTAAAAAGCCATCAAATTGTACAAATTCTTCCACTGCTTTGATTAAATCATCGCTTAAATTAAAGCGATGTAAGGGAATATAAAGCACAGGGATTTCATTTTCTTCTGCTAAACTTGCTGCAAACATTTTAGTAAAGGATGATTTGCCACTACCTGGCCCACCTGTTAATAAGCGAATAGCATCATTTTTATCAGCTTCTTTCACCCAAGTTTCTAAGAAATTAGATAGTTTAGAAACAATACGTTTTTTTTCTTTTTCTCGCAATAAAATTTCATCAGTTTGATGCTTACGGGATAAAGAAGCGCAGGAACTATTTTTGTCTTCATAATAAGCTCGTAAAGGGATATAAATTTGTTTTAAACTAAACGCTTCCCAAAACACAGGTTCTTGAATTTGTTGCTGTAACCAAGCACGATATCGATACCATCCCTGTTCCCGTTTATTTGCCTGGGTAAAAGGGGTGTCTAACTGTTCAATTAAAATTAAATAATCTTCTTTGTTATTTTGCCATTCTTCTGTTAACGCATACACAAAATATTCAGGAAAACGATTACTAATAGATGCTGCTTCTTTTTCATTTTCGATTAATGGTTTTAACCAGTGTAAAAAGCCTGTTTTTACCTCAGTAATAAGCGGTAAATCTTTAGGATAAGTAAAAAAGCGATCGCTAATCACAATAGGATAATTATCTAACGCATCAGATAAAGAGCGAAAAAGTTCTTTCGGGTTTCCTGGTTCTTCTATAAATAAATCTTTATTACTCTTAATTAACTTTTTAATAGTAGTTGTTAACGCTCGAATAATTAATAATCCTGCTATCTCTTCAGGTTTGGCTTCTAATCCAAGTGACTCTAATAATTCAACCCCATTTTCTGCTAAATCATCCCATTGCAGAAAAGCAATATTAACGGCTCCTTTTCCTACCGTTAACAAAAAACTTTTGAGATCAAGATTAATTTCTTTCTCTAAAATTTTTTTGGGTTTAGTTACTTCAATTTCGTGAGAATCAGTCATCATTTACAAGTCAAAAGCGAGTGACTTTGCCCAAAGGGCGCGGTTATATTAGAGAAATAAGTAGTCGGACATAATTAACGAAGTCAGAAGTCAGAAGTCAGAAGTTCCTCACTGCGTTCCGGCGCTATCCCACAGAAGTTCCTCACTACGTTCCGGCGCTATCCCACAGAAGTTAGAATCAAAAAAGGTGAATTCATATTTTATTTTAGGGCGGCAATTTTCTGATTAATTGTTACTTCTGACTTCACACTTCACACTTCTGACTTCCTACCCCCTGCCCCCTGCCTTCTGCCTCTTCTCAACTGTAACGTTTATTTTTGTCCAGGTACTTAGTGACATTTTTCCACTTTTTTCGACATTTTAACACTTTTTTCTATGTATTAGACTGAAGTTTCTCCTTAAGTGATAAAAATTAATTCAAAAATTCCACTTTTTTTAGGACTGACATCCAATAAAAAATTCAGTAATCTAAAAACAGTTAGCCAAAAGGCAGACAAAACGTCAACTTTAATCAACTTCGTGTGGAGTGTTCTCATCATGAAAAAGGTACTTATTGCTCTCTTAAGTTTAACCACTGTCAGTGTATTCGCGACTCCTACCCTGGCCAATGAAACGGAAGTTTCAGGAGATAAAGTTATCATCCAAAATTCATACCAAGGTAGTTACCAAAATGGGACTGGTAACGATAATTTTCAAGAAAGTACACAAATTCATCGTGAGGTTAATAACAGAAAACCTCGACAAGCTGGTAGTTACGGTGCTGTCCAAACCGTTGATCAATACCAAGAGCAAATGGGAGAAATGAACCGTTCTCAACAAACTATCATTCAACGCACTGAAATGAGAAATCGTAGAGGCCCTCGTCGTTAATCGACACTCTTGTCTTTAACTGTGCTTAACACTTAAAAAGACAGGGTGAACGATGAGTTTGCTAATTACCATAACAATCATCTTCTCCTGTCTATTCTTAATCTTCTTAGTTATTTCCAGTGTAGCACAGTGGAGTTCTCAACTGTTGTGTTGTATGTCTTTTACCATTAGGAGGGCAAACCATGTACGGGAAAGCCTTCATGCTTTTACTAGCCATTGTCATGAATTTCTCAATCCCGATAAGGTCTAATGCAGGGGAAGTGCAAGTTCAAACGGGTCGAATGAATATTGAACATGGTCGCGATGGTAATACAAATATTGATACAGAAAATATCCAACTTTCTGTCCCTAATCATCGCTCCCGTTTCCACAATTATTTCCCTTACAATTCCTCAGAGCAATCTACTTTTCAAGGGTGTCGTAATGGTCAAATAGTCCATCAGTCTAATCAACAAATTAATCATTCTAATCGGACTAGCAGCCATCGTTCTACCGCCCATTATCAATGTCGCTAATTCACCCATTGGTGACTAATCCTATGAATCAAATGCTCATCAAAACAGCATTTGATTCATCCTAAGTTTTACTAAATTTAGAGGAGTGTTATTGTATGAAAGCAATCAAATCACTTAGCCATTTTTTGCTATTTTTTCTCATACTTGAGTCTTATTTTATAACCTCAGCGAAGGCTCAATGCGTACAAGGAGATATGTCGGTTCAATATAGCATTAGTGGTTCTCAAAAACCCACTCAGAGAACCAATGATGTTACTATGGAAAGTAACCCTAACTGTCGAGGAAATGCCAGCGTTACCACAGGGGTTCAAGGAAACATTGGTCCGAATGCGACTGAACAAAATCGTCGTGTTAATCATATCCAACAAGGTAATAATAAGCATCCCCAAATCCCCAATGGAACAACAGTACAAATCCGTTCCAATGTGCGAGTTGATGTGGATAATCCTGCTGATAGACTTCCTCATCATCCCAAAAAATAAAGGTGTTTTCTGAGGTAAATATATGTCTTTAAAACCTTTAGTATTAGCCACTGTTTTGACTGGGATTTTGTTCGGTATGGTTTCAGGATTTCCTCAAGAAATTAATGTCATCGCTCAAAGCTCAAGGTCGATTCAAAGTAGTTTTGTTAATTTGAATGTTAGTGAACTTAATCAACCGCTTTGGTTAGAAATTCAAGGGTTAAATGGAGCTAAAGTTCAAGGACAAGTTAAATTAAATGGACAAGTGATTCAAACCTTACAAGGAAGTAGCAATCAAGTTAATTTGTCTAACTATTTACGTCGGGGAAATTATCAAATTACTCTCCAGGGTAACTATTATCCTTCTCAGGGTTCAGTGCTAATTCAATTGAAAGGAAATCAAACCCAACTCACTCAACAAACCAGTGGGAATGGTTTACTTAATCAACAACTGAATATGGAGGTTAGATAAGTCTGATGCGACAAAAAATTAGTCAGATTGGAGGGGTTAGTGTTATTTTATTAAGCTTGATAGCGTCTCCCAGTGTTGCTCAAACAACGACCAGTCAAACAGGTAGTATAGAAGCAACGGTTGTAGGAGAAAATAATCAAGTTTACCAAACCATTCACCAAACCATTATCAATCATCCTGGAAAGGGTTCAATTCAAAGAAATCCAGGAAATTACCAGAAAAAACCCAAGAAAAGTTCTCGTTCCGCTTCTCATCGACATTCTCAGACAATAGAACATCCTCGTGGTAATCGTTATTAATTTAACTGCGTAAATTAGCTGAAGTTTAGCCTCATGATTGAGACTAAACTTCAGTTTATGGGGTGGGATAGTCAGTAAAACATTAATTAACAAATGTACATGATAATGTTAAAATAATGTAGATATATATTAGTATAGTCCACAATTAACTGAAAGCTATTGATTTTAGGGTATTGCTATAAGCTCCGTCCAAATGTAAGTCAATCAGAAAAGATTGACCGATGGATAGATCTGCTTAGGGCTAACTACAATTGGTCTTTAGCTGACCGCATAGATGCCTATTATCAGAGATATATTTGTGGAGACTATTGTGACTTAAGAACTAAATTTATTGTTACTCCTTTAAGTTGTTCATTAGGAGGGGCAACGGGTAATCCTTGGTCTGACAAAGGTAAAAAAAGAAGTGCAGTTAATATACAAATAACAGAGCTTCCTAACCTAAAACAAGCAAGACCTTGGTACGCAGAAATAGATTCTACTGTTTTACAACAAAATCTAAGACGGTTAGATAACGCCTATAATAACTTTTTTCAGCAAAATCGAGGATTTCCTAAGTTTAAGAACCGAAGCACCTTTCATTCTTTTACTTATGCTACTGGGGTTAAAATAAAAGGGAATAAAATCTATTTGCCTAAGTTGGGATGGGTAAAATTTTATAATTCTCGTTCTATCCCTGATGGGTTTAAGCTTAAGTCAGTTACGGTAAGAAAAAAGAGTAACGGTTATTATGTTTCAGTCAGAATAGAAGATAAATCTGTTCCTAATCTTTCTGTTAAAAAGTTAGAAGAAGTGCGGAATGCACCGCCGCTTTCCACCTTGAATTCAATTCAAGGTGGGTCGGCGGTCAAAACCATTACAGGATTAGATATGGGTTTAGGTAAGTTGATTTATTGTTCAGATAAATCAGCTATTGATAATCCTAAATTTGCAACAAATCCTAAAACTAAACGATTACAACGTATTCGTCAAAGGAGAGTGAGTCGAAAGAAAAGAGGGTCTAATAATAGACGTAAAACTCAACACAAACTGTCTAGATTGAGCCATCGAATTGCCACAAAAAGAGAAGCTTATCAATGGCAAGTGGCTAACAAAATCGTTAATAAGTCTGATGCCATTGCTATTGAAAATTTAAACATCGCTGGCATGATCAAAAAATGTAAGCCCAAATGGGATGCCAACACAGGGAGGTTTCTTAAAAATGGACAAAGTGCAAAAAGAGCTTTAAACAGATTAATTGCTGATGCTTCGTGGTATTCATTGACCCAAAAAATTGAGTACATGGCTGCTAAGTCAGGAAAGATTGTTTTAAGGGTTAATCCCCGTCATACTTCGCAAGAATGTTCGGTTTGTCATCATATAGATCCTGATAATCGAGAAGGAGAAAAATTCCTTTGTACTAACTGTGGTCATGTTGATGATGCCAATTTTCAAGCTGGTATTAATATCAAAAATAAAGCGATTAATCACTATGGTTTAAACATAGTTAAAAAGATCAAGACCAAGGTACGGAGGGACTTGCCGGAACCGAAACAATTAACTTTGTTTCAAACGCCCACCGTTGAACTAACAACGGGTAAAAGGAGAAAGCGGTTGAGGGACACGCCGTCGCACGGCGCAAGTCCAATCAACCAAGAGAAACAGTCCGCCAGCAATGGCAAACGGGTTGTGCCTGGGAACTTGAACGAATATGCTTTTCAGTTAAGTCTATTTAATCAAGAAAATAACCATCCCGATAGGGATTCGTTATGAATCTCCCGTTTTCCAAACGGGAGAGCGTCAAAAAGAAGTAAATTAGTAATTGCTTAATCTCTCAATAAACATCTATGCTTTTATAGAGTAACTTTTAAACAACTGCTGCTTTTTCTAGTTAAAAAATAACCAATAATTTTGTATATGTACTTATGAATGAGAAATGGGTTAAGATTGATATTAAACGAAAAACTTGGCAAAAGTTACGTCAATATTGCCAACTATCGGGACAAGAAGAATCAGCAGTTTTAGAAGAAGTAATTTCTTTACTTGCTCAACCTTCAATTTTAGAAAATGATGATAAACTTCAACAATTTCAGGAATTTTCTGAAACAATTCCTGTCCCTATTCTTTTAATACAACCTGCACACGGAAGAATTAACTATGCTAACCCTAAAGCCCTCTCTATTTTAGGATTTTCCTTAGAAACTTTAGTCAGTTTATCCCTTTTAGATTTATGCGAAGAAAGTTCTCAAAAACAATTATTCATCAACCAATTAATAACCAACAATTTAAGGGGAAACTACGAACTTAAAATCAAGAAGAAAAATAATAATTATGTCTATGCTAGTATTTTTTTACAACCTCTACAATGGAATAAAAATTTGCTCATGGTGTCTTGGTGTGATATTACAATTCGCTACCATGTTGAACAAGAATTAAAAGAAAAAAAGGCATTTTTACAATTAGTTTTAGATAATATTCCTCAATTAATTTTTTGGAAAGATACTAATTCTGTTTTTCTTGGATGTAATCGTTTATGGGCAAAAGCTTCTGGAATGGTAGACCCAGAAGAAGTTACAGGAAAGACTGATCGTGATATTTATAATGATCCTAATAATAAGCATTTAGATCCCCCAACAAAGAATCTCAATTATTATCGAGCGCAGGATCTTCGTGTCATTAAAACAGGAGAACCAGAATTAAATTTTGTTGAACAAAAACGCAATCCAGAAGGAGAAGAAGTTTGGTACAATACTAATAAAATTCCTATCAAAGATAATGATGGTAATATTGTGGGAATTCTGGGAACAATTGAAAATATTACTGAAAGAAAATTAATAGAACGAGAATTATTTGAAGAAAAAGAATTGGCAAAAGTCACCCTAAACTCCATTGGTGAAGCTGTGATTACAACTAATTCTCAAGGAATTATTCAAGACTTTAATCCTATTGCTCAACAATTAACAGGTTGGACTTTTCAAGAAGCAATAAATCAACCAATTTATAACATTTTTAACCTCATGGATAAAGCAGGAAACACCCTTGAAAACCCGATTTATACCCTGCTACAAAGCCATCAAAATCAACGGGAAAGAATGTCAGGTATTCTACAGGCTAAAAATGAAGAAGAATATGAAATCGATCTGGTTATTACACCAATTCGGGGTAATAATTATCAAATTTTCGGTGCCGTTTTAATCTTTCGTGATATTACTCAAGCTTCACAATTAGCTCATCAATTATCTTGGGAAGCGAGTCATGATGCTTTAACAGGGTTAGTTAATCGTAGAGAATTAGAAAAACAATTAAATTTAGCTTTAGAAAGTTTTAAAACTGAAAATATTGAATATATTTTGTGTTATTTAGATTTAGATCAATTTAAAATTATTAATGATACTTGTGGCCATATTGCTGGAGATGAATTATTAAAACAAGTCACTTATTTACTACGAACAAGAGTCCGTAGCAGTGATATTTTAGCACGATTAGGAGGAGACGAATTTGCTTTATTACTTAGAGGATGTTCTCTGGAAAAAGCGGAAACAATTGCAGATAGTTTAAGACAATTGATTAAGGATTTTCGATTTACTTGGGATCAGCAAGTCTTGTCCATTGGGGTTAGTATCGGAATTGTTGCTATTAATCAAGAAACTCAAACAATTACTTCTATATTAAATGCAGCCGATGCTGCTTGTTACGCAGCTAAAGAAAGGGGAAGAAACTATGTTTATGTTTATCAATCTAGTGATAGTGAAGTGACTAAACAAATCGGTCAAAGTCAATGGATTGTTCGATTAAATAACGCACTGACTGATAACCTTTTTCGTCTTTATTCTCAAAAAATTATTTCTATTCAATCTCCCGAAAAAATACATTATGAAGTTTTATTAAGATTATTAGATGAATCAGGAAATTTAATTTCTCCATTGGTGTTTATTCCGGCGGCTGAACGCTATAATTTAATGACAGAAATTGACCAATGGGTCATTAGTAACTTTCTCAAAAGTTATAGTGAATCTGAGCAAACACAGTTTAATAATTTGTATACCATTAATTTATCAGCTATTAGTTTAAAAAATGATCAACTATGTGATTTTATAGAAGAACAATTATCTTACTATAACATTAATCCACAACATCTCTGTTTTGAAATTACAGAAACCACTGCTATTACTAATCTCACTCAAGCTGTTCAACTCATTGAAGCAATAAAACAGCTAGGTTGTTATTTTGCTCTTGATGATTTTGGTAGTGGAATGAGTTCCTTATCCTATCTAAAAAATCTACCGGTTGATTATTTAAAAATCGATGGAAGTTTTGTTAAAAATTTAGCCAAAAGTACAGTTAATTATGGGTTAGTTGATTGTTTTCATCGTATTGGTCATGTTATGAATATGGAAACCATTGCGGAATGTGTTGAAGATCAAGCAATCTTAGAAATTTTAGGAGAGATAGGAGTTGATTATGCGCAAGGATATGGTATTGAAAGACCCATTCCTTTATCATTTTAATCTTTTTTTAAAGTATGTTGACTCAGTTTATATTAAAATCAATTGTCTGTTTATAGAATAGTGTACTCTAGCAACATAGTGGGAATTTTGTTATATTTTTGATGTTAAAATATTCAAATGTACATTGATTTGATCAAAAATTTATGATCAATAATTTTTTACTGGTTATAACAGGTTGGAATATATTTTCTGCGGGTTTATGGTTACTCTTAGTGACGATACAGATTGAAGCATTTGCTAACCCTGCAAATTCTCATGAATTGACGACGAAAAAAAATAATAATAATTTTGGTATTGAAACGAGTCCTGAAGAAACAAAAATAGTAGAAACTTGTCCTTTAAATCCTCAAAAGAAAACTTGGTTTTCTTCTCCAAGTTCTCTATTTTCTCTAAAAGTTGAAAATAAAATAATTAACATTACTCTCATAGGAAATACCGCTTTTACAACTCAGGAAATTTTAGAAATGACTGAGATCAAGAATTTCCTCAAAATTTATGCAAACAAAAATTTAGACTTGGAAACATTTAATCAAATTTATAGTAGCTTAGCTAATATAATTACTAATTACTATTTAACTCAAGGTTATATTACTTCAAAAGCAACCATTAATCCTTTAACGACTATAATAGAACATAGTGAAGCAAAGATTGTTATTATTGAAGGGAATATTGCTGACTTGAAATTAATAGGAAGAAACAATTTACACCTAGCTTATATTTGCGATCGCTTACTTTTAGCTATTAGTTCACCTCTCAATATTACCGAATTAGAAAAACAATTACGACTCCTTTCATTTAATCCTCTTTTTGAAACAGTTGATGCTAAACTTCAAGCATCAGGAAAACCCGGATTAAGTATCATAGAAGTAACAGTAAAAGAAACTAATAATTGGAAATTTGGCATCGGAATTGATAACTTTTCACCCCCAAGTATTGGTTCAGATCGTAGTGGAACTTTCTTAGAAAATAAAAACGTAACAGGATGGGGAGACAATCTTTCTCTGTCTTATTATCGCTCAACCACCGATGGAGGAAATACCCTTGATGCTACTTATCAACTCCCTTTAAATACCCAGGAAGGAACCCTACAAATTCGCGTCATTCCTACTTGGACAAGGATCACACAAAACCCCTTAGATGACTTTAATATTACAGGAAATAAACAAATTTATGAAGTGAGTTTTCGTCAACCTTTATGGCGTGATTTATCCGATGAATTTGCTTTATCAGTAGGGTTTCGTTATCAAAATGGACAAACCTTAATCAATGGAGAACTAGCACCCATTGAAAATGCCAGAAATCGTTCCACTATCTTACAATTTGGACAAGATTATTTAAGTCGAGATGAACAAGGATTTTGGTTTTTACGTTCTCAATTTAATTGGGGAGTTGATTTATTTGATGCTACAATTCGCTCAGGTTCAACCCCTGATAGTCGCTTTTTTAGTTGGTTATTTCAAGGACAAAGAATACAGCGATGGGATGAAAATAATTTGATGATTGTTAAAGCAGAATTACAATTAACCCCTGATCCCTTATTACCAGATCAATGGTTTATTATAGGAGGAGCAGAATCAGTTCGGGGTTATCGACAAAATATTAGGTTTGGAGATAATGGTTTTAGATTGTCCATAGAAAATAGGATGACAATTATGAGAAATAATCTTAATCAATCTAGTTTGGAAATTGCTCCTTTTTTGGATATGGGATCGGTTTGGTTTGCAGATGAAAATAGTAATTCACCTAGTCAAAAGTTTCTCATGGGTACAGGGTTAGGATTAATCTGGAATGATGTAGCTGCAATTGAAGGATTAAACCTCCGTTTAGATTATGGTATTCCTTTAATTTCTTTACCCCGTTTCAGTAATAATCTTCAAGAAAAAGGATTCTATTTTCAAATTAATTATTCTCCATAAGTCGTTGGAGAAAATCAAAGTTACTTAAAGATGAGGAGTCAAAAAAATGAACTTAATAAAATCAACAATTTCTTTAACCTTTATCGGTCTATTGTTAATAGGAATAAGTAAGATGAATCCTACCTTTGGACAATCAATTATTCCTGCGAATGATGGAACAGGAACTCTTGTTAATCAAGAAGGAAATCAATTTAATATTGAAGGAGGAACTTTATCAGGAGATGGGACTAATCTTTTCCATAGTTTAGAAAAATTTGGACTCAATGCTGAGCAGATTGCTAACTTTTTAGCGAATCCCCAAATTCGTAATATTTTAACCCGAATCGTCGGGGGTGATCCCTCAATTATTAATGGATTAATCCAAATAACAGGAGGTGATGCTAATTTATATTTAATGAATCCTGCGGGGATTGTTTTTGGACCGAATATACAGCTAAATTTACCAGCAGATTTTACCGCTACTACAGCTACAGGAATAGGATTTAACAATAATCATTGGTTCAATGCTTTAGGCAATAATAACTATCAGATTTTAACAGGAGATCCCTCTCAATTTGCCTTTGATTTAGCCCAATCGGGTAGTATTATTAATACAGGTAATTTATCCGTTCTGAAAGGTCATAATTTAACCTTAATCGGGGAAACCATTATTAATACAGGAACCCTAAACGCACCAGGGGGAAATATTACCATTGCAGCGATTCCAGGAACCAATCGCATTAGAATTTCTCAACCCGGAAGTCTCATTAGCTTAGAAATTGTTGATCCCAGACAAACTAATTCCCAATTATTAGGGATTAAACCTCAAGATTTACCCACATTACTAACAGAAGGAAGTCAAACCTTAGACTTAAATATTACTGCAAAAGAGAATGGAACCATTCAATTAACCCAACAAAATATTAACGTTCCCACTCCATCAGGAACCCTGATCACATCAGGAACCCTAGAAACCTCTTCCTTTAATGAAATTGGCGGGAATATCACCCTTATTGGCGATCGCATTGGGGTAATAGACGCTCAAATGAATGCGTCAGGCCACACCGGAGGAGGTACCATCAGAATTGGGGGGGACTATCGAGGACAAGAAACCATCCCCACCGCACAACGCACCCTGATTAATTCAGGTTCAACCCTTCGCAGCGATGGGATTAACGAAGGAAATGGGGGCCAAATCACGATTTGGTCAGAAGAAGCAACCGGATTTTACGGCCATATTAGCGTTCAAGGGGGTATTTCTTCAGGAAATGGGGGGTTCGTTGAAGTTTCAGGGAAACAAAGACTGATTTTTCGAGGAACGGTCAATACCAGTGCGGTTAATGGTGATTTTGGCACCCTACTTTTAGATCCCCTCAATATTACCATCAAAGACGGCCCTGGGGATGGTGCAGACGATGGGATAGATACCTTTATGGGAAACAATACGGGAGAAATCGGCCAAATTTTCAGTAATCAAGACCGAAATGATACTGCTCCTACTATGATTTTTGAGTCAGAATTAGAAGGGTTATCAGGGGATACCAATATTATCATTGAAGCAGCCAACAATATCATCATTGAAGACTTATCAGACAATGCTTTAACTTTTCAACCCGGTTCAGGAACCATTGTTTTTCGGGCCAATACGGATGCAATGGCCCTAGGAAGTTTCAGAATGAGTCCTGATGATGGGATTATTGCACCGGGAAGAGATTTAACCATTGAACGTATTGGAAATGGCTGTGGACTAGAGAACAGTTGTCAGGTTATCGTGGGTAACATTGACACCTCTTTTCCTGGGGGTGGTGGTTCCGTTACCCTTAAGTCCCAAGGAAATAGCAATGATAATTCTCCCGTCATTACGGTAGAAACCATTAACACTTCATCAACCAATGGTAGTGGAGGAACCATCGATATTGAAACCTTAGCTACCAGTGGAGACATAGAAGGAACGGTTACCATTAGTGGAATTGATTTTGACCCAAATCAAACCAACCAATTTACCGAAGAGATGCTCAACACCAGAGGAATTGATGGTAATTCATCCATCATGATTAATGGGGTTGAAGTTGAAGTTGAGGAGACTCAACCTCCACACTCTATGAATGGTGACGACAATATGAATGGTGACGACAGTATGAATGGTGACGACAATATGAATGGTGACAACAATATGAATGGTGACGACAGTATGAATGATGACAACAATATGAATGATGACGACAATATGAATGATGACGACACTATGAATGGTGAACTACCTGTGGTTATCGATTCTCGTTTAGAATTAGTGGTTAACTTAAATAACGCTTATCGTGGGACTTCAAAATTAGGGGAACCAGCTAATGGTAATGCTTTGACCAGCAACTTAACCAATGATCAAGCGCTGCTGAACAACATTGAGTTAAGTTTTAGCACAGACTTTGTGAACCATTTAGGGATAGAACCCGTATCTCCTTTAACACTGGAAGAAATTCAGGCTATCTTACAAGGGGCCCAAAAGTTAACTGATCTCAAACCTGGTTTAATTTATATCTTTTTTCGGCCTTACTCTACTTCTGTTGAAAACGGCCAAAATCAAACCCTATGGACGTTTACCTCTTCCCCTCAACAATCTCAACCACAAGATACTCAAACATCCCCAAAAGACCAATTAGAATTAATGTTAGTCACAGCATCGGGGAAAATTATTCGTCGATCTATAACAGGAGTAACCCGTGAACAAGTTCTCTCAACCGTTGCTGACTTTCAAAGCAAGATTACTAACCCTCGTCGTCCCAGTGCTTATCGTCAACCTGCTCAACAATTGTACCAATGGTTTATCCAACCCCTCAAAGAACCCTTAAACTCAAATAACATTGACACCCTTGTTTTTATTGTGGATCAAGGGTTGCGTTCCGTTCCCATGGCTGCGCTTTATGATAGTTCACAGTTTTTAGTTGAACAGTACAACATGGGTATCATGCCCAGTTTAGCCCTAAGTGATACTCGCTATCAAGATATGACTCAGCAACGCGTGTTGGCCATGGGTGCATCAGACTTTACCGAACAAAATCCCTTACCGGCGGTTCCCTTGGAATTATCGGTGATTGCTGATCGCGTTTGGCAAGGGGACTCCTTTCTCAATGAAAATTTTACCCTTAATAAGTTACAGCAAGCTCATCGCTCAGGAAAATTTGGCATTATTCATTTAGCTACCCATGCTACTTTTGAAACGGGAACATTAGGCAACTCTTATATTCAATTTTGGCAAGATCAACTCACCTTAGACCAGTTAAAAAAATTTAATTTTGGCGATCCGCAAATTGAATTGCTGGTATTAAGTGCTTGTCGTACTGCGTTAGGCGATCGTGAATCAGAGTTGGGGTTTGCTGGTGCTGCGGTTTTAGCTCAAGTTAAAACGGTGTTAGGGAGTCTTTGGGAAGTCAGCGATGAAGGAACCTTAGGGTTAATGACTCACTTCTATGAACAATTAAATCAAATTCCCCTCAAAACTAAAGCCATACGAGAAGCACAATTAAGCTTATTAAGAGGAGACGTTTACATCAAAAATGGTCAATTAATTACGCCCAATAATCGCTTACCTTTACCTCCTCAACTCGCAGCATTAGGGGATCAATCTTTTGAACATCCTTATTTTTGGAGTGGGTTTACGTTAATTGGTAGTCCTTGGTAAGTGACATCCTCCCCAACTAAATCACAGATTATAGTTGGGGCTTCCCGACTCACGACGGGATATTTCTGCCCACAGAGGCTTTATACCTCTACGCCAGTTATCTAGGCT
>JAAUYD010311089.1_pt1 | contig 15839 bp, 11 predicted proteins | sample 7278101 | NCBI WGS metagenome assembly JAAUYD01 (sample SAMN14350128, study PRJNA611818) | marine sediment metagenome | isolation source: surface marine sediment (0.6m) | place: French Polynesia: Moorea | collected 2018-08 | reverse complement strand
CGCTTTGCCGAGATCCCCCTGATGCGTCCGCCTCAAAGAGTCCCTTTAATTACTCTGGCCGGTGAAATCTTCGTACGGCGGGATGCCCTGTCCCGACAGCATTTGACCGAGCGTTTGGCGCAGATGGGATTTGCCACGGTTTGCTCACCTGTGGCCGAATGGGTCCTTTACTGCAACTATATGGTGGACGCCGGCCTCAATCCGGAAGACATGACGTTTTTAGATAAGATAAAATTCAAAATCCGCAACAAGTTTCAGGCTCGCTATGAGCGGCGAATAAAAGCGATCCTGTCTACTTCTGGATTGGTGACGACAGACCCACTCGATATAGATAAAATCATAAACAATGCCAGGCCTTATATCTCCAGAAATCTTCCCGGTGAAGCCATCTTGACCGTCGGCGCCTCCTTAACGGAGGTGGTATCCCACTCATGCGGTGTAATTGCCATCGGCCCTTTTGGTTGTATGCCAAATCGGCTTTCTGAGTCCATCCTGAATGAAACCATGAATCGTAAAGACAAATTGGCTACCGATCCAAATAATGAACAGCTTCGCAGCGTGCTGAGTGAAATTGATGACTTGCCATTTCTGGCCATAGAAAGTGACGGTTCACCATTTCCCCAACTTATCAATGCCAAGCTAGAAACCTTTTGTCTGCGCGCGGAAAGGCTGCATCGGCGTATTATGGCGGCCAACAACCGGCAATAAGTCAATAATCCCAATTTGAGTTAATAACCAAGTGGGTGTTTTTCGTTTCGTAGGTTTGAAGCTGGGAGACCCGAAAGCTTGGAAGCATAAAAAAGTCTAATGTTCTCTTTGCATCCCAGCATTCCGGCCGTCTGGCTTCCCAGCCCATAACCAAATAGGAACATCATATTAGAGCGTTTGGAATAAACCGGCTGGGGCGTTATTACGATTTAAAGTGGCATTGCAAAACTGCCGATAGCGCAACGTTATTCTGCCAAACGCTCTAATGACGAATAAAAAATAACTAGTAACGCCGGCAGATCCGAATTGGGAGGTATTTTTGGAATATAATAAGAAAATGGTATGGGGCTGGGTGATGTATGATTGGGCGAATTCCGCCTTTGCCACCACTGTCATGGCCGGGTTTTTCCCGATATTCTTCAAGCAGTATTGGAGTTACGGGATTGACGTCAACATGAGTACTGCCCAGCTCGGTTTCGGCAATTCACTAGCCAGTTTATTCGTCGCTGTGATGGCACCTTTTTTAGGCGCTATAGCTGACAAGGGCTCAGTCAAAAAAAAGTTTCTAATTTTTTTTGCATACCTGGGCGTTCTGATGACTGCCGGTTTTTTTCTGATCCAAAAAGGTCATTGGGCTATGGCCATTTTTGTTTACGTTATGGGTGTAATCGGATTTTCAGGAGCTAACGTTTTCTATGACGCGATCTTACCGAGCATCACCAGTGAAGACAAAATCGATTATGTTTCCAGTTTGGGTTTTTCAATGGGATATCTGGGAGGCGGCCTTCTTTTTCTCATCAACGTACTGATGACCTTGATGCCACAAAAATTCGGTCTGCCGGATGCTGCTGCTGCCGTGCGCTTTTCCTTTCTGTCGGTTGCATTTTGGTGGGGGCTGTTCACCCTATTTACGATTGCATGGGTGCCGGAGGACCGCTCATTTTCGAAAATGAGAACAGGTGAAAATTTTGTCACCGCCGGGATCAAACAATTAATGAATACATTCAAGAAGATCCGTCATTTAAAAACCGTCTTTTTATTCCTGCTGGCATACTGGTTTTACATAGACGGTGTGGACACGATTATCCGCATGGCTGTCGACTATGGATTGTCTTTGGGTTTTGAGTCCAATGATCTAATTATTGCGCTTTTGCTCGTACAATTTGTGGGCTTTCCGGCCGCCTTGGGGTTTGGAAAGCTGGGAGAGCGTTGGGGGGTACGCAAAGCAATATATCTAGCCATCGCTATTTACATGGGTATTACTATTTGGGGTACCATGATGACGCGTAAGGAAGAATTTTACGTCTTGGCCGGTGTGATTGGTCTGGTACAGGGAGGCATTCAGGCCCTTAGCCGATCATATTACTCTCGATTGATCCCTAATAATCAAGCGGCGGAATACTACGGATTTTATAACATGTTAGGCAAATTTGCCGCTATCATAGGCCCGGCCCTGATGGGTATTGTCGGCTTGATCGTTCGGCGAATACTAATGCCGTCCGCTCCCACCACCGAACAGTTGACATCTATCGGACAAATTGCCTCTCGCTGGAGTATCGGCTCGATTCTAATTCTCTTTATTACCGGGATGGTACTCTTTTACTTTGTTGATGAAAAAGAGGGAAGGAAGCAAGCAAAGTATTTAGCAGAGAACTAATGTTCTCACCTAGTATTGATATCCGCGAGCGTGTTCGCAATCTCCTGTAGCTTGCCGGCATTGTTTGAAAATATCCACTCAACACCCCGATTGATTTCCCTGAAAAGGCAATTTTTGGATTCAGGATATCCGGTACCCACATGTTGCCCTTTTTTCTGATGTTTTGCCAATTTGGAACTGTTTAGCAAAAGATAGTGACCGGCGATGCCACAATAATTTTTTTCTAGTGCCAGCTTGCTAAATTGGCCGACATTCAAAGTTGCTATAGGAATAAACGAGGAGGGTGGCACGAAGGAAATTAGATCGAACATCGGTGGCGTCAAGGACATCAAGTGATAGTCTTGCCGTGGCGCAAGGGAAGATAAACAGTCTTCTAAAATACGATTCTGCATTTTGGGGTCCGGATAGGCTTCGGATTTGATTTCGATCATTAGATGCAGTTTTTTGCCATATCTTTCAATTATTTTCGGAAGGGTTGGAACCGCTGGACAGCACGACTTCAATTCGGTTCGCGTCAACTTTCTGACCATTAAATCGATTTCGAATACCCGTTTGAGATCCGGGTCATGAATCACCACCGGATGAAGGTCCCTTGTCCATCGGATGTCAAATTCAATTCCCCATATCCCTTTGTCACGGGCCAGGTCGAAGGCTTCAATGGTATTTTCAAAAACATTTTGGTTGTTGTGCTCGCCACGATGAGATACTATTTTGCATGCTTTCAACCGGTCGGAACCTGGGTGTGGCTGCGGCCATATTCTGAAAAAAAAATCAATACTGCGAATCAAGGCGTTTTCGAGGCTAGCGGGCAGTTCTGATTTCATACAATCCTAACTTGTAAATCTGAAGGTAATGGTAATTATAAAACCTTGATGTCTCCGGCAACAATTTGTCTGATAAACTCCCAGAGAGAAATGATTCTAAGATATGCGAAGTCCTATACACCACCAGAGATTCGGGTGCAAGTATGTTCCGGGACTGAGATGAGGTGAGCCATGCAAAAAGGCCAGAACTCGGATTGGGAAAGAACAGTCGTTAACCCGTCACAAGTAATGAAAAAGCTCGAACCAGGACTGAGCATTTTTCGGGGTACCGGTGTGGGTGAGCCCAGGACACTGGTCAAATATCTAATGTCTACCGATTCCGCTCATCTCAAAGACCTTGAACTGATTCAGCTGGTAAGTCTTGGGGATGCCATATCCGTAGAGGCCCTAAATACCAATGCCTATCGCCTGAAAACCTTCTTTTCCGGCTGGGTTGCTGGAGAAGCAATCACAGCAGGATGGGTGGATCTGATTCCGAGTAGCTTTTCCCGAATTCCCAAATATATAGAATCCGGTAGAATCCCGATCGATGTGGCATTCCTTCAGGTCACACCTCCCAGCGAAGCCGGGTACTGCAGCCTGGGTGTGGCGGTCGATGTATCACGCCAGGCAATGGAGCAGGCTTCATTGGTTGTCGGTGAAATCAACTCAGATATTCCAACGACTTTTGGCGATACATTTGTTCATGTGTCGGATTTTGACTATCTTATCGAATCAACCGAAAAACCGATTTATTTTAACCGATGGCCGACCGATGAGGTTTTCGACTTGGTTGCCGCCAACGTAGCATCAGTGATTGAAGACGGAAGTTGCCTGGCATTTTCTCCCGGTCCTTTATTCGAATCTTTGAGCCGTCATTTGATTCGGAAAAAAAATCTTGGCATCCACACGCCATTTTTCACGGATGCTTTAATGGATCTTGTAAAAAGTGGTGCCGTAACAAACCGACATAAAGAAATTTTCAGGGGCAAATCATTGACATCTTACGCATTTGGCACCCCGGCTTTGATGAAATGGCTCGATCGTAATCCCCTGGTTGAATTTCAAGGAATAGACAAGGTATTTATCCCGGCTCAAATCGGCCAAAATCCTGGCTTTATCGCCGTATTGCCTGGCCGCAAGGTGGATCTATCAGGCCGCATTGCGCTGCATTTTGGCAAAGGCAGCGTGACGGCTGGACCGGGTGATATTATCGATCTTTTTCGTGGCGCCGAATTGTCAAACGGAGGAATGACCATCTTTGGCTTGCCAAGCCGAAATCGAAACAGCCAGCCAAATATTTTGATTTCGATCGAGGACTTCCCCAATCAGTTGAGTGTTCGTGAGGCAGTGGACATGGTGATAACTGAGTATGGTGTGGCAAGTCTAAGCGGACGTACCCTGCGTGAACGTGCCCAAGCACTGATTGATATCGCCCACCCGGATGACCGTTTCAACCTTGTGCAATTGGCGAAGAAGGAAAAAATTCTGTATCCTGACCAAATTTTCCTGGCAGAATCTGCTCACTTGTACCCGGCGGAGATCAATTTCCAGCATACCTTCAAAAATGACCTGAAAGTGCGCTTCCGGGCCATCAAGCCATCCGACGAGGAGGAAATGCGCCGCCTTTTTTACCGTTTCTCTGATACATCGGTATATTATCGGTATTTTGCACCTATCAAGACCATGCCCCATTCAAAGATGCAGGGTTACGTCAACATTGATTTCAGCCGTGTATTGTCTATTGTTGGTGTCGTCGGGGAGCCTGGTCATGGCCATATCATTGCGGAAGCTAGATTTATAAAAGATCAGAAAAGTCCCCAAGCAGACGTGGCTTTTGTAGTGGATGAAGAGTACCAAGGTATGGGAATTGCAACATATTTATACAAATTGCTGATCCGGTTGGCCAAAGATCGGGGTATCCAGGGATTGACAGCCGACGTCCTGGCTTCAAACAAAGGAATGATGAAAGTATTCGAGCGGGGGGGAACAACGGTGACAGCCAAACTGGATTACGGCGTATACCATCTGACTATTCCGCTTGGCACCAGACAAACAGTTATTAAATCAGAGCCAAATGACAATCAGTGAAAAGTCTGGCCGATATCATCGACAGGCCACTTCTTATAAAGCTTCCGACTTTTATCTGAAAAAAGCGTAATTTTCGTTCGCACACAGGATGTTTCAACCTATGCAGGATCTTATATCCAAAATCCAGGTCAATATTCCCTTCAGAATGCTTTATGAAAACTACCTGGATAAATTTCTTGAACACAGGCTAAACCCTGAAATCGGAATCGATGCGTTGGCTTTGGAACGGTTTAACTTTTCGGATTTCAAATACATCGCTAATATTTTGGTTGACCATAATTTGACCGTCACCCTGCATGGCCCCTTCATCGATCTATCCGCCGGTTCCACCGATCCGGCAGTGGCGGCCCTGACACGACATCGTTTTGAACAATTGTTGAATCTAGTACCGCTGTTTAAACCAAAGTCAGTGGTCTGTCATGCGGGGTATGATTGGAAGCGCTATGGATACTCCAAAGCGCAGTGGATTGAGAACAGTTTGGATATCTGGACTTGGCTCGCAACCTGTATAAATGAACGGGGATCCAGATTGGTGCTGGAAAATGTTTATGAAAAAGAGCCAAATGATATACGCGTCGTTCTCGAGCCCATTAAAAAGTTCGGTGTCGGCTTTTGCCTAGACTGCGGTCACTTGTTCGCCTTCGGAAACGCCAATCTTAAGGACTGGCTGAACACGTTAGGATCATATATTGCCCAACTACACCTCCACGACAACCATGGCGGTAATGACGAACATCTGGCACTGGGATCAGGAACAATCGATTTTAAATTCCTGTTTCACTATCTGAAATTAAAAAGTGATTCACCACCGATTATCACGCTTGAACCTCACCAAGAGAAGCAGCTGTGGCCTAGCTTGGCCTATCTGGCAAAGATATGGCCCTGGTGAAAAATGCCGGCCCAGAAATTAGACTTCCAAGTTTCATCCCTCTCACCTGGAGTTATGGACAACCAGTTGTATTGATCAATGAGTGTATATTAAAACGCTACATAAAAGCCCAGTCCAGGCGACCCTAAATGCCAGTCTGATCAAACCTTCATATTCGATGCCATCGGCCCAGCCTCAAAGAAAAGAAAGTCACAATATTACAAAAGGTTAGAAACTTGGTCGCCTACATTTTCAGCTTCTCTCCGAAACGCCTCGAACGTCTGAAAAGGTGTAATTTCATTAAAGTTTAGTTAATATTTGCCGATAAAAAACCATAGATCGGTATGCTGATTAATCCTAATCAACTCATTTCCAGGTAGGGATCATGACGGTTACAAAACACGAGAAAAACAATCCGGGCACAAAATCTCCAATTTTTCCCCGGGAAGCAAAAACGATGATCATGACCCGCGCCAAGGAAAAAATTCTTGGACCTCGATTGGTCTGTACAACTGTATCCGGCGAGAGTAAAATCTACCCGCTCGATAAAAACAAGCTTGTCATCGGCCGAAGTGTTGAAGCGGATTTAAATCTACTTGATCCTCTAATCTCGCGCAAACACTGTGTCATAGAAAACCGAGAAGATGGATATGTGGTGAGGAATGTGAGCACCACCAACCCATTGTTGCTGAATGACAGGCAAATAGTTGAAAAAAGACTATATACTGGAGATCAAATTAGAATCGGTTCAGCAACACTGGCGTTTATTTCAGATCGCGACCAGGATGAAAAAAAGCTGGACGCCACCATACTCTCACAGAACAAGCAGTCAGGCTGGGCGTTTTGGGTTACCGTCTCACTTCTGATTGTTTTGGTAGGCTATTTCGGCTATTTTCAGGCATATACTCCATTGAAGGTCAAATGGGCTCTAGCCGCTGTTTCCAAGCAGATCAAATTGGGAAAATATAATTCGGCACAAAATTCACTTAAACATTTATTGGATCTGGATCTATCTGCAGAGCACAGGAGCCAGGCGAAGGAACTCCTCGCAGAATCGACCCTGGCAATTACACATCAGAAGGCTCAAACGGAAGACCTCGATGCCGTATTGAAATATTTAAAAAGCTTCTTGGCGGAATACGGTGCCGGAAAGGAAACCGAAGTTCTCTGGGATCGACTGGATTATTTTCGTTTAGCCCGAGCAAACCGTTTTGAATCTGCCAAGGACTTCCAGCCAGCCCTGAGGCAATATGCCGCCATCAAAGAAGACAGTATCTATTTCGAAGAAGCGCACAAGGCTATACGGCGAATCTGGTTGGCTCACCAACAGCAGCCGCGGAAAAATAAGACGCTGGCAGAGCTATTAAAAGAAGCAGAATCTCATTTTCAGGCCAAACGCTATCTCAAACCGGTAAATGAAAATGCCTATCTTCTTTACCAAGCGGCTCTGAAACTGGATCCCGCAAATGAACTGTCCTTAAAACGCATCGGCCAGATGAAGTCATTTTACCGTAAGAACGGAGATAAATATTTCGGACAAAAAAATTGGTCTCAGGCCCTTTCTTATTTTGAACGATATTATTTGATTGATACTTCAACCAAGGATATCAATCAAAAAATGATGGTCTGTCGGGAAAAGTTGACAGCCTCCCAAAATTCAAAGAATATATCCGGATCTAAGAAAACCTCTTCATCAAACAGGACAAGGTCAAAGACAGAAAACAGCAATACAAAGTCTAATAAACAGGAGGAAATCAGGCAGCTGTTGGAAGAGTCTGGCGCCGAGAGTTCCTGGATCATGAATTATCTATTTGAAGACCAGCAAAAAGATGCCGATTCCGAAAAACCCTGGTAATTGCAGCTTTAATGAATAAAAGAGAATTCACTATAGATAGCCCAAAAAGTTTATCATTCAGATTTCAGTGTCAGTTCTTATTCCCGAATATCCCGGTCAAATAAAAATCGTCTGAATATAGGCCATCAATATTGGGAAAATGAAAAACACACTTTTTGCAGTCCTTTTAGGTTTATTTGTTATCTCCGGGAATACATCCTGTATGTTTCGGATGCTCCAACCTCTGCCTGCCCCGACAGTATTTGAAGAAAACCAGCTTCCAACAAAAATTGCAATTTTACCCTTTACAAACAAAACAGCCAATCCTGATGCCGGGTCTCTGGTGCGTAAAATGTTTTATAATTTTTTCAGTTCGTTGAACTACCAGGATCTGGAGCCTTATGTAATCGATGATAATCTGAGAACAAATAATTTGTATGCCGCTATCACTGCCGGAGAAAAAATTTCACCACATAAGCTCGGCCAGCTCCTAGGAGTGGATGCGGTTATATATGGCGAAGTAGTCAGTCTGGGTAAAACGTATGCGCTGGTATATACCGACAATCAGGCCGGACTTAACGCACGTATGGTACGATGCGATTCGGGTCAGGTCCAGTGGGAGCTCAATCACACTGTTCACTTGGAAGACGGCGAGCTGCCCATAACCCCGCTCGGTTTGGCCACGGCTGTTTTCAAAACAGCGCTAAACCATCAACAGTCCACTCATATGACGGCGGCAGCTGAGTTATGCATGCAGATGGTCGCAACCATCCCCAATCCCCCCGCCGTCAGCAAGCCGCCACCCAAAATCCAAACTCTGGTACACAACGGCTTTGGCAAATTCCTTCAATCAGGGGACTATCTGAAAGTCGTAATGATAGGTGAAAAAAATCACATGGCCAGCTGGAGTGTTCCACCGCTGATCGAAAGCCTTCCCATGAGCGAAAAACAGCCAGGGGTATACATCGGTGCCTATCGTATCAAAAATCAGGATCGCTTGCCACACGGCCGACTGGTTGGATATCTGAGGGCAAAATCGGGTGTCGGCAGCCAATGGATAGATACTCTGGGGCCTGTACAAATCGGCAGGCCAACTTTATTGCCTGTCCTAATAACCCACGATCGTGTATTGGATATCGAAAAAAGCCCCTATCTTGTCAATGATGCATTATTGGTCAAACCCAATGCCACGCTTACAATAAACGCCGGAGCAGTGGTATTATTCAACGGGCTTGGAATGGTCGTGAAAGGCCAATTACAAATTTTAGGTACCAGGGATGATCCCGTCCGGATGTCCAGTCTGGACGGATCGAGCTGGAAAGGTATTATTTTAGACCACAGCCCTGGCAAAAATAAAATCAGCCATTGCATCGTATCGGATGCTGAATTTGGACTCAGGGTATCTCATTCCAATATCTCGATTAGGAATTGCCGCTTTCAGGAAAATGGCTGGGGTATCGTGATGGAAGACTGCAATGCTGAGGTTTTCAGCAGTTTGGTCCGAACATCTACAAAATCAGGAATCGCCGCTCACAGGAGTCAGCTGTTGATCGAAAAGTCCATTGTCACAGAAAATAGTTCCGGAGGGATTTTACTCGAAAATTGCCGAGTCCGAATTGCGGGGAATAATATCCTCAACAACGGTGGATGGGAAATCAAAGTGCTCGACAACAATCACCGAGCTCAAGCTGTCAGGAACTGGTGGGGGAATAGTAACCCCAATAAAGATAAGATTATCGGCCCTGTGGTCATTCAGCCGGTTCTTTCATCACCGATTGAGTTTGCGGCTATGGATTAAAAGCAGATGTTGCGCGAAAGTTAAATATCATAAATCCATAATCATCCTTTGCTAGTCATTATTCAATTTACCCTTACCCAATGATGACTCCATCTGTTTTTTGACCCAATTTTCCAGGTCCTTAAACACTTCTGTCTGCAAGTTTTCGACCTCATTGTAGATTTCATGATACCCGTTTTCATAAATATGCAGGGTTTTGTCCTCAAGGTCAAGGCTTTCAAAAAATTGGGTCGATTTTTGTGAGTTCACCAATTTATCGTCCCCGGCCACTTGGAGCAAAATCGGAATTTTTAACCTTGGAGCTCTGTTATGCGCTGTCTCCATCGCCGCCAAAAATTCGGTGAAAAACCGGGCACTGACCCGATCGTGTACGAGGGGATCGGTTTTGTAGGCAGCGACAACCTTGGGATCGTGGCTGATGTCAACGGCATCCAGTTCGTTGCTTAGGCTCATCTCCGGCCAGATGTAAGACATTAATGAAGCGAGCGTTTTCTTCCAACGGGATATTTCGATTGCCATTCCAAGAGCGGGCGACGAAGCAATGACACCATCAAGAGGATCCGGAAACTCTTGGGCAAATTTTAATGCAATCAGCCCTCCCATGCTATGGCCCAACAAAAAAAGTTTCATCCCTTTGGGACGGTCCTCTCCTGCCAAATCGACACATAGCCGAAGGTCCGATAGATACTGGTCAAAGTTTAGAACATGTCCCCGTTCCCCCTCACTTTGACCATGTCCCCGATGATCCGGCACCCACACACTAATGCTTTTCAGCAGTAAGCGCTCTACAAGGTTTTCGTATCGGCCGGAATGTTCCCCCAAACCGTGTGCGATCACCATACGGGCCCTTTCAGATTCTGCCGGGTAGTGCCGATAAAAGATTTTCATACCGTCGTCGCTTGTTATGATGCCGTTTTTTTGCGATAATGCAGTCATATCCTGTCTCCGCTATCTACGAATTTAGGACCTTTTCAATTCCGGTTCGTCCGGGTAGGGCCTATACCCACGTATTTTCTCAAGAAACAACTGTGATTCAAATGCACGGCAAAGATCTACAATCGGGTTATGACGCAACACCGCCACGATGTGCTTCTCGAGGGGATTGTCTACTTGCAGTAAATCGTCCCCTTCTACGGTTTTATCTTGCCCAGCCACCGAAGCGTCTAAAGGGCCGTTCACCCGAACCAGTTTTGTTAACCCGTCGACATTGAGGAAGCGAATGGCCAGATCATCGACCATCATTGCCCGGTAATTCCCCCCGGCTCTCAGCAGGATGCGGCACGTCGCAGCTTCCCGCCTGCTGGAACTACTCAAGGAGAATCGAATATCGGCCTGATCGCCCTTGTCAAGAACGTCCATTTGGGTCGCCTTAAACTGTGGCGGAATCAAAGACCAGGGATGCAGCACCAGATCATCAATGATATTGTGGTCACCCCTGTCACGTGCGTGCCAGATAAATTCAAACTTACGGGCATTCAGCAGCAGAGTTCGAAGATTTTTGACATTTTGCATTTTCTTGGCAGTCACTGCCAGCGGCAGCTCCAGGCCGAAAAGTCCCGCGTTATGACTGTTTCTTATTTTTTGTAAATATTTCAGGCTGTCGCCGTCTCCGTTCGCATTGGTAAAAGGTTTTTCGCACAGGACGGCGCCATGGTTTAGCGCCTGCATGGCGTAAGGGGCGTGTATCGTGTCACCCTGGTCTTTATCCCTGGCGGCAATGGCCGTCAGCCCGGGTTGATGGTCCTGAAGTAAATCGCATACATCTTCAAGACACGACACTTTGGCCCCGACCACTTCCTCGACCGCGCAACTCGACGTTTTCCGAACGGAGTCCGCCAATCGTTCGGCGGAATCGATGTGCGTGCGCGTAACGACGAGCCGCCCGATTTGAGGAACTTTGGGCAGTTTTCTACTGTTGAGACGGGTGAGGATGTCGATATAATATCGCCCGAATCCTCCAGCCCCTAAAACGATCACGGAAATGGGAGGTGACATAAATAGACCATTTCAAATCATAGCCGGATTGTGAGACAATCTATGACTTTTCACTCTTTAGGGCCTGAAAACACAGGGCAGCAAAATGAGCGGCTTCTTCTATATCCTGATAGCCTTGCAAATAATCCAAAGCCTGCTTGAATTCCCCCATATTCATCAAAGTGACACCCATACAAATATTCAGTTGGGGATCTCCCGGAAAATGAGTTAAACCGGTGGACAGGATGCGACTTGCTTCCCCATAGGCGCTGCGTTTTTGACTCAATATAGCGAGCCCCAAAAAGGCCGTGGCATCGGGATGGTAGGCCAATGCACGCCGGTATAACATTCCGGCAATTTTGTTTTTGTCTTTTATAGCCTCATTCTGGCTATAATCCCCGTGATCAAAAGTCATTGCAAGTCTTGAATAGAATTTGGCGTGTAACGGGTAAAAATCTTTTTTGTCAATCAACTCTATTGCGTCAACAAAACCCGGAAGATATTCATAGAAGGCTGATCTCAGTCTTTGACCGAAATCGAGTATCATTTCCTGAGTTAAATCGGGATCGGTCTCAAAATACATGATGTCTTCTGTTCGATTTAGCCAAATATCATCGTCATGTCCCGAACGCTGTTTGAAATCCTCATAAAGCCTGGTTCCCGGGAATATGTCAAGGATATAGAATATAACACTCAATGGCTTGATTTCTTGAATCAACAAAATCGTTTCGTCGATGGTTTGCCGACTTTCTTGGGGACACCCATAGATGAAGTAAGCTCGGGCCATGATCCCGTGATATTGGGTCAAGTTAAAAGCATTCTGAATTTGGGCAGAGGTGATCCTTTTTTGCAAAAAGTTCCTGATCTTTTCTGATCCGCTTTCAACTCCGTAGCTGATCTGAATACAACCGGCCTTACGCATCCAGTAAAGGATCTCATCATTGACATAATCCACCCGTGAAATGGCGGTCCATGCAATATCCAGTTTTTTTTCAATGATTTTTTTACAAATTTCGACCACCCGTCGATGGTTAACCGTAAATGTATCATCTGAAAAATAAAACCAACGGACGCCGTTGCGATATAAAAGCACGATTTGATCCATGAAGTAGCCGGCGGAGTGAGATCGGATTTTATGGCCCCAGAATTGCGGCGATCCGCAAAAATTGCAGTTCCCGACGCATCCGCGGGTCAGGGACAGATGTTGGTATGAAAAATATTTGGCAGGTAGGGGAAGTTTATCGAGATTGACAATGGGTTCGGCCCTTTCGTTCCGGATAGGTTTGCCGTTATGTCGGAACGCAATCCCCTTTATTGCCGTTGGTGGCCGGGAACGATCGGATTCAAGATAATGAATTAGATTTAGAAAGCTGTACTCCCCTTCGCCGATCACAACATAGTCGATTTCACGAAAATGGGTTAGAAAATGGTTCCATAAAAAGGTGGCCCCAATGCCGCCGAAAACAATTTTCACTTGTGGATCAATCTGCTTGGCTATCCTGGCAATATCAACACCACCCCAGCGGTTGGCATGTAAAATGGAAAACCCGATAACATCAGGCTTTTCCCGCATCAGCACCTCCTTGATTTTAGGGGATGTCTCATCGAAGTTATGCCAGTTAAGAATCTTCACATCATATTTATTTTCTTTCAAAACAGAGGCTACATAGTACAGTCCTAGCGGCACAGCACGCACATCTTCAGCGGTATGCACCCGTGCTTCGAGAAAATATGGATAGATCAGCAGGATTTTCATGCCTAAAACTGGCATGGCAACAGCCTTCTGTCAAGGTTCAAACAAGCCATTGAAGTATCACTTGAAGTTGAATAGACGACAAGCAGCATACCAAAAAAACTTAAAAATACAGCCATGGATGGGCTAGCCTCCTGGTTCCACAGATTTCAGATATGCCTGGAATTATTAATATGTTTGGGCAGAATAGAAATCCAAACAATAAATATTGACTGGAGATGTTATCTATTGTTAATAAGAAGTTAACTACAAGTATACATGTACAATTTACCAGATGTAGCCAACTCCCTATTTCCAGCAACTGGATGATAAATAAGACTGGAGGCTCCAAATCGATAAAAAAGAAAAAATTTATAGCACCCTTCTGGATCGTATCCTTTACATGCAATACGCTCCGGGAGAAATCCTGAATGAAACAACGCTTGCTGATGAATTTGGTACAAGCAGGGGCCCGTTGAGGGATGTTTTAAAACGGCTCGAGTGGAAAAAACTCGTGATGACCATGCCGCGATTGGGAACCCAGGTTACTGAAATTGATTTTCAAAAAATAATCCAGGTTTTTCAAATACGATTTGATATTGAAGCCTTGGGCGCAAGATTGGCATGTGAAAATGCGTCACAAGAATATTTAGACCGGATCGAAAATTTAATTGACAGGCTAAATTCCATTCCGAGAGATGATAAGAGACTCACGGGTAACAAATTTATAGAAATCGATTTTTTATTCCGGGAAATTTTATACGCGGCCGCGCAAAATCCCATATTAAAAGAAATATCCGATTTTCTATATCATTTGACTTTGAGGGTCCATCTTCTGGCCTTCAACAAAGGAGATTTCAATAGACTCGCTCCCCTATTTTTAAATGAAATGAAAGAAATTCAGGAAGCATTTGCCAATGGGGATGTCGATAGAGCGGGGCAAATTAGACGAAATTATTTAAAAGAATACCTGGTCGATGTTAAATCGCTGTTTTAAATCAATCCTGGGGTGGTTTATGCGTTTCCCTTGTATTGTGGCTCATGCACTAAGATTGTTTATCGCAGTTTTCATTCGATTTAAAGCCTTTTTCAGCAGCCGGCGCGGACATCCAAAATTCAACCGCGCAAAACCAGGTCCTGCAAATTCTGCACCATCCTGAAGACCAACTCCGGCTTCTTCGAAGAATTTAACAGGGTTTTTTAAGCCGCTGGAGCGCATATCAATCCAGGCCAGATAAGTGGCTTCTGCCGGGGTCATCGAAATTAAAGGCATTTTTTGAATGGCCCCGGAAACAGTTTCAAGGTTGACACGCAGATAGTCCAGTAATGCTTCATGCCATTCGGCACATTCCGAAAACGCCGCCATGGTAGCCACATAGCCCAGCGTATTGGGCATAGGAACGATACCCGCCATTGCCTTTTTGAATTGCTCGCGTAATTTTTTGTTGGAAATCACGGCGAACGCACAACCCAGGCCCGGTATATTATACGTTTTACTCGGCGCCATCAGGGTGATGGTTCGATCTGCTATTTCAGCGTCCAGAGTGGCCGTAGGAATATGCACTTTTTCTTCATCTAGAATCAATCCACAGTGGATTTCATCTGAGCAAATGACAATCTCATATTTATGGCAAATCGCAGCCAGTTCAGCCAACTCGGTGCGGCTAAATACTCTTCCAACCGGATTGTGGGGGTTGCACAGGATAAACATCCGGGTATTTGGGGTGATCATTTGTTCGAGTCTGTCAAAATCAAATTGCCAGTACCCGCCATCTTCTTTCATTGGTACTTTTATCAGATTGCGGCGACTGAATCGCGGGGCTGTCAAGAAGGGCGGATAGATCGGTACGGCTGTCATCACATCATCGTCAGCCTGGCCAACCGCCCGGCAGGCGACATTCAAGCCGGTTACCAAGCCAGGCAACCATACCAGCCATTCGGGGGCTACCTTCCATGCATAGGTTTTCTTCAGCATCGAAACAATGAGGCTGTTCAGCTCTTCGGGCGGTAATGTGTAGCCGAATACACCATGTGCCGCTCTTTTGTGAATGGCCTCAATAACCTCGGGTGGCGATTTAAAATCCATATCAGCCACCCACATAGGGATAATATCATGGGATCTATATCTTTCCCATTTCAGGCTGGCCGTACCACGCCGATCCACCGGGGTATCAAAATCAAATCGATTTGAATTTTTCATGTCCTGCTATTCGATCAAGTTCATGGAGTATTAATTATTTGAAATTTCAGCCAAATAAAGTCTTTCTGCATAAGGGTTGTACCTCAATAAAGCCAATAATTTGGACTTTGTCAACACATATTATATTATTAGATGTTTTATAAATAAAATTGTTTGACATCATAAAATATTTTT
>JAAUYD010106844.1_pt1 | contig 15840 bp, 13 predicted proteins | sample 7278101 | NCBI WGS metagenome assembly JAAUYD01 (sample SAMN14350128, study PRJNA611818) | marine sediment metagenome | isolation source: surface marine sediment (0.6m) | place: French Polynesia: Moorea | collected 2018-08 | reverse complement strand
CTCCTACGTTCTGCAGCCCTACCAGATGGTCAAGGACCTGCGCACGAATGTCGAGACATCGGACACCCAGGGCGTGCTCGATGGCGATCTCGACCAGTTCATGGCAGCGACCCTCGCGCTCGACCTTGCCGGCAAGAGCCGGGGCGAGGCCCAGGCGGCCGACTGATGCCTGCCTGCCTCGCGTTGCCCTGAACGCCTGCCACTGAACGGTGGCTCCGAGCGCTCAGCGACCACAAAGGCGCGCGGATCGGAGGGTGTGGGGCGGCAACCCCAGACGTCTGCATACGCTTCCGTTCCTCTGCCGGCGACCCTGCTGGCCAAAAACGAGATCCGCGTTCAGGACCTGGTTTGTCTGGTTCCAGCAAAAAGCGCTTCGACTCTTGGCTGAAGCACCCCGCAAAGCGCGTTCGAGACGAAGCCCGGAGGCAGCGCATTGCGTTTCACCGCAAAGGTCGGAACGCCTTGGCATCGTCATGCGGCTGCTGCGGCTGGCGTTGTCCGGACCGCCAACGCACTCTCGCCCCGTAACCGCATCCTGACATGGGCCTTTTCGGTCTGAGCCGGAATAAACGGGCAGCCCTTGCGACCTGACCGTCACTGCTGAAGGTCAGCGTCACGCGCTGCCGTGTTCCGGCAGATCGACGGGCAACCGCCAAAAGCGAAACGGCCCGCCAAAGGGCGGGCCGGGTCGCATCATGGAACTGTCGATTGGACTTATTCAGCCGCTTTCGCGTTGCCCTTGGTCGTCGTGGCCTTCAACGGATCGTCGTTGCGCTGAACCGAGCCTTCGAAATGCGCACCGCTCTCTATGGCGATGGTCTTGTGTACGATGTCACCCTCGACCCGTGCAGTCGATGTCAGACGCACCTTCAGGCCGCGTACACGACCGACAACCCGGCCTGTGACAACCACGTCATCGGCCACGCACTCACCCTTGACCGTGGCGCTCTCGCCGATGGTCAGCAGGTGCGCCTCGATATCGCCTTCGACATTGCCCTCGACCTGGATGTCGCCGGTCGTCTTGAGGTGCCCCTTGATCGTCAGGTCAGAGGACAGGATGGACGGGCTCGCCTTTGGCTTCGGTGCCGAGGATGTCGTCGACGGAGCCGGAGAGGATGGCGCGGAAGAGGATCCGGACGAAGGAGGCGATCCAGCGGATGAGGACGAAGAGCTGGATGGTTTCGGAGCAGCACTCGGGCTGTCGCCATCGGAGGGTTTGTTTTTAGAAAACATCTTTCGCTGCCTTTATGAAGGTCATGGGGTTTACGGGCTTGCCACCGATACGCACCTCGTAGTGCAGGTGTACGCCGGTGCTGCGTCCCGTTGTCCCCATATCGCCGATATGGTCACCGCGTGCAATGCGGTCACCAACTTTAACATGGATTGCGTTGAGGTGCGCGTACAGCGTCTCAAAGCCGAACTCATGGCGGATTTTTACCAGTTTGCCATAGCCGGACTGACGACTGGCATGGACCACAACACCCTCTGCCGTGGCGAGGATTGGTGTCCCACGCGGTGCGGCCAGGTCAATCCCGTTATGTGCCCGCCGCCCGCCGGTCTTGGGATCCCGGCGCGAGCCGAAACCGCTGGTAAACCGATGAGCTGCGCGGACCGGCATCGCATAGGGAACCTTTGTTGCGGCGATTCGCATCAGGTTCATCTTGTCCATGCCATCCATGACGGCGCTGAAACGCTCCGTCAGCTCGGGATCATCGAAGCTGCGCGCCGACATTGTGACCGGCCCGGACAGCCCGCCGAGACCTGTGTAGCTGCTCCGGATCGAACCGACCAGATTGTCGACATCCAGCCCTGAGTTGGCAAACATCTCCTCCAGCGGCTTGAAGGACATCTCGACCGCGTCCTCCAGACCCTGAACCATCTGCTCCTGCCGCTCGGAGGCGATTTCCATGGTCAGCTCAAGCGAGGCGATCTCAGTCTCCAGACGGTCGAGATCGGTCTTGGCATTGTCGCGATCCCGGACCGCCGCTTCCAACGCACCGGTGACCGTGTCGAGCGCGCCGGTCAGCTCCATCGCTTCCTCGCGGTCGAGCTTCTCCTCGCCAAGGGCTGCCAGCGTCTCGCTCAGCGCCGACGCCTCTTCCTCGGCCGCGTTCCGCTCTTCCACCGCTGCAGCAAGCTGTTCCTGGGCGGCGGTCACCGCGGATTTCAGCTCGGCTTCCTTCTGGCCGAGCGCCATAAGTTCCCTTTGCTGATCAGAGATCGCATCAAGGGCAGTCGTCAGCTTTTCAGTCGTACCGTAACTGTCTGCGCGCAGACGGTCGCGTTCTTCCGTCAGCGCGGCGATCCGCGCTTCAAAGGCAGCAACCATTGGCGTAGGGGCCTCTGCCCGGTTAGGCTCGCCCACGAGGTCGAGCGCGATATAGGTCGTCGCGGCAATCGACCAAAGGACCAGTCCGCCCATTGCTGCGCCCAGCATATATTGCGAGCGCTGAGAGAGGGTCAGCTCGTGTGTCTTGGAGTCCGGTACAAGATTGCTCTGCACCTGGGAGGCCGCGCCTGCCTGCGGCTGCCCAACTGTTTCGGCCATGCGGTTCGTCACCTTCTTCTTGCCGGTCCGGCTTATTCTCCGGCTGCGGCGCACCTGCCATTTCGCACCGTGGTAGCGCAGACCTTGGCAGTTGCGCAACAGTCACAGCATAACAATTTTCCTTTATCGGCGAATCTCTGCTGAGCTCAAGCTCTTTCCGCCAGCGGCCAGTAGAAGTCAGGTGGGATCCCGGCCTCGGCCCTCTTTTCCTCGTTGAAGGGCGGCTTTAACGCGCCATGGAAGTAGCGTTGAACCAACGCGTGGAACCGATCCTTGGGGTCTTGGTCATGGCGCCCGCAGAGGAAGTGAAACCACTTGGAGCCATAGGCCACATGGCCGACTTCCTCGGCGTAGATGACGTTCAACGCGGCAACGGTCTCCGCATCGCCAGCTTTCTCGAACAGCGCAATCATGCCGGGCGTGACATCCAGTCCGCGCGCTTCCAGAACCATCGGCACGACCGCCAGCCGGCCCTCGAAATCGTCCACCGTATCTTCGGCCGCGCGCCACATGCCGGCATGGGCGGGCAGGGCGCCGTAGTGGCTGCCCATTGCCTCCAGCCGGTCTGCCAGCAGATTGAAGTGCTTTGATTCCTCGTCTGCCGCCCGCACCCAGTCGTCATAGAAACCGGGCGGCATCGGCACGTTGCTGAACCGCGCGATGATGTCCCAGTGCAGATCGACGGCGTTCAGCTCGATATGGGCAATCGCATGCAGGATGGCGATCCGGCCGGCCTCCGTGCCGGGGCGGCGGCGCGGCACATCGCGCGGGTCCAGTAGATCGGGCTTCTCAGGCCGCGCCGGGCGCAGTGGCGGCGCGGTGGAGCCGACGGCAGGCAAAACACCTTGCAGGCGTTCTGCCTGCCAGTCAGCAGCAGCCTGGCGCGAGAGTGCTGTCTTTTCCCGCGCGTCCGCCGTCGTCAGGACGGCAACGGCTGCATCCGATAACGTCGGAAACCTGTTCACAAAGACCGGGCTGCCTCAAGCACAGCATCGGCATGGCCCGGCACTTTCACCTTGCGCCAGGCGGTCCTGATCGTGCCATCCGGGCCGATCAGGAAGGTCGAGCGCTCGATCCCCATATAGGTCTTGCCGTACATGGATTTCTCTTTCCAGACCCCGTAGCGCTCGCACATGTCGCCTTCTTCGTCGGACAACAATGGCATACCGAGCGCGTGCTTGGCGACGAATTTTTCATGTTTCTTAACGCTATCTTTGGAGATCCCGAGGACGCTGGCCCCGATCTTTCCGAATTCATCCAGAAGGGACGTGAATGCGACAGCCTCCTTGGTGCATCCGGACGTGTCGTCCTTTGGATAAAAGAACAGGACCAGCGGTTTTCCGGCATAGTCCTGAAGCGACACAGTTTCGCCACCGTCGCGTGGCAGGGAGAAGTCCGGCGCCTTATCCCCCTCTTCCGGTGCGGTGTTTGTCATGATTGCCCCCTCCGTCAGTATTTGCAGTTCAGCGCCAGATATGATGCGATGCGGCTCAAGGACAAGGCCCCGATGACGCATATGAAAACCGAAGCTGACAGATCCCCTGCGGAGCCAATGGGCGCGCGGGCATGAAACAGCTTTGGGGAGACCACGCACCCAATCGGCGCCCTGAGCCCAGGCGGCGGCCCCGCAAGCGACGGGGGCGCGTCCGCCGGTTCTTCGGCTTCTGTCTGCGCGAATGCGGATCGCTTGTGGCCAAGGCAATGACCGCTGCGGGCATTGTTGCCCTCCTTTTGATCCTGGTCTTCGATGGCCGGGAGCTGCAGATGCCCAGCATGACCGCCGATCTTGGCGGAGTGATGCCGTCACAGGACGGAACGGACGCGCCCGAGGTGACGGTTGGAGGTATCGGCCTCAGCCTCTCGCCCGGGGCTTCGACGGCGGGGATCACCCTCAGCGATGTCTCCGTCTCAAGCGGAGATCTGTCGCTCCATGTTCCGCGAATCGTCACGGCCCTCGATATGGAGCAGGGCTTTCAGGGGCTGATCCGTCCGCGCACTGTACGCATCGAAGGCGGAACTTTGCGCATGATGCGCGACACCGACGGCATGCTGCATGTCGCTGCCGGCCCAGATGCGCCGATGCTGCCGGTTTTCGATGCAGCGGCTGATAGAACGGGTGCAACATTCGACCTGGCGGAATTGCTCAATGGCCTCGGTGCGCTCGGCAGCGAGCAGATGCTGGCAACGCTTGAGACCATTGATCTGGCCGAAATGGGCATCTCCTTCCATGATGAGCGTCACGATCGCAACTGGCGGACAACTGCGGCGAGCGCCGATCTCGCGCGGGAGGGCAGCATCATCCGTGCTTCGGTCCGCGCGGACATCGACCGGGGGGGTGATGCCCCCACGCGGGTCGCGGCCCGGGTGCGCTCGGACACTGAGACGCATGCAACCTCTGCCACATTCACATTCGATGAGGCGCGGCCAGCCGATCTCGCGACGCAGTTCCGCGCACTCGACTGGATGTCGGTGATCGACGCACCGGTAAGCGGCAATATCGGAGTGGCCCTCCAGGGCGATGGCACCCTGACCGAGATGGCCGGGACGCTCACGCTGGGGCAGGGGGCGATTACCGCCGAGACCGGGGCAAAGATCGCGTTCGACTATGCCAAGGCCTACTTCGTCTACGACCCGGCGTCCGACGCGCTACGCGTCGATGCGACCGAGATCGTCTCCGATTTCGGCACGGTATCGGGCAGCGGCCAGATCCTTCTGGAGCGTGGGGCTGCCGGCAATGTCTCGCATCTTGTGGCCCAGATGACGCTTGAGGGGCTGACGGTCACGGCCGAGCCGCTGCTTGAGCGGCCAATGGCCTTTGAGGGCGGAACCGCGGTGGGGCGCCTGACCATCGAGCCACTGACCATCGAAGTGGGCCATGCAGCGCTCTCAAGTCCCGACGGTACAGTCACCGTCTCGGCGGAGGCGCGGCCGGCCGGCACGACATGGGATCTCGCAATGGATGTCGAGACAGCCTCGCTGCCTTATCGCGCCGCACTCGATCTCTGGCCGCCGCAGCTTCGCCCTGGCGTGCGCACCTGGCTCGCCAATCATATCGACCAGGGGCAGTTGGAGAACCTGAAGCTATTCCTACGCGTCCGGGACAAAGAACCCGACATCGCGATGAATTTCGACTTCATGGATGCAGAAGTCCGCATTCTGGACACCCTGCCGCCGATCCGCGCGGCGCGGGGCACAGGTACGATCATCGACAAGCAGCTCGACCTCGTGCTGGCTTCCGGCCAGACGGATGACGGTGCCGGGCGCATCATTGACCTGACAGGGTCGCGTTTCCAGATCCCGACCTTCGATAAGAAGCCGGTGATGGGTCATGCAGCGATCAGAGGGAAGGGTGAGATCCCCTCGTTCCTCAATCTGATCGAGCACCGGCCGCTCTCTCTGATGACGCTGATCGGCAAGGACCCCGGTTTTGCCACGGGCCAGGCCGCTGTTGCCGCGGATCTGCGTCTGCCGCTGATCAATGACCTGAAGCCGGAGCAGGTGTCTTACGAGGTTGCGGCCGATCTCTTCAGTGTGACCAGTACAGAGGTCGTGGAGGACCGGATCGTCACGGCCGAGAGTCTGACGCTGGAGCTGGATCCCCAAAAGATCCGTGTGGCTGGTGCTGCCCGGCTCGATGAGTTGCCGCTTCGTTTTGCCTATGAGCGCGCCATTGCCGACAATCCGAACGGCATTGCGGAGCTTTCGGGAACCGTCGCTGTAACGCCTGAGAACCTTGGCCATCTTGGCATCAATCTGCCGCCCGGCAGCGTCGGGGGCACAGGTCAGGCCCGATACACGCTCGCCCTTGCCGGCGACGGGACAAACCCAGCCTTCAATGTCACAGCGGACCTCACCGGATCGCGGCTATCCGTGCCAGCGCTTGCGTGGTCGAAGCGCCCTGGCCGGGGGGCGACCCTAAACTTGCGCGGCGCCCTGACAGAGCCGGTCCGCGTCGACGCGCTGACTTTCGAAGGCCCGGGCCTCTCCGCCACGGGCAAGCTGGATCTGACAACGACCGCCCTGCGAGAAGCCCGGTTCGAACGACTGCGCGCGGGCCGCTGGCTTGACACCGCGCTCACCTACCGCCCGACCGGGCCGACATCCAGCGCCGTCAGCATCAACGGTGGCACGATCGACCTGCGCAGCGCCCCAAGCGGCGACGGCAATGGCGGGCGGATCGATCTGTCGATGGCCGCAGACCGCGTGATTGTCACGGACGGCATTTCGCTGACGGGCTTTACCGGGCGGATCGACTCGGACACGGGCGGTCGCGGCCGCTTCGAGGCGCGGGTTAACGGGGGTGCGGCGGTCAGCGGCGTGATCCGTGGCGGCAAGACCGTCTACCTCCAAAGCCGTGATGGCGGCCGTGCGCTCCGCGATGCCGGCGTTTTCGACAACATGCAGGGCGGGACACTCCGCGTGTCGCTGACCCAACTTGGCACCGGTGTCTATGATGGGCGCTTTTCGCTTCAGAACAGCCGGGCTATCGATGCGCCGGTGCTGGCCGAGATCCTGTCCTTCATCAATCCACTCGGCCTGATCGACCGCCTTGCCGGGGACGGGATCGGGTTCGACGATGCGCAAGGCTGGTTTACTCTGTCCAAGGACCACATCACCATCAGCCGCGCGCGCGCCATCGGGCCCTCGCTCGGCGTGACGCTCTCAGGCGTCTACAACCCGCTCAGCGACCGGCTCGACATGGAGGGCGTGGTCTCTCCCTTCTATGTGATCAATGGATTGCCGGCACGCCTGCCACTCCTGGGCCGGCTTCTCGGCGGGCGCGACGGTGAAGGTTTGCTTGGCGCGACCTTCCAGCTGCGTGGCCAGGCCAGCGATCCGCAGGTCGCGGTCAACCCGCTCTCCATCCTGACGCCCGGTGCCGCGCGCGAAATCTTCATGACCCGTCCCGCGATCCAGCCGGCTGATCCGCCACGCCAATGACCGGCCAACGACTGTCTGACTACGACTTCGACCTGCCGGAAGAGCTGATCGCGCTCAGGCCCGCACGTCCGCGTCCGTCCTCCCGCCTGCTTGTGGCCACGCCCGACACCATTGCCGATCACCTCTTCAATGATCTGCCCGACCTCCTGCAGCCGGGCGACTGCCTGGTCTTCAACAACACCCGCGTCATCCCGGCCCGGCTGGCAGGTACGCGCACGCGGCCGACACCGCATGGCACCGGCACCGCGGCCATCGAGGTCACACTGATCGGCCCGGGCGCGGATGGCCAGTGGCAAGCACTCGCACGACCGGCCAAGCGCCTCGTGCCCGGCGATGTCATCGACTTCGCTGAAAACTTCAATGCTCGCGTCACCGACAAGACCGGTGGCGAGATCACCATTGCCTTCAACCTGTCCGACGCCGCCCTCGATGCCGCCCTGGAAGAGCACGGCCAGATGCCGCTGCCGCCCTATATCGCCTCCAAACGCGCGGCCGACGCGCAGGACCGCGACGACTACCAGACCGTCTTTGCCCGCGTCCGGGGCGCTGTCGCCGCCCCCACGGCCTCGCTCCACTTCGATGAACCACTTCTCGACCGGCTGGCTGCCAAAGGCGTACTCAGCAGCGAGGTCACACTCCATGTCGGCGCAGGCACCTTCCTGCCGGTCAAGACCGACGACATCGCGAACCACAAGATGCACAGCGAGTGGGGCGAGGTCACGCCGGAGGCGGCTGAGACCATCGCCGCCGCCCGCGCCCAGGGCGGGCGCATCATACCCGTCGGCACCACGGCGCTGCGCCTGATCGAGACGGCCGCCCGCGATACCGGGCAGATCGCACCCTGGCAGGGCGACACCGACATCTTCATCACACCGGGCTTCACCTTCCACACAACCGATGGCCTGATCACCAATTTCCACCTGCCGAAATCGACACTGATGATGCTCGTCTCGGCACTTATGGGCCGGGAGCGGATGCAGGCCGTCTACGCCCATGCCATCGCCAAGTGCTACCGCTTCTTTTCCTACGGCGACAGTTCGCTCCTGCTCCCCTGACGTCCAAAAACGACCCACCCATGTCGCCAGTCCTTTAGTCGCTTCGGGCAAATGCGCCTATGGCGAGGGCAGGAGGTGGCGATGCTGGCCGTGCTGAGAAATTCCTGGGCGCTCCTTCTCGGGGTGATGCTGCTGATGATCGGCAACGGTCTTCAGGGCACCGTCCTCGGCCTGCGCGGCGCGATCGAGGGCTTCGACGCGACAACGATGTCCTATGTGATGTCGGCCTATTTCGTCGGCTTCCTCGCGGGCTCCCGCCTCACCCCTCACATGATCAAGCGCGTGGGCCATGTCCGCGTCTTTGCGGCCCTTGGATCATTGATCTCGGCTGCCTTCATCCTCTACGCCGCCTGGCCCAACCCGTTCATGTGGGCGGCCATGCGCCTTCTGGTCGGGCTCTGCTTTTCGGGCGTCTATGTCGTTGCCGAGAGCTGGCTGAACGACAGTGCCACGAATGACACGCGGGGCCAGTCGCTGTCGCTTTACCTCATCGTCCAGATGGTCGGCGTCATAAGCGCACAGGGCATTGTCAACATCGCCGATCCAGGCGGCTACAACCTTTTCATCATCATGTCGGTGCTGGTCTCCATCGCCTTCGCCCCGATCCTGCTGACGGTCAGCCCGGCACCGGTCTTCCAGACAACAAAACCCATGAGCCTGCGCGAGCTGTTCGAGGCCTCGCCCCTTGGAATGGTTGGCACCTTTCTTCTAGGCGGTGTCTTCGCCGCCCTCTTCGGCATGGCACCGGTCTTTGCCACCGAGGTGGGCCTCAGTGTCCGGGATACCACTCTGTTCGTTGCTTCGATTTATATCGGCGGGGCGGTGTTGCAGTTTCCCCTGGGCTGGCTCTCGGACCGGATGGATCGACGGCGGCTGATCCTCATCTGCACGGCCGGCGGTGTGACAGCCCTTGCCCTGGCCGCACCCTTCCGGGAGATGACGGGCACGCTGTTCCTTTTGGGCTTCATCATTGGCGGCGTCGCCAATCCGCTCTACTCGCTGCTGATCGCCTATACCAACGACTTCCTTGAGGCCGATGACATGGCCGCAGCATCCGGCGGTCTGATCTTCACCAACGGGCTTGGCGCCATTGGCGGCCCGATCATCATTGGCGGCATGATGGACCTCTTCGGACCGTTTGCGTTCTTCATCTACATTGCCGTACTTTTTACGGCAATTTCGCTCTACGCCATCTACCGGATGACCCAGCGTGCGGCCCCATCGGTCGAGGAAACGGCATCCTATGCGCCGATTCTGCCCCAGGCCTCTCCCGTTGCGGTTGAAGTTGCGCAGGAATTCGCCATCGACATGGCTCAATCTGTGGAGGAAGACACAAACCCTTCACCTCAGCCCGGCTAATGCCTAAATTTTGAGCTATCATCTCTGAACCATAAGGCAGGCACATAAGAGGGAGAGCAGGCCATGGATATCACAGCGGACGAGATCGTCAGTTTCTGGCGTGACGACGTCGGACCGGACGGGTGGTACAAGGAGGATCCGGCGCTCGACGCGGCCATCCGCACCCGGTTCGAGCCCATCTGGCGGGACGCACTGGAGAACGGGACCGAGGGCTGGCAATGCGCCCCGCGATCGACGCTGGCGCTCCTGATCCTCTTTGATCAGTTCCCCCGCAACATGTTCCGGGGGTCGGCCGAGGCTTTTGCCAGCGATGCAAGGGCACGGAAGCTCGCCAAAAAGGCAATCAGCGCCGGCCATGACATGGCGACCGAGCCGCTGCTCCGCGAGTTCTACTATATGCCCCTTGAGCATTCCGAATGCCTCGCCGACCAGGATCAGGCCGTCCGCCTGATTGCCATGAACATCGAGGGCGAGAAAACGCTCCGACACGCCAAGGCGCATCGCGAGATCATTCGCAAGTTCGGCCGCTTCCCGTTCCGCAATGAGGCGCTTGGCCGGACCAGCACATCGGAAGAGACCGCCTTCCTTGCTCTTGGCGGCTATGCCGAGGCCTTGAGGAGCATTGCCGCCTAGCATCCCACCGCCTTCCCGTGTATGGACTGGTTAAACCTTAAACCAGTCTGTGGGAGACAGGGCATGTCGGCTAAATCCTTTGATCTGATCGTCATCGGGGCGGGTCCCGGCGGCTATGTCGCGGCCATTCGTGGCGCGCAGCTCGGCATGTCGGTCGCGGTCGTTGAGCGGGAGCATCTGGGCGGCATTTGCCTCAACTGGGGCTGCATCCCGACAAAGGCCATGTTGCGCTCGGCCGAGGTCTTCCACCTGATGCAGCACGCCAAGGATTTCGGCCTCGCCGCGACCGGCGTCGACTACGACCTCGATGCGGTGGTCCAGCGCTCCCGCAAAGTGGCCAAACAGCTCTCCGGCGGTGTGGGCCATCTGCTCAAGAAAAACAAGGTGACCGTCATCATGGGCGAGGCAACACTGCCCGCCAAAGGCAAGGTCCAGGTCAGGACCGATAAGGGGACGGAGGATCTGACCGCCCCCGCCATCATCCTCGCCACCGGTGCCCGCGCCCGCGAATTGCCGGGATTGGAGGCCGACGGCGATCTGGTCTGGACCTACAAGCACGCCCTCATGCCGCCCCGGATGCCAAAGAAGCTACTTGTCATCGGGTCGGGCGCCATCGGGATCGAGTTTGCGAGCTTCTACGCGACCCTCGGCTGCCAGACGAGCGTGGTCGAAGTCATGGACCGTATCCTGCCCGTCGAAGATGCCGAGATCTCGGCCTTCGCCAAGAAGCAGTTCAAGGCACAGGGCATGGACATCCGCGAGAAGGCCATGGTCAAGCAGCTCGACCGGGCCAAGGGTAAGGTCACGGCCCATATCGAACAGGATGGCAAGATCGCAAAGGAAGAGTTCGACACCGTGATCTCGGCCGTCGGCATTGTCGGCAACACGGAAGGGCTGGGGCTCGAAGCACTCGGCGTCAAGATCGACCGCACCCATGTCATCACCGACGAATATTGCCGGACCGGTGTCGAGGGTCTCTACGCCATCGGCGACATTGCCGGCGCCCCCTGGCTGGCGCACAAGGCCAGCCATGAAGGTGTGATGGTGGCTGAACTGATCTCGGGCAAAAACGACGTCCATCCGATCAAGCCCGAAAGCATCGCCGGCTGTACCTATTGCCACCCGCAGGTGGCCTCGGTCGGCCTCACAGAGGAGAAAGCCAAGGCAGCCGGCTATGACATCAACGTCGGCCGCTTCCCCTTCATCGGCAACGGCAAGGCCATCGCCCTCGGCGCGCCGGAGGGTATGGTGAAGACGATCTTCGATGCCAAGACGGGTGAGCTTCTCGGTGCGCATATGGTCGGCGCGGAAGTGACCGAGCTCATCCAGGGCTATGTCGTCGGCCGAACGCTGGAGACCACGGAAGAAGATCTGATGAACACAGTCTTCCCGCACCCGACGCTCAGCGAAATGATGCACGAAAGCGTCCTCGACGCCTACGGCCGGGCGATCCACTTCTGATCTTGGAAGAACCGGGCGGCCCACCCATGTTCGCCGCCCGCCATTGGTCCGGACCGGGCCTTCCGCGAGACCGGACCGGCTATTCCGTCACGACCGAACGGCCGGGCAGATCCAACTCGCGCAGGTGCATGTAGAGGAACATGCCCGTCACCGCATGAAGTGCCGCGAGAAGCGCGCTCAGGGCGTAGACAATCGGCACCAGCAGGATCAGTCCTAACGTGGTTGTGGCCAGTGCCGCACCAAGGATGACAAACGCCAGCACGATGGCGAGGCTGACCAGGACGAGCATTACGCACAAGCCCACCGTCGGCCACAACCGGGGTGCCACAAGTTTGAAGGAGGCGACCAGCCCCTCCATCCCCGCGTCCTCGAACAGAATGACCGAGACAAGCGGCAGGAACAGCGCCATTGCGATCAGGCCGGGCAGGATCACCAGATAAAGTCCGATCAGCATCAGAAGGGCGCTGACAGCCGACAACACGAACAGCGGAAGCCAGAGACCGCTGACACGGGTGACATAGGCAGAGACCGGGCGCGTGACCCCGGCAAGTCTGTCATAGGCCAGCAGCACGACCATGCCGGCCGACAAGCCGGAGACGCCAAGGGCGATCACCTGCAGCACCGGCGTGATCATGTCCTGTATACCCCGCGGCATTGCGAGGGCCAGCAGCCCAACCACGATCAGAGGCACCATTGGCAGAAGCGCAAAACCTATGAATGCGAGCATATTGTTCTGGCAATGCCGCAATGCCGCCTGCAGCAGCTCAAACATTCCCAATTTCGCCGGTTGCATTCCGCCTCGCATGTCAAACTCCGTTGGTCCTCAGATAGGCGCAGCACTCTCCCTCGCAAGGGCAGGGGGTCAGCGAAAGATCTCGGACAGCTCCGACTGGCTAGCTGCTATGATCCGGGACGACAGCTGCAGATGCATAGCGAGCATTGCGACTGTCCCGATCGCCGAAGGGAGCGCCTCTAGCAGATTGGCTGCAAATGTTAAAACAAGGTGGTAGTACGGTCCGGGGAACAAATTGGTCAAATCGCTGAGATCAAAGATATCCAAGCTGATAACAATCATTATCAGCGGTATGTGGATGATTGAGAGAAAGGCCGTGGACCTCCATTGAGAGTGATGCGTCTGACGCAGAGAGACCAACACGCCGTTCCAACGAGCTTCCTCGAAGAGAATAGCCGGCAAGAGCAACATAAGGCGCGCCGCGCCATAGGTCATAAGCAGCAGCAAAAAAAGTTGTGTCCAAACGTTGACCGTACCTTCCAAACCAAAAAAGAGGGCTATCGGCAAAGCGTTGACCAACAGGCTCAGTGTAATCAGCGGCATTCCTGCGGTTCTTAGAATTGCGCCGCCATGTGAAACGGGGTTGGCGATCAGCCCAGCGACGGACCCAAGATAAATCAAAAGAACAACCTGCGGTCCCAACCAGGCCAATCTGTCGGCGTAGTAGTAGGCCAGATCCAACGATGTTGCTGGGACAAAGCCTAGAAAAGCTGTGCTTATGGCCACATAAAGTGCACAAGATCCGAGTATAAACGGAAAGTGGCGCACAGAAAGACGCCATGTCAGCTTTGTCGCAGCCAGTACATCCAGTCTTGGTTCAGTCAAACGCGCACCATTGCGACACGTGCATTAATCGCGATCTGCGTACAGATCGCGACACGGCGGCGCAAGCCTTAAAGCTCAGTCTTTCAGCACGGGGATCCACACCTCCATTTCACTCTCGTCCGAGGTTGGATCGAAGCGCTGGTCGTAGAGTTCGAAATCCGGGCTCTCTCCATAAGTCCGACCCGAGTTTGGCAGCCATTCCTGCCAGATCGCGCCAACCATCTTTCGGATGCCCGAGATATGGCCGCGATGGGTGAAGACGGCATAGTGGGCCGCGGGCACCTCGATCACCGTCAGGGGGGACGCGACATCGCCGGGCCGCGAGACCTCCACACCTGCCATGTAGTCGAAGTTCCCCTGTCCGTCGCCGCCGTAGCAGACGCCATAGGATGTGTCTCCGATCTGACTGTCGATATGGCCGATATGCGGCGCAAACTCCTGCCACAGGGCCGGAATGCTGTGATTGGTCTCGAACGTGTAGTGCCGCGCCAGTCCGGCCACGTGGAAGGCCGGACGATCCTCAAAGCGCGGCGGCTCAAGGCTTGTTTTCAGATCTGTTGTCATCGCAAAGCTCTCCGTCAGATGCAGTGTGTCGATGCCACCCGATGCGCGGATGGCGCGCGGTGTCAGCCCGAATTCATCCCGAAAGGCGCGGCTGAAGGCCTCGTGCGAGCCATAGCCCGCATCCAGTGCCACGGTCAGAATGTCATCACGCCCATAGGCGAGCCGCCGGGCCGACTCGCTCAGTCGCCGTCCCCGGGCATAAGCCATCGGGGACGTGCCGGTCACAGCCAGGAAGGTGCGGCTCAGGTGAAAGCGCGACACGCCACAGATCTCGGCCACAGCGTCGAGATCAAAGCCCTGATTGCGCCGCCACTCCATGTACCAGAGCGCCTTTTCCATGATGCCCATGATCACCTCCCGACAGCACCTTACCCGCGCCGCGCCGACCAGACTTGACCGGTCTTGCGGCTTAACCGCCTCTTGCCGCATCGCAGGTATGTTCCCAGATCATAGGTTAAGTGTCGCGCCCCCCTAGGATCCCGCCAGCACATAAGGTAGCGTCACGCCTGAGTAAGGAGGCCCCGATGGCAGAGAGAGATCTTTCCGACCGCGCCCAGCGCCACCCCGAGAAGGCTCACAAGGCCGACACGCCGATCCTGCGAAAGCCTGAGTGGATCCGCGTCAAGGCGCCGACCTCCGAAGGTTACCGCGAGACGGCCAAGATCATGCGCGAGAACAAGCTCGTCACCGTCTGCGAAGAGGCGGGCTGCCCCAATGTGGGCGAGTGCTGGAGCCAGGGCCACGCCACGATGATGATCATGGGGGATATCTGCACGCGGGGCTGCACCTTCTGCAATGTCGCCACCGGCCGCCCGGATGCGCTCGATGTGTTCGAGCCGGGCAGGGTGGCCGTCGCTGTCGAGAAGCTCGGCCTCAAGCATGTCGTCATCACCTCTGTCGACCGCGACGATCTGGAAGACGGCGGGGCAGAGCATATCGCCCAGACCATTCGCGCCGTGCGCCGCAAGTGTCCCGAGACCACCATCGAGGTGCTGACGCCCGACTTCCTGAAATGCGCCGACAGCGCGCTGGAGGTTGTGGTCGAAGCGCGCCCGGATGTCTTCAACCACAATCTTGAAACCGTCCCGGGCCTTTACCCGGAGGTCCGCCCCGGCGCCCGCTACTTCCATTCCCTGCGCCTGCTGCAACGCGTGAAAGAGCTCGACCCGGCCATGTTCACAAAGTCCGGTATCATGGTGGGCCTCGGCGAAGACCGCCAGGCCGTCCACCAGGTGATGGATGACATGCGGGCCGCCGATGTCGATTTCCTGACCATCGGCCAATACCTGCAACCGACGCCCAAACACCACGCGGTCGCCCGGTTCGTCACGCCTGAGGAGTTCAAGAGCTACGAGAAAGCCGCCTTCGGCAAGGGCTTCCTGATGGTTTCCGCCACGCCGCTGACCCGCTCCAGCTACCACGCCGGCGACGATTTCACGCGGCTTCGCGAGGCGCGATTGCGCTCTATCTCAAGGGTTTAGAAGGTGTTATCACTTCGCTACTAAATTCGATCATACCCTCTCGGTAAGGTGGAAGTGCGTGAAGAAAAACCCTCGATTACAACCCGCGATGGAGGCCCAGCGCTCTCGTCGGACAACGACTTTCTCGGTTCCGAACTATTTCATTCGTCATACGACATGCGGATCCGACACACTTGTGGT
>JAAUYD010120462.1_pt1 | contig 15844 bp, 13 predicted proteins | sample 7278101 | NCBI WGS metagenome assembly JAAUYD01 (sample SAMN14350128, study PRJNA611818) | marine sediment metagenome | isolation source: surface marine sediment (0.6m) | place: French Polynesia: Moorea | collected 2018-08 | reverse complement strand
GCGCGTATTCATAATCGCCACTTGCCTGCGCCGCCTCAAGCGCTGCGTTGAACTCTTCCAGCGTCCAGGGCTCGTCGAGCGTGGGTGTGCGAATACCCAGGTTATCCAGGGTCGACTGCCGCGCATAGAGCGCGACCGCGGCATCCCATAGCCCGATGGAATAGAGCTCGTCATTCCAGTAGCCCTTCGTGCCAGGCAGGAAGTCGGCGATCACGTCTTCACTGATGCCGAGCGGCTGCAGGTAACCGGACCACGCCCAGTTGGGCATGATGGGCCCGTCCACATCGATGATGTCGGGCAGGTTCCCCGCGAGCGCCGCCGCAACGATCGAGTCGTTGTAGGATTCCTGCGGAAACGACTCCAGCGCGATGGTCCAGTCCGACTGGCTCGCGTTGAAATCGTCCACGATCTGATTGATGATCCGGCCTTCCACTTCATTGCCGGCGCCATGGTACCACATGCTGAGTTCTGTCTGCGCCGCAAGCGGTGCGGCAAGACCCAGTGCACCCACAAGCAAGCAACCTTTGATGACCTCTCGGTTCATTGCCCTTCCTCCCTTTGACAATGGCAAATGCGCCTACACTCCCCCTGTGCGGGGCGGCAGCCAGTACCGTCCCGAAGCGCGACTTGCAGTCGATGACCGCGAGAGCACTTTATGGACGCCACCAGCGGCTGCGGCTTGATAAAAATCAATACCTTGGCATGTACCCATCGTGACAGGCGCGGTGGAAGGGACAGATCGGGAGATCGACATCCCGCACGCGCCACCGGATTGCTTGGCACATGGAAACCGTTTCTCATCCTCGACCAGGCCTTCCGCAGTCTCGACGGGGCGCTCCGAACCAAAGCCCTGGAGTGAAACAGAAATCAAAGGCCGCAGGCCGTGCCTGACCAAGGGTTGGCCGGAGATTTCCGGTAACGAAGAGCCGCGCTTTGACGAAGATCAAATCCCCGATTAGCAGGCGCCGTTAAGAGTCCCGGCAGAAGGAGGGCCGTTATGCCTGCAACGACCGACGAGATCTCCGAAAGCCTTGGGCTGCATAAACAGAACCGGTCGTTTCGTCGCGTGGCGATCGCGATTTTGGCCCTGTCCGTCATCGCAGTTGCGGGCTGGGTTTGGCTCGGCCAGGCTGCGGACCGACCCGAGATGCGCTTTGTCACCGCGACGGTCGAACAAAACGGCTTCGACGTCATCGTAACCGCCACGGGCACCGTGGAGCCGACCAATCTTGTGGAAATCTCCAGTGAAGCATCCGGAACGCTGGCCGAAGTGCTCGTAGATTACAACGACCCGGTTGAAGTCGGGACCGTGCTCGCCCGCCTCGACGACCGGAGACTGCAATCGGAGCTTGATGTTGCGCGCGCCGCACTTGACGCGGCGAGCGCACGGGTGGCGCGGGCACGCGCCACGCTGCAAGAAGCGCGCGAGCGCGTCGAGGTCGCGCGGAACCTCGACGAGCGTGGTGTCTCTCCGCATCTCGACCTTATCTCGCGCGAAGCCGCATTTGCGGCCGCGCGGGCCGATCTGCAATCGGCGGAGGCTGATCAGGCGCTCGCCGAAGCAACAGTGGATCTGCGCCAGACCGATCTCGATCGGACCTGCATCTGCTCACCGATCAACGGCGTGGTGCTCGACCGGGATGCCGATCCGGGTCAGATCGTGGCCGCTACTCTCCAGGCGCCGATCCTTTTCACCGTTGCCGAAGACCTCACCCAAATGCAGCTACAGGTCGATGTTGATGAGGCCGATGTCGGCACGGTACGCGTGGGGCAAGAGGCGACCTTCGTCGTCGACGCCTATGACGACGAGATCTTCCCCGCAACCATTTCCGAGGTCCGGTTTGCCCCAGAGACAGTCGATGGCGTCGTCACCTACAAGGCCATTCTAACGATCGACAATTCAGAGATGCTTTTGCGGCCCGGGATGACTGCCACCGCCGACATTGTGGTTCAGGTAGTTGCGGACGCACTTGTGGTGCCCAACTCCGCGCTCAGGTTCCGACCCAGGGTCGAGGAGACGAGCGCCGGAGATGAGCGGAGCGGGCTTTTGGGCATGCTCATCCCGGATACCGAGCAGCGCTCGTTCGACCCAAATGCAGCGCCGACCGTCTGGATCCTGGACGAGGCCGGAATGCCACAAGAGGTTGCGGTCGAAACGGGCGGCACGAATGGCCGGCTGACCGCGGTGCATGGCGACGCTTTGACCGAAGGCGTTGAGGTGATCGTGGAGCAGATCGATGGATGATCGCGACGAGGTCATTCGCCTGACCGATATCCGCAAGACCTACGGGTCGGGCGATGTCGCCGTCCATGCATTGGACGGGATCGACCTCACGATCCGTGCCGGTGAATTCGTGGCCGTGATGGGCCCGAGCGGGTCGGGCAAATCCACGGCGATGAACGTCATTGGCTGCCTCGATACCGCGACGTCTGGAAACTACCATTTCCACGGTCTGGAGGTCGCAAGACTCACCGCCGATCAGCGCGCCCTGCTGCGCCGCAACTACCTCGGCTTCGTTTTCCAGGGCTATAACCTCCTGGCGCGTATGAGTGCCCTCAGGAACGTCGAATTGCCCCTGATCTACAAGGGTATGTCCCGCACAGAGCGGGTCGCAAGGGCGCGCGAAGTGCTGGGGGTCGTCGGGTTGGCGAACCGTGAACATCATGATCCTTCGAAGCTGTCCGGTGGCCAGCAGCAGCGGGTCGCGATCGCGCGGGCGCTTTCGGGACGTCCGGACGTCCTTCTCGCGGACGAGCCGACGGGCAACCTCGACACCCATATGAGCCGCGAGATCATGGAGCTCCTGGTGGCCCTCAACCGCGAAGACGGGCTGACGATCATCATGGTGACCCACGACCAGGACATGGCCGACTATGCCGACCGCCTCGTCTGGATGGTTGATGGCCGTATCGAGCGCGACACGCCCACAAAAAGGGTCGCCTGACATGCTGTGGGAAATGATCCTCCTCGCGCTGCAGGGGATCCTGCGCAACGCGATGCGATCCTTTCTGACCGTTCTGGGGGTCGTTATCGGTGTGGCAGCCGTGATCGCCATGGTGACGGTCGGCCAGGGTTCCGCCGACCAGGTGACGGCGGATGTCGAAAAACTCGGCGCCAATATCGTGATGGTTCTACCGGGCCAAGACGCGCTGCAAGGCGGACCGGGCGGCGGGGGGAGCTCACCTTTCGCCGCGCGCGCCTTCTCGCTTAGGGACAATGACCTGCTTGAAGAGCAGATCCCGGCCATCGATGTGTCCGCCCCCATCGCGCAGGGGCGAGTTCGGGCCATCTACGGCAACGAGAACTGGCGGACCGACATCGTGGGGACCGACAATCGCTATTTCCGCGCGGCCCGATGGGAACTGGCCGAAGGCCGCCTGTTCACCTCAGCCGAGCTTCGGTCCGGCCGCGCCGTCTGCATCCTGGGTGAGACGGTGCGTGAAGAGCTGTTCGGGGCGGCGCAGGCACTGGGGGAAACCATCCGGCTGGAAACCCTGTCCTGCGAAGTGATCGGCGTGACCCTTTCAAAAGGGGCCTCGACCTTCGGCAGCGATCAGGATGATTTCGTCATTCTGCCGCTCAGAACATTCCACCGCAGGGTCGCGGGAAGTCCGGATGTGGGCATGATGTACGTCTCGCTGCGTGACGGGGCCTCGATCCCTCGCGCGATGGAAGACATGACGCTGTTTCTTCGTGAAATTCGCCGGATCGGGCCTGCGGAGGAAGAGGATTTTGAGGTCATCGACATGCAGCAGCTGGCGTCTGTGCTGACCGGCATCACATCGGTTTTGACGGGCCTGCTGGCTGCCGTCGCGGCCGTCAGCCTCGTGGTCGGCGGCATCGGGATCATGAACATCATGCTCGTGTCGGTCACCGAAAGGACGCGGGAAATCGGCATCCGTCTGGCCATCGGCGCTCAGGCACGGCAAGTGCTCATCCAGTTTCTCATCGAGGCGATCGTGCTGTCGGTGATCGGCGGTTTGATGGGCATCGCACTTGGGCTGGCGCTTGCGGTGCTCGGCGCGCAAGTCCTGGCGATCCCCTTTGAGCCTGATCCAGGGATCATTCTGATGGCCTTCGGCTTTTCCGCACTGGTCGGTGTCGTGTTCGGGTTCTTCCCGGCACGTCGTGCGGCACGAATGAACCCGATAGATGCGCTCCGACATGAATGACCCGAAGCCCCGGCCCGGAACTGAACTGCCACCCGAACTGCTCGGTGCGACGGTCGCGCCCGTGCCGTGCCGGAAGATCATGATCGGTTGAGAATAGCGGCAATTCGCTCCCCACCCTATCGATGCGCCAGACTGATTTCAGCCTGGCGCAGTGCTATCCAAGCTCGGCCAGAACAGCCGCGACCGCCGCGGCAGTATCTGCGGTACCGCCCAGATCGGCCGTGCGCGTGTCCTTGTTCACAAAGCTGCGCTCCATTGCATCCGTCACCGCGCTTGCGGCCTCGGCTTCGCCCAGATGCTCCAGCATCATGGCTCCGGACCAGATTGCGCCCGCAGGATTTGCGATGCCTTGGCCCGCTATGTCGGGGGCCGAGCCATGCACGGGCTCAAACATCGACGGAAAGCGCCGCTCCGGGTTGAGGTTCGCGGACGGTGCAATGCCGATCGAGCCAGCCACAGCGGGACCCAGATCGGACAGGATGTCGCCAAAGAGGTTTGACGCGACCACCACATCGAACCGGTCGGGGTTCAGCACGAAATGCGCGGTCAGAATGTCGATATGATAGGCGGCCGTTTCCACGCCCTGGTGGCGCTCTTGCGCGGCGGCGAAGCGTTCATCCCAGAACGGCATCGTGTGAACGATCCCGTTCGATTTGGTGGCCGACGTGACGTGGTTGCGGCGCGCCTTGGCCAGATCGAAGGCCACATCCATGATGCGATCGGTCCCGCTGCGGGTGAACATGGCGACCTGGCTGGCGGATTCGCGCGCCGTCCCGGCATAAAGCCGCCCGCCGATCTCGGAATATTCCCCCTCCACGTTTTCGCGCACGACCACGAAATCGATATCCTCGGGCCCCCGGTTCGCGAGCGGGCACGTGACCCCCTCGAACAGTCTGACGGGGCGAACATTCGCATAAAGATCAAGCTCGCGCCGCAACGGGATCAGTAGGCCCCAGAGCGAAACGTGGTCGGGCACGCCCGGCCAGCCGACCGCGCCCAGGTAGATCGCGTCGAAACCCTTGACCGTGTCGACCGCGTCGTCGGGCATCATCTGCCCTGTGTTCCGGAACCGGTCGCAGGACCAGTCGAATGCAGTCCATTTCAGCGCGAAATCGAAGCGGCGCGCGACGGCTTCCAGAACCTCCTGTCCTGCTTCGATGACCTCATGGCCGATCCCGTCGCCCGGGATGACGGCAATGCTGTAGGTGGCTCTGGTCACGTGGTTTTTCCTTCCAGAAAGAATGAGATCAGGGCCGACTGAACGGCATCAGGGCATTCCTCGGCCAGATAGTGGCCGCCCGGGAGGGCATGGCCACGCACGTCTTCGGCGCGGCTGCGCCATAAGGCGAGACAGTCGAAACAGGCCTCGATCGTGCCGTGCTGTCCCCAAAGCGCCATCAGCGGCATCGGAAGTTTCAGGTCGCCGTCGGCATCGTCATGATCCAGGTCGATGCTGGCCGCCGCGCGGTAATCCTCACACATCGCGCGCACCGTCTCCGGGTTTCGGATCGCATCCAGATAAGCCGCCCATGCGGATTGGGTGAAGGGGCTGAGCCCCGCCGATCCGTGGCCGCATTTGTAGGTCAGAAAGGCATCCGGGTCGGCGGCGATCATGCGTTCGGGCATGGGCGCGGGCAGGATCAGCCAGAACCAGTGCCAATAGGCGCGCGCAAAGGCTTCGCTCGTGTTGCGATACATCTCGCGTGTAGGTGCGATGTCGAGAACGGCCAGTTTGCGGACCCGCGCACCGTGGTCGGCGGCCAGACGGTGGGCGACGCGCCCTCCCCGGTCATGGCCGCACAGAAAGAAGGTCTCATGCCCAAGCTCGGTCATGACCTCGACCATGTCGAGCGCCATGGCGCGCTTGGAGTAAGGCGCGTGCTGGTCGTCGGTGGGCGGCTTTGAGGACGCGCCGTAGCCGCGCAGGTCCGCGGCGACGACGGTGAAATGCCGCGCGAGCACAGGCGCCACCTTGTGCCATATCACATGGGTCTGCGGGTAACCATGCAGCAAGAGGAGAGCCGGCCCCTGCCCGCCCGTCACCCCGGCGATCTCGGCACCCGAGGTCGCGATCCTGAAGTTGCGAAACCCGTCGAACATGGGATCACTCAGCACGCTGCGCGATCCCATGTCCAGACGGATTTATTTATCGGGGTTCGTTATCAATTGTGATGCCGCCGGTAGGCAGCCGAGGAAATCCTGGACCGCGCCAAGTGTCTCGCCCCGCCGCCAGGCGACATAAAGATCGACCATAGGCCCGCCGCCTTCCAGCGGTCGGAAGACCACGTCATCGCGTCGGAATTGGCTCACCCATTGCGGCACCAGCGATATCCCCAGTCCCGCTGCGACCATCGCGATGATCATGTGTCGCTCGTTGGCTTCCTGCAGGATGTGCGGTGTCAGGCCGGCATCGGCGAAATGGGCGTGGATCACATCAAAGAGGATCGGGCGATGCGACCTGGCCGGGATCACCAGCGGTTCGGCGGCAACGGTTTCGAGAGCAATCGCTGGCGAACGGGCCGCCGGATGATCCGACGGCAGGGCGACCACGAAAGGCTCGCTGAACACGAAACGATGCGCAAATACCTCATCCTTCGGCGGTATGCGCATGAAGCCGATATCAAGCGATCTGTTCGAAAGCCCATGCAGCGCGGGGGCAGAGAGCATTTCGAACACCTTGACCTCGATATGCACGTGGCGCCGGCGGAAGGCGCGGATCACCGTGGGCAACACGCCTGCGGTGGCCGAATCCACACCTCCGATCTTCAGCAGATCACCGCCGCCCCCGCCGATCGCGCGTGCGGCCGCCATGGCGGCCTCGGCCTGCGCGACGGTCGCTCTGGCCTCAGGCAAAAAGACCTCACCGGCGCGGGTCAGGTTCACGCTCCGGGTGGTGCGTTCAAAGAGCTTCACGCCAAGCCGGGCCTCGAGCCCGCGCACCTGCGCCGACAGCGCAGGTTGGGTCATGTTCAACCCTTTGGCCGCATGTCCGAAGTGCAACTCCTCCGCCACGGCGAGGAATATCCTGAGCTGTTTGAGTTCCACGTCGCCCCACATCCCCCAAGCGGTACGTGTGAGAATTCATCACCATTTTTGTCTAAATGGGAAGCGTAAGTATCAGGCCGCTCCCCGAGCGGCGCGTCTGATCCTGCCGCCGTTTCCGGGAACCGGACCTGAGAGATCAGGCTGGTCCGTATGAAGGACGTCCGACCGACCCGGCACCCAGCCAATGCCAAAAAGAAACTCCGCTGACCTAGTAAAGGCTTCGCCTTATTCGGCAGCGATCGGGCGCAGCGCCGGCGAAACCCCGAGCCGGCCCGGGCCCCATTCCCGCACATCGTTCGACCGCACGGCCTGGCGCAGACCGGCCATGCGCGCGTGTCGCGCATCCTCGGGCATGTCGAGCGCCTGCAGGATCGCATGATCCATCGACCGGTGTGAGAACGGGTTGGTGATGACGGCATCACCAAGCTCGATCGCTGCGCCGGCGAATTCGGACAGGACAAGAACCCCGTCCCCGTCGACACGCGAGGCGATGAACTCCTTGCAGACAAGGTTCATGCCGTCAGCCAGCGGCGTGATCCAGGCGACATCTGCGGCCTGGTAATAGGCCACAAGCTCCGCAAAGGGGATCGCGCGGGAGATCAGGGTGATCGGCTGCCAATCGAGCGTGCCGAAGCGGCCATTGATACGCCCAGCGGCTTGCTCGATCTCGTTCTGGATCTCTTCGTAGGCGCGCATGTTGCGGTTGGCCGAGACCGAGACATGCATAAGACGAACCTTGCCGCGCAGGTCGGGACGCGCCTCCAGCACACGCTCGAAACTAGCGAGCTGTTCCACCCCGCCCTTGGTGTAGTCGGTGCGCCCGACCGAAAGGATGAGCTGCGCATCGCCCAGATCGCGGCGGATCTCGGAGGCGGCCGCGCGGACCTCGGGCGTCCGCGCCCGCTCTTCGATGAAGGGACGATCGACACCAAGCGGTGTGTAGCTGATCGACACGTCGCGGCCCTCGTAGTTGATGCGCGTTGGCACCGAGCGTTCGGCCAGCGCCGTTCCCTCGGTGATCCATTTCTCGGGCACCCTGGCGCGTTCGGTCACGTCGGCATCGAAGAGGCTCTGGGCGACCGAAACGAAATTCGCGGCGTAGCGCGGGATGTGGAAACCCACATCGTCGCACGCCAGCAGGCTTTCCACGATCTCCTTGCGCCAGGGCAGCATGTTGAAAACATCGGCCGACGGGAACGGCGTGTGGTGAAAAAACGCGATCCGCACGTCGGGGCGCAGGGCGCGCAGATACCCCGGCACGAGCCAGAGGTTGTAATCATGCACCCAGACAAGCGCACCGGGTGCCGCTTCGGCCGCCGCGGCTTCGGCAAAGCGGCGGTTAACGTCTCGGAAATTCGTCCAATCCACCGGGTCGTAATTATAGCGCTCCTTGAAGGAATGCAGGATCGGCCAAAACGCCTCTTTGGAGGTCACGTGATAGAACTCGCGCACCTGCTCTTCGGTCAGCGGCAGACGCGAGACGGAGTATTTTCCATAGTCGTCATCAATCTCGATCTTTTGCTCGAATTCGGGGGCGTTCGGGTCCTCGGCCAGTTTCCACGCGATCCAGGCGCCGTGATTGACGCTTCCGAAGAAGCTCTTGAGCGTCGGCACGATCCCATTGGGGCTCTTGTTTTCCCGCAGGACGATCCGGCCGTCCTCCTCGACCTCCTCATAGGGTTGCCGGTGGTAGACGATGACAAGTTCCGAGGACATCAAACTGCTCCTTATCCGACCCAATACATTTGTTTTTTGAGGATAGCTTCGGCGATGCCGGCCACGCCCTGGCCTTCGGCGACATGCACGTGATCAAGCGGTGAAACCGCATCGATCAGGGCGGGTTCCGATCCGCCCACGGCCACCGCCGGCAGCCCAAGTTCCAGCATCGACAGATCGTTCAATGTGTCGCCCGCCACCAGGGTCCGGCGGCTGTCGATACCGAGATGCTCCAGGAGCCGCAGGAGCGAAGGCCCCTTGCTGACGCCCTTCGGCAGCACATCGAAAAACCGGTCATCCGAGATGAGCGCGTCGAGCCCCATCCCGGTGACGATTTCGATGGCTCTGTGATCGAAGCGCGCCAAATCGAGGTCATAGCTCACCCGATAGCGGAAACCCGTCGATTGCAGCTTCAGCCCATCGATGCGGTGCAGCGCGGCCTGCACGCGGGCGCTGGCATCACCCCAGGCCTCGGCGATCTCTGCTTCGAGCGCGTCGATCGGGCTCAGCAGGTGATCGGCGCCGACCTCGGCGATCGTCGTGCCGACATCGCCGACAACGTAGTCGGGCTTGGGCACACCGCCCCTGGCGGTGAGGTCGCGGATGAAGCCCGGATCGCGTCCGGTCACAAAGATCAATCCGACCCGGTGGCGATTGTCTTCGATCCAGGCGTAGAACTTCGCGCGATCCTCGTCCGAACCACCCAGGAAGGTGCCGTCAAGGTCGGTCGCCAGCACAAACTCGCGCGTGCTGATGTCAGTGCTGGGGAAGGCTTCGTGACGGGTCATGATATCCTTTCTGCAAGCATTGCAATGGCTTGGTCGGTCGCGGGGTGGTCGAATGACAGATCCATCGCCCGCGGTTCGGCCTCGATGGGTCGGGCCCAAAGCGCGGCAAAGGCGGCACCGAGATCAGTGCCGTCGTGCAGGATGCTGCGCACGGTCTCACATATCGGCATCGACACGCCCAGCCGGCGCGCAAGGTCGGTGACCGAGCGTGCGTTCACCTCGCCCTCCACGACGACCGGCTTGCCGCCGAAACAGTCGGCGCGCGGCGTGCCCTGCCCGAGTTGCTGGCCGAGCGCCATGTTGCGGGATGTCGGGCTGGAACAGGTGAGCGACAGATCCCCGATGCCCGAAAGGCCGGTGACTGTCTCACGGCGCCCGCCCAGAGCCTCGGCCAGCGCTTTCATCTCGTCGACGCCGCGGGTGATCAGCGCGGCGCGTGTGTTTTCGGCGAACCCTGCGCCCGCCATCATTCCGCAGGCGATCGCGATCACGTTCTTCACCGCGCCGCCGATCTCGACGCCAATCAGGTCGTCGGAGACATAGGCGCGGAAGCTTTCTGTGGTGAGCGACACGGCCAGCCGGACCGCCGGACTGCCATGCGGCTTCAGGCGGTCGGAATAGGTGAAGGGGAAGGCCACGGTCGCCGAGGTCGGATGGCCAAGCGCCGTCTCGCGCGCAAAGGTCGGACCGGATACGCAGCCGACGGAGTGGCCGGGCAATTCCTCCTCGGCCACTTGCGACATCAGGAGCCCCGTCTCGGCCTCGATCCCCTTGGCACACACCGCGATCGGAATGGCCGAGGGCGCGTGTTCGGCCACCTGACGCGCAACGCTGCGCACGCTGAGCGACGGCACCACGATCAGGGCCGCATCCGCATCACTCAGCGCATGCGCCATTTCGCGGACGGCGTAGAGTGAAGAGGGTAGTTCGACATCTGGCAGCACCGCGCTGTGTCGCTGATCGCGGTTGATCTCATCGACGACGGCACCGTTTCTGCCCCAGAGACGTGTCGATACCCCGGCCCGTGCAAGGGTTGCCGCCAATGCCGTGCCCCAGGCCCCGGCCCCGATCACCGCAACGCGGGCATAGATCTGGGCTTGATGTGATGGCGGCCCGCCGGGAAGCGGTTGATGTTTCATATCGACCTCTAGGGAGAGTGGGTAACGTCTGAACGGGCGCAACCTGTGGCGTCCGATGGGAGAGCGATGTCGCTTACAGAACAGTCATGTCGCAAACATGCTGCCATTTTCTTGAGAGTCAATGCTGCAGGTGCGAAAGACTTGGGTTTATGCTGAAAATCCGACCCAATCCGCGCCGCTTTGGTTGGAAAATGGGCGCGATGGGCGTGACGTCACCGGGTCACGGAGACAGGGGTGGGATCGAAATCGCGCATGTGCGGCCAAGTCCGCGCCGACTTCCGCGAGGGTTCTCTTTCGAGACGCCGCGCTTGCAGAAGCCTTGCCAGCCGCCTCAGCCAAGCGCGTGCGCGATGTCCTTGGTCTGCTCGTAGAGCCGGCGGAAAAGAGGATAGGCCTTGCTCAGTGCGTCCGACGCTTGCGGCTCGACCCGCCGCGCCACGGGATTCCACGCGGCGATGTCGCCGATCTCCGCCTGGCCGAGCGCGACCCGCGCCAGAAACGCATCGCCGTAGCTCGCCCCCGTTGTAACGGCGCAGATATCCTGCGGAAGACCGCTCACATCGGAGGTCGATTGCAGCCAGATCTCGTTCTGCACCCCACCGCCGACGGCCAATACGCGCGCCGGGCGGGCCCCGGCCTCGGCGTAGGTCTCGACCACATGGCCCGTGCCCATCGCAATCCCTTCGAGAACGGCGCGGAACATGTGGCCACGCGTGTGGGTCAGGTTCAGGCCGAACAAGGCCCCTTTCGCCAGGGGGTCGTGGATCGGTGTGCGCTCGCCTGAGAAATACGGCAGGAAAAGGAGCCCCTCGGCGCCCGGAGGGACAGCGGCAGCCTCAGCAGCAAGCGTGGGGAAGGCGCTTTCGCGCGGCAACTCGCGCGCGAAATGGTCGCGAAACCAATGGGTCAGTGTTCCGCTTGTGGCGAGGCCGGCCATCGAGGCGTGCTGCCCCTCAAAGAGCCAGGGCGCGTACCACAATCTGGGGTCGCGCACGCGCGACCCGGTCAGGGTGATGATGAAGATCGTCGAGCCGTACATCATCATCATGTCGCCGCAGTCGCGCACCCCGACGCTGAGCGCTTCGGCCGCCGCATCGATTGTGCCCGCCGTCACCGGGGTGCCAGGCGCAAGACCGGTGGCCTCAGCCGCGTCCCCGGTCACAGTTCCGGCGATCTCGGAGGACCATAAAAGGCGCGGCAATTGCCCGGGCTCGGCGATGTCACCCGCGAGGTCAAAGCACCAATCGAGGGCGTCCACGTCATAGAGCGGCGAGAAATTGGCCGCGGTGTAATGGTCGATGACGTTTTCACCCGTCAGGCGCTGGACGAGGAAGCTCGATGCGCTGAGGATCTTCGCCGTCTGCGCGAAAATGTCAGGATGTGTGCGCCTCAGCCACAGGATCTTCGGCCCCACCGATTGCGAGGTCAGCGCATTGCCGCAGCGATCGAGGATCGTGTCCTCTCCGATCCGCGCCGTCAGTTCATCGACCTCTGCCATCGCGCGGGTATCGACGCCATAAAGGACGCCGTTCATCAGGGGCTCGCCCGCCGCATCCACCGGCAGCATACAAGGTCCGATGCCGGAGACCGCGACGGCGGCGATCTGATCCGCCGACACGCCGTCCTGCGCCAGCATCTCTTGTGTCACGCGCCGGAAATCGCCCCACCAGTCCTCTTCGGCGCGATGTTCGGCCCAGCCGGGCTGCGGCACGATCATCTCATGTCGCGCCCGGGCCTCGGCCACGATCTCGCCCGCCGCATCGACCAGAACGCCCTTGGTCTCATAGGTGCCGATATCGACGCCGAGGGTCAGGCTCATGCATCGCGCTCCAACGGGAAATCCGGGCCGATCCGCGCGATGGCGGCGAGGATGAGGTCACGCAGCTGCGCCAGGTCACGCAGGTCGGCCACCTCGCGGGAGGAATGGGAATAGCGCATCGGAAAGCCGATATCCAAGGCCGCCACGCCCCCGCCGACAAGCTGGACATAAGACAGATCGGTCAAAACGCCGGTCTGCGCGCTGCGCTGAAGCGGGATGGCCTCGGCGTCTGCCGTTTCCTCGAAGAGCCGCACCAGCGCGGGATGCGGGATGACGCCGTTGAGTGTGCCGCGGCCATGGAAGCTCAGAAGGCTGATGCCCGGCCCGCCGCCCAGACGCATCTCGCCCAGATCGGCCATGTCCGGCGTGTCCGTGGCCAGCATCAGGTCCACCTGGATGGCGATGTCGGGCTGCAACCGCTCCGCCAGGGGAAGGGCGCCGCGCAGGATGAACTCCTCCTGCACGGTGAAGGCCGTGTGTACGGTCGCGCCGGATGTGTGCCGCAGCGCCTCTGCGACCTCGATGAGAACGGCGCAGCCCGCCCGGTCGTCTACCGATGTTCCGACCAGACGGTGCGCCCCGAGCCGCGCGGCCTGCGGTGCGTAGACGACCGGGGTTCCGATCCGGACACCCGCGGCCTCTGCCTCCTCCCGGCTTTCAAAGCCGCAATCGACAAAGAGGTCTCGATACCGCGTGACCTCGTACTTCTCCTCGGGCTGTGTGGCATGGTGGCTCTTGTTGGCGATGATCCCCGGCACGTCCGGCGCGCCATGGGGCGTGACAAGCACGGCCTGGCTCGCCAGCGCCTTTTCGGGCACACCGCCCAGGCGTTCGAGGCGCAAAAATCCGTCGTCTTCGATGCGCCGCACAACGAAGCCGAGCTGATCCATATGGGTGAAGAGCATGATGACGGGGCCGTCGCCCGCGCGCGTGGTCCAGAGATTGCCGAGCCGGTCGGTCTGGGTCTCACCCGAAAGGTGATCCCGGATGGCAGCACGGATCCGGTCCTCATGGCCGGAAAGCCCCGGCACGCCCATCAACTCCAGCGTGAGGTCGGCAAGGCTCATCTGAGCGCCGCCACACGTGCCATGAAATCCCGCGCACGGTCGGGATCGACAGGCTGCCACGTATCGCCGTCGCGCTTGAGCGCCGAGCCAATCACACAGCCATCGGCGATCGCAAAGACATCGGCCACCGTGTCGTGTTTCACGCCTGTATTGGCGAGAACCGGTGTTTCGGGCAGCGCAGCCTTGACCGCCTCGAGATCCTCCATGCGCGCCGCCTCCCCCGTAATCTGGCCCGAGACAAGGACGGCATCAGGGAGGGAACTGAAGACAGCCGACCGGGCCCGGTCGGCCAAGGGCCGCGGATCAAGCGAGCCCGCGAACTCAGCACTGACGTTGTAGAGCGTCAGCAGATCACCCCGCCCCAGCCGGTTGCGGGTGCGCATCGCCTTGCCGGCATCCGGCGCCCAAAGCCCCATGTCGCTGGCGTAAAGCCCGGTGAAGATCTCGCGCGCGAATTGCGCGCCGGTGGCCGCGGCCAATGCCATTGTCGCCTGTGGATCCCACAGGACATTGACGCCGAAGGGCACGTGGATGGACGCAGCCAGGCGTCCGATCACATAAGCCATCGTCGCGGTTGACGCGGTATCGACCTGCAATTCATAGGGCCGGTCGTTTTCGTTGCCGAACATGACCGCGTCCACGCCCGCATCCTGCAGCGCATCGAGATCGGCGCGCGCAGCTTCCACGATGCCTTCCAGCCCTGCCTCGGCATCATAAAGCGGCGCGCCCGGCAACGCCCCCAGATGCACCATGGCGATGACGGGTTTCGCCACCCCGAAAACCGATTGAAATCTGTCCATTTTCCCTCTCGCCCTCGAGCCTTGCCCATTTCCGGTCGTGCAGTCCACTGGAATTTATTCTAGCATGTCAGTTGCGAGGGAGGGCGTGCATGGATCTGAAAACGAGAGCCTGGGATCGCCTGGGCAATGGCGGCCTGAGCTTTACCGAACTTGGGTTCGGTACGGCGCCTCTTGGCAACCTCTACCGCGCGATTTCCGACGAGACCGCGCAGGACATCTTGGATCAGGCCTGGGCCGGCGGCGTGCGCTACTACGACACCGCGCCGCTTTACGGGCTGGGGCTGGCTGAAACGCGGCTGAACCGGTTCCTGCGCGGCAAGCCGCGCGACGCGTATGTCCTGTCGACCAAGATCGGGCGTCTACTTCGCGCCACCAGCGAGGAAACCCGCGACGGCCATGGCAAGTGGTTCGACGTGCCGGCCCGCAATGAGGTTTATGATTACAGCTATGATGGCGTGATGCAGTCACTGGAATTCAGCCTGGAGCGGCTGGGCGTTGACCGGGTCGACATGCTCTTTGCCCATGACCTCGACACTTTCAACCACGGCTCGCAAGAGGCGCTCGACGCGCGGCTGCAGGAACTCATGGACGGGGGCTACAAGGCGCTTCTGAGCCTGCGGGACCAAGGTGTGATCACCGCGTTTGGCGCCGGGGTGAACCAGTGGGAACCCTGCCAATGGCTGACCGAACGGGGCGACTTCGACATCTTCCTTCTGGCCGGGCGCTATACGCTTCTGGAGCAGGAGGCGCTCGAAAGCTTCCTGCCCTTGGCCGAGGCGCGCGGCATCGGCATCATCATCGGCGGGCCCTATAACTCCGGCATCCTCGCCACCGGTCCAGGGCCCGGCGCTTACTATAACTACGACACGGCACCGCCCGAGATCCTCGACCGTGTCGCCCGCATCGAGGCCGTCTGCGATCGGCACGGCACCCGCCTCGTGGACGCAGCCTTTCAGTTCTGCCTACGCCACCCCGCGGTCCTGTCGGTGATCCCCGGCGGTCAGGGCACGGCCGAGATGGAGAGCAATCTGACCGCGGCCCGGGCCGAAATCCCCGCGGCACTCTGGGCCGATCTGAAGGCCGAGGGCCTGTTGCGGGCCGACGCACCAGTGGAGATCTGACATGCATATCGACGCTCATCAGCATTACTGGCATCCGGGCCGCGGCGACTATGATTGGATGCCGATGGACAACGCCACGCTGGCGCGGCCCTATCACCCGGTCGATCTGGCGCCCATGCTCGAACGCCATGGGATCGAGCACCGTGCGCTCGATCCCATGGCGTTCGAGCATGGGC
>JAAUYD010001730.1_pt1 | contig 15848 bp, 10 predicted proteins | sample 7278101 | NCBI WGS metagenome assembly JAAUYD01 (sample SAMN14350128, study PRJNA611818) | marine sediment metagenome | isolation source: surface marine sediment (0.6m) | place: French Polynesia: Moorea | collected 2018-08 | reverse complement strand
CGCGGCAGCTTCCGCTCGTTATTCCGGCCGCAAATCGAAGAGATCACGGCCGTTTCCGACGTTTCTTTTTCGCTGAAAGAAGGGGAAATGCTGGCCTTTATCGGCCCCAATGGAGCCGGCAAGTCAACCACCATCAAGATGTTGACCGGGATCCTCTTTCCAACGGCCGGCGAAGCCACCGTTTTGGGGTTCACCCCTTGGAAAGAACGACGGCTGATGGCGTATCACATCGGCTCGGTGTTTGGGCAGAAACCACAGCTGTGGTACCACCTGCCCGCGGCCGATACCTTCCAGCTGTTTGCCAGGATTTACGAACTGGATGACGCGGCCTTCAAAAAACAGCGCGATTTTCTGGTTGAGGCGTTTCAGATCGGCCATCTGCTCCATATTCCGGTGCGCAAGCTGAGCCTGGGGCAGCGGATGAAGTGTGAAATCGCCGCTTCACTGCTGCACCGGCCGCGCATTATCTTTTTAGATGAGCCAACGATCGGGCTGGACGTGGTGGCCAAACAACAGATTCGCCGGGCGATCCGCGCGCTGAATGAGGAAGACAATACGACGATATTTCTGACCAGTCATGACGCGGGCGATATCGAAAGCCTCTGTAAGCGGGTCATCATTATCAACCACGGCCGGATGATTTTTGACAACCGAACCTCGATCCTCAAACGGCAGTATCTGACCAAAAAAGTAATTGACGTCCGTTTTGGCGAGCGCCTCGATTCGCCGTTCCATCTGCCGCACGTGGAAACGCTCAAGCAGGGAACATACGGGGTGAAGCTCGAGTTTGACGCCCAGGCGGTATCGGTTGAGCAGGTGATCCAGCAAATTATGAACACCCGGCCGTTTAACGACATCAACGTTCAGGACCCGCCGCTGGAGGATGTGATTCGAGAAATTTACCAGAACGGCCATGAGCCGTGACCTGTTCGCTCAATAGCGCGCAGCGACGAGCTAATTTGGGTGAAGCGAGATCGTCATGTTAAGCACAAAAATTAATAAATACACGTCGATGACCGCCATCAATTTGCAGAATCAGCTGGCGTATATTTGGGATACCCTCAACCGCTCGCTGTTTATTCTGTTTATCATGTTTATTTTTGTCCAGCTGTGGGCGGCCGTGTACGGTGACGGAGGCAGCCCGGATCGAGAAATCGCCGGTTTGACGTTTGTCAACGTCATTTGGTACCTGCTCATCGCCGAGACCATGGAGCTAGGTAAGGCCCGTCACGATCTGGCCATCAGCGAAGAGGTTAAAGACGGTTCAATCGCCTACCGGCTCGTGCGGCCGTACAACTACCTCGTCTATCACTTTTTTCACAATTTAGGCGAGACGCTGGTTCGCATGGGATTGGTATTTTTGCTGGGGCTGCCGATTGTTCTCTACTATGCCGGTCTTCCGCAGATCGACTGGTGGATTATCCCCCCGGTAGTGCTGATCATGGCCGGAGGGATGTTGCTCGACTTTTTTACTTTGAGCATCATCGGCCTGCTGGCTTTTGTGACGGAAGATATCGGTTCGTTTCGACTGATTTACCAGAAGCTGGTCTTTGTTTTAGGCGGTTTGATGTTTCCCCTGGATTTCTTGCCCAATTGGCTGCAGGGTATCGCCCGTTCGCTGCCGTTTCAGCTGACGACCTATGCCCCAGCCCGGCTGTTTGTCCGGTTTGAATGGTCCCTCTTTGTGGATTTCCTCGGAATGCAGCTGCTTTGGCTGGCTATCCTGGGTGTCATTCTGTGGCTGCAGTATCGCTGGGCGGTCCAGCGACTGGCGATTAATGGCGGATGATGGGTGGTAGGTGGTAGGTGATAGGTGATAGGTGATAGGTGATAGGTGATGGAGAGGTTGACATAAAGTGAGTGATGATTTATCCTGGCCAACACCCAACACCCAACACCCAACACCCAACACCCAACACCCAACACCCAACACCCAACACCCAACCAAGAGGTATCAACAACCATGAACAACCTACGCGCCGAATGGCATTTCATAAAAGGCTTGTTTGCTCTCAATCTGGCGTCAGCCATGGAATATCGGGCCAGCTTCTGGAGCCAGATTTTTGGGATGGTCCTCAACAACACCATTATGCTGGTGTTTTGGTTTTTCTTCTTTGATCGCTTTGGAGCGGTTCGTGGATATGAATTTCCCGATCTGTCGATGCTGTACGGCATTGCGGCCACCGCCTTTGGCCTGACCATGATTTTGACCGGCAATATTTACAGCTTCATGGCGTACATCATCGCCCAGGGGCGGCTTGATTACTACCTGGTCTTTCCGCGCAATCTGTTGGCCCACGTCATCTTTTCGCGGATGCACATTTCGCCGATTGGCGACGTGATTTTTGGGCTGGTTCTGGCTTTCTGGTTTATTCCCAAAACCCCGGCCGCCTTTGGCCTGCTGGCGATTGGCATTATTCTAGCCGCCCTGATTATCTCTGCTTACGGAATCATCGCTGGGTCGCTGGCGTTTTTCTGGGGCAACGCCCAAAATGCCAGCCAGCAGATGCTGGGGACGATGTTGACCTTCAGCCTTTATCCCGATACCCTGTTCCGGGGCGCGGCCCGTGTTTTGCTGACGACGGTCATGCCGGCCTTCTTTATCGGGGCGGTTCCGGCCCGACTGGTCAAAACGACCGAGTGGGCTAATCTTGGCGTGATGGTTCTCGCTGCCGCCCTGTCCTGGATCGCGGCTGTGGCTATTTTCTATGGTGGGCTGCGCCGCTATGAGTCGGGCAGCGCGATTAATGTCAATAGCTGAATAATGGCTAATTGCTAATTGCCATTTATCAATAGCTAGATTTTAGCGATTAGCAATTAGCTATTTTAATATGAAGTTGTTACCTCAAATTTTGTACCGCCTCAACCGGCTGCGCTGGTTTTTCCTGCGGCCAATTACCCTGGGCGTGCGCCTGATCATGATCCGCGACGAACAGGTTTTGCTGGTCAAACACACCTATCAGCGACATTGGTATCTGCCTGGCGGGGGCGTCAAGCGCAGCGAAACGCTGGACGAAGCGATTCGACGTGAAGCGGCCGAAGAGGTCGGGGCCACGCTGCACGATTTGACGCTGTTTGGCACTTACAGCAATTTCTTTGATTACAAAAATGACCACGTCATTGTCTTTTTGAGCCGGGATTTCTCTCTGACCGGCAAATCTGATGGTGAAATCGAGGCGGTAAAATTTTTCCCTCTGACCAGGCTCCCGGATCAAATCTCACCCGGCAGCCGCAGGCGACTTAATGAGCTGAAGTCAAATGGTCAACCGCCGATCGTGGCCCGCTGGTAGGTGCATGTGGTGGTTGATTGAGAGTGATGAAGATCCATTTTTGGCAGGCTGCGCCGCTATGAGTCGGGCAGCGCGATTAATGCCAATAGCTGAATAATGGCTAATTGCCATTTACCAATAGCTAGATTTTAGCGATTAGCAATTGGCTGTTAGCAATTAGCTATTTTTTTAGTAAAAATATTCTTTGCAAAAATGCCGAAATTCCATTTAATTGTGTGTTTTTGTAAGCATGTCTGAAATGTTAGCCATTTATGGTTAAAAGGGTCGGAAATATTTTCCACCCCGACTTTTCAACCAAAATTTAGCGATCTAATCAAATTCGCGTACAATGTCCTCGTCAATCGCCAATCAAAAATCGAAAATTTCCCATGCTGCGACATAACTCTGCTGCCCTAGCCCTCGAAAATTTGATTCAGACCGGATTAAAGGAACGCCATTTTGTTGGCGTAGGGGTCGTTCTCATTCAGGACGGTCAAATTTCGCACGCGGCCGGCTATGGCACCACCAATTTGATTGATGGTGGCTGTTCGGTCAATCCTGACACCCTGTTTGCCATCGGCTCCGTAAGCAAATTAATTTGCGCCACGATGATCATGCGTCTGGCCGAGCAAAAGGTGTTGGATCTCGATCGGCCGGTTGTGGAATATTTACCGGAATTTAAATTTTCCAATATGGAATACGGGCGACAAATCACCTTGCGTCATTTGCTTAGCCATACTTCCGGTTTGCCGTCTGGGGGACGAGATTACGGCCCCCGCGATCGCGATGCCCTGCGGCGCGTTGTTTGGGAAGAGATTCCCCACTACCGCTTTATTGGGGCACCCGGCCGCTATCACCAGTACAGCAACACCGCGTTTTGTCTGGCCGGCCATGTCGCTGAAGCGGTCACCGGTCACGATTACGACCATCTGGTGACGGAACAGGTGTTTAAGCCACTGGGCATGAATCACAGCACCTTTGATCCAACGGTGGCGATGACCTATCCACTGGCCCTACCACACTCAAAGAAAGAGGGTGAAGAGCTTTCGGTTAGGCGACGGATGACCCGCAATCAGGCCGGTCACCCTTCAAGCTTTGGCTACAGTTCAACCGCCGATCTGGCCCGTTTGGGGATGATGATCATCAATCACGGCACGCTCGATGGCGAGTCGTTTTTGGCACCGGCCACAGTTCAGGAGATGCAAACGCCCGCTTGTGATTTGCACGTTCGATCCGCCGCCCACCCTTTCTGGCAAATTTACACCGGCTATGGATTGGGGATGCAAACCGGCCGCTATGCTGGAACCCTAATCGCCCGTCACGGCGGTGTTAATCCCGGTTTCCAAACTTTTTTTGATCTTTTTACGCTGCAGAGAGCCGGGGTGATCATGCAATTTACCTATTTGGAAACCACGCCAATGCTCGATACGGTCATGAAAGGGTGGCACACGGTGTTAAATTTGCTCAAAAGAGATCCCTTTTATGCCTCGGCCCCGGCCGCGATTCGCAAAACCGCCCCCCGTGAAGCCAAAAATTATGTGGGAACCTTTCTCAATCTCGATCGGGGAGAAATTGCCCGTTTGGAAATGATCGGCCGGCAAATTCTGCTTGAATATCAGGGACGTCAACGGCCGCTCGTGCAGGTTGGTCCAACTGAATTTTACGGTGAGATCTCCCACGGCGTGCGCATTCCGGTTTGGATGATTGTCGATGAAGAAGATGGCAGCTGCAAAGATATTTTGATTTGGGGATATCCGTTCCATCGCATAGAACTTCTGGAGGATGTGGAAGTCAAGGCCGAGGAACTTGATCGCTACTGTGGCACCTATGTTGATCGCTACAATCGCAATCCTCAAGAGGAGATCGTGATACAGCGCAAAGACGGCCGTCTGCAGCTGCACGAAGGGGAAACCGTGATGATTTATCGGCCGCTGGTCGGCAATCAATTTATTGGAGATATGGGGATTGTAGAGTTTTTTGCCGATGAAGCCGATCAGGTTACCCACTTTCAGCTGGGTCAGGCGACCTGCTTCTTTAAAAAGGCCAACAGCTAATTGCCAATAGCTAAACGCTAAATCGGGGATCTTCTGCCAGAATACACTGCAGCCCCGGTAACAAACCAACCTGTGGTTCAAATCCCAACAGCTCCCGCGCCAGGGTAATATCGGCGGTTAATCGCCGGACCCCCCCCGTTTTTTCCTGATTGATAAGACGGTTTGCCGTGCGCCCTGCCGCCTTTTCAATGACATCAACCAGCTGACTAATGTTGGTTTCAACGCCGCTCCCGACGTTAATAACCTGCCGGTTAACCCCCTTGGCGGTGGCTGATCGAGTTAGGGCCTCGACAACATCAGAAACATAAACAAAATCACGCGTTTGCAGCCCGCTCCCAAATAACACAATTGAACCACCGCTCAAAGCTTGCTTCAAAAATCGGGGGACTACCGGGGCGTGGGAAACCGGCAAATGTTGGCCCGGCCCATACGCGTTAAATATTCGCAGGGCAACCGTTTCAATTCCCCACAGCTTCCCGATGGTATGAACGTAATATTCAGATGAAAGTTTGCTGACCGCGTATGGTGAATCAGGAGAAGGCGCTACTGTTTCGGCCACCGGCTGCTTCTCTTGCTCACCGTACACCGCTCCTGATGAGGCCAGCACGACCCGCCGCACGCCGGCGTCGCGCATCGCTTCCATTAAGCTCACCGTTCCACCGACGTTGGCGATGTTGTAGTCCCGTGGGTACAAAATCGATTCAGCGACGGAGACTCTCGCCGCCAGATGATAGACACAGTCGATATCCTGCAGCAGCGACCACAATTTGGGAATGTCGTTGACATCTCCGCGGGTAAAATGGATATCCCGGTGCAGCGATTCTCGACTCCCACTGCTCAAATCATCAATGACGCGAACTTCATGTTCCTGGGCCACCAGGGAGTTGGCCAGAGCCGATCCTAAAAATCCGGCTCCACCGGTGATAAGAAAACGCATCATAGTAGGTGTTGGGTATTGGGTGTTAGGTATTAGGTGTTAGGTGTTAGGGGTTGGCAACACAATCCAAAACCTATCACCCATCACCTATCACCCATTTATCCTTCGAGCAGCAGCCGCTCGGGATCTTCAATCAGTTCTTTAATCGTATACAGGAAGCGTACCGCTTCCGCCCCGTCGACAATGCGATGGTCATAACTGAGGGCCACATACATGATCGGCCGCGCGATAATTTCACCGTCGACGACCACCGGCCGTTCGACAATATTGTGCATCCCTAAAATCCCAACCTGGGGCGCATTGAGAATGGGGGTGCTGAGCATCGAGCCAAAAATACCGCCGTTGGTGATCGTAAACGTACCTCCAACGAGATCTTCCAGCGTGAGGGTGCCCTCGCGGGCCTGTTTCCCAAAGCCGCGAATTTTAGATTCGATTTGAGCAAAAGAGAGTTTATCCGTATCCCGAACCACCGGCACAACCAATCCTTCTTCTGCTCCAACGGCGATGCCGATATCGTAATAATGCTTGAGCACGATTTCATCACCGTCAATCTCGGCGTTTAAGCGCGGAAACTTTTTGAGCGCGGCCACGCTGGCTTTGACAAAAAAGGACATAAACCCGAGGCGGACGCCGGTGCTTTCTTCAAATTGTTCTTTACGACGGGATCGCAAATCAATGACGTTGAACATGTCAATTTCGTTAAACGTCGTGAGCATGGCCGCCGTTTGCTGGGCTTCAACCAGACGTTTGGCGATTGTGCGCCGCCGCCGCGACATTTTTTGCCGCTCTTCGCTGCGATCTTCTTCAAAAAGCTTAATGCGGGGCTGCGGGTCGGCCGTTGTGAGGGGGGCTGGGACAACCGGTTGGGTGATGGGCGCTGTCGGAACCCCGATTGGGCCGGCAGGGTCGGGCTGCTGAAGATGATTGCTAACATCTTGTTTGGTGATGCGGCCGCTGGTGCCGGTGCCGGTCACACTAGTCAGATCAACCCCTTCAGCGGCCGCCATGCGCCGGGCTACCGGTGTGGCATCGCCGCTGATGGCGGCTGGAGCGGTCTCTCCAATTGTTTTACTTTCGGACGGGGCGGTGGCCGGCTGGGTTGATGGCGAGGCAGCCGTTCCATTGGCCTGCCCGTCCATGATGCCGATGACATCACCGATATTGACATCATCCCCTTCCTGCGCCGTAATTTCTAACAGGGCCCCATCGGCCGGGGCAGGAACCTCGACACTTACCTTATCGGTTTCCAGCTCAACCAGAGCATCCCCTTCTTTAACCGCTTCCCCGACGGCGACAAGCCAGGAGGCGATCGTGGCCTCCACCACAGATTCACCCAGTTCAGGTACGATAACATTGATCGTCATAAAAACACTCCATTTATCAATTAACAATGATCAATTACCCACGATAAAAATGGAAATTTATTGAAAATACGCCTTTTGCTCATGGGTTATTCGCAATTGTCAATTGTTTTTCTTCTCTATCAGCTCTTCATCCACGTAGTTTAAGTCAAACGCACCGGCGACAATCCGATCCTGCTTGATCTTGTGGAAATTCATCGATCCTTCAGCCGGGCTGGCATAGCGGCGGCGTCCAATATAGTTGAGGGGCACCACTTTGGTTTTGCTCCCCTTTTTCAACGGCAAAATATCGGTCAGGCGAGGCTGCATAAAGCGCCATGCCCCCATGTTTCGCGGTTCTTCCTGCAGCCAGCAAATTTCTGACACGTTTGGATATCGTTCAAACAGCATTTGAAGATGTCGCTTGGGGAAGGGATACAGCTGCTCGACACGGGCCACGGCGACATCCATGTGCTGGGCGCGCAGGTCGCTGCTCATCAAATCGATATAGACTTTGCCGCTGCACAAAATGAGTCGTTTGACTTTTTGGTGATCGACATCGGGATCATCAATAACCGGATAAAATTTGTCATTCGCTAATTCTGCCAGAGAAGAAGCGGCCATCGGGTGGCGCAACAAACTTTTGGGGGCCATGACGATAAGGGGCAGCGGATCTCGCGTCAGCAGCAGAGCTTGCCGCCGCAAAACGTGAAAATATTGGGCGGCCGTGGTGCAGTTGACCACGCGCATATTTTTCTCGGCCGTCAGCTGCAAAAACCGCTCCAGCCGGGCGGAAGAATGATCCGGCCCCTGCCCTTCGTAACCGTGCGGCAGCAGCAGGACCAGAGACGGGGTATGGTTCCATTTGGCCCGGCCGGAGCTGACGTATTCGTCAATCATCATCTGAGCGCCGTTGATAAAATCGCCAAATTGAGCTTCCCAAATGACCAGACAGTCCGGCCGTTCGGTATTGTAACCATATTCAAACCCAATGATGGCACTTTCTGTCAGGGGGCTGTTGTGAATTTCAAAAGAAGCCTCTGCCTGTGGAAGCGCCTGGAGCGGCGTATACTCCGCCCCGCTCTCCGAATCAAAGTAGACGGCATGACGGTGACTAAAGGTGCCCCGTTCTATATCTTCCCCGGTCATGCGCACCGGTGTCCCATCAGCCAAAATTGAGGCCAGGGCCAGCTGCTCGGCCGTCCCCCAATCAATCGTTTTGGCGGCCGGGTCATCAAGCGCGTTTGTTCGTCGACGAACCACCCGCTTTAATCGCGGATGAAGGTTAAAGTGGTCGGGGAAGGTCATCAACGCCTTGTGCAGACCGGTGAGCTGTTCGGCCGGCACGGCCGAGGGGGTGCGGCCGGCGATGCCCGGCTCCGGTCGATGAACCTGATCGGTCGGGTCTTCTTCCGGGGTTTCCAAATCCAGCGACTCATACGTTTGTTGTATGCGGTCAAAAGCCTGCTGCACCCATCCATCTTTCTGTTCCTGGGTGATAAAATCCATTTTAATGAGCGTGTCGGTCCACATTTCCAGCACGGTGGGCATGTTGTCAACCGTATCGTATTTAACCGGCTGAGTAAATCGCGGCTCGTCTCCTTCGTTGTGGCCAAAACGACGATAGCCGATCAAATCGATCAGAAAATCTTTGTTAAAGAGCTGCCGGTAGTAGATCGCCAGCCGCGCCACTTCCAGGCAGGTAATCGGGTCGTTGGCGTTGACGTGCACGATGGGAATTTTAAACCCTTTGGCCAGATCGCTGGCGTAGCGCGTGCTGCGGCTGCTGTTCGGATTGGTGGTAAATCCCACCTGATTGTTGGCGATGATATGAATGGTGCCGCCGTTGGTAAAACCGCCCAGGTTGGCGAAGTTAAGCGTTTCGGCAACGGTACCCTGACCGGGAAACGCCGCATCGCCGTGAATTTGGATCGGCAGGGCGGCATCGGGGTCAAAGAAGGGCGCACCCGGCGCGTCGATTTTGGAACCGGCCGCGCGGGCCATGCCGGCCACAACCGGGTTGACCAACTCGAGGTGGCTAGGGTTGGCGGCGATATTGATCTGCAATCCTCGCAGCGAACGTCTGGCCCCTTTGTGATATTTGACATCCCCAATTTTGCCCAAATATCCTGAGGCATTGATTTGAATATCGCTGATCGGGTCTTTAAACTCCCGCAAAATATCGGCATATGGTTTGTTCAGCACGTGGGCCAGCACGTTGAGCCGGCCGCGATGGGCCATGCCGATCAAAACCGATTTGACATTAAGATCGATGGCCCGGCCGATAATTTCATCCAGCACCGGCACCATCATGTCCAACCCTTCAATCGAAAAGCGCTTCTTGCCAACAAACGTTTTATGCAAATATTGTTCGAAGCTTTCAACTTTGATCAACCGCTTGAGCAGCCGGATCGCATTGTCTCCATCCGGATCAAACGCCTGGCGAAAGCGACGGGATTCGGCCGCTTCTCGGAGCCACTCGCGCTCTTCCGGATTGGTTAAGTGATCGTAATCATACCCGGCCCCGCGACAGTACACTTCGCGCAGCATGTCAATCGCATCATACGCGTTGGCCGTTTTCTCGGGAATCGGCCCTCCCACCAATGATGACGGAAGCTGACGCAAATCAGCTGCGGACAAACCGTGATAGCTGGGATCGATAGAAGGATCTGATGTGGGCGGCATCAGCGGATTGGTATTTGCTGCCAGATGGCCATATTCGCGAATCGCCTGAGCCAGGTTGGCTACCGCCATTGCTTTCCCCAGCTGAACGTTGTCAGGGACAACGTCGCTTACCTCAACCGTGGGCATGACACCGTTCTGCTGCAGAGGTGCTGTTTCCTGAGGAGCCCACTGGGCAAAAAGGGCTCGCGCTTGGGCATCAACGGCGTTCGGATCTTCCTGGTAGCGAGCGTAGAGCTCCATGATGTATCCCGCATTGGGACCGTGAAAATCAAATAGGTTGTCCATAATGTGATATAGAAAAATCAGGCGACATGCACCACCGTACACTGTCGCCTTGATTATCTCATAAAAAGTAGTTTTTCAGAAAATGAGCTGAAAAAATTATTTGCTCACCAAATCACCCAGGATTTTGGGTGTAATCAATTATTCAGTCCAACAATAACAAAAAAAGGCGCGGTTTTCCAGTCTAATAATATGAAAATCATACGGCCGTCATGATTCCGGTAAAGATCAAAATGAGCAGAGCCAGAGCACAATTTATGACCAGGAGCTGTTTTTCTCGCTTGGCCAGGGCTATACCGAGCTGATCTGCCGCCTGCGGCCGCTTGGTCAGCACTATTTGCAGCCGATCAATTTCGGGTAGGAGTCCAAACTGCCAGTAGAGGGTTGTGCCGATCATCAGAAGATAAAAAACGTGCTTAAACAACAGCGCCCATCCCCACACCCCCTCGATGACGAGAAATCCGCCGTAATTGGGATCAACCGTCATTTGATAAAATCCGGTTATCAGCAAGATAATCAGGCTGGCCTGAATCCAGGGCAAAAGCTGTCGCTGAAACAGCAGCCACTGATTGTCGGTCAACGTTTTTTGTCTGAGCGCGGTAAAGGACAGCAGGGCCATGACAAACAAACCACCGAGCCAGGTGACGGTACTGATTAAGTGAAAGATGTAGGAAATGGTGAGCCACATGGAAAAGGAAAGTCCTAAGTAAAAAGTTTAAAGAGAAAAGTATCAAGCTAAAAGGCACGCAGTGCCGCGCTGAGAAGCTAATCCTTCGGCATCTCTTTTAGCGCCTCGTACGCCGGCCGGGGCGTGCCGTCCGGATCGGTAATCGACCACCAATATTGTTCATCCGCCTCAGTCCAGGCGCTGTCTGCAAAAAAGATGGTGGTCATTAAGCCGATCCACGGGTCCCATTCGGCTGCGGCAAATTGATAGGCGCCCACCAGATATTCCGCCTGCTCTTCGCCGGAAACCGCATGCCAGCCGTAAGCACTTTCTCGGGGATCGGTGGTCCAACCCATCTCTAAAATGGCGATTTGTTTGGCTGCATCCCCTTCTTCCACCATAATGCGCCGCATATCTTCTACGTGACGGAAGACGTGCCATCGATATTTGCCGTATTGCGGGTATTGATCGATATCATTGGGAGAAATTTCAGGCGGAGCTTTGTATCCTGGTGCATTTAAGCCCAGTACATCAAAGTACGAGGCGCCACCGGCCGCATACATACCGCGCAAAAACTCATCATCCGGCATGGCCAGCGGCGGCTCCGTACCGGTAGGTGCCAATCCGGCCGAAATCACAATCGCTTGCGGGTCGGCTTCTTTGATCGCTTCATAGCACACTTTGAGCATTTCGACGTAGCCGGCCGGATCCGGGGATTGTTCTCCCCATTCCCGGCTGAGATTAGGCTCGTTCCACACTTGATATGCGGCCACTCGCCCGCGATATCGTTCGGCCATCACCCCACAAAAATCTCCAAAATCCTGAATGTCGAACGGGGGTTGATTTTCGGTGACCCGAATACCCACCTCTTCATATTTTTGAACAGACCACAAGGGCTGCCGGTCAATCCGTACCAGAAGCTTGAGCCCGGCCTCTTCGACAGCCGCTACAATTTCGTCCGGCCGGTACCAGTCATACTCCCCTTTCCCCGCCCCCTCGATATCTCGCCAGGCGAACTTCTGTTTAACCCAACCAAAATCCATCTCATTAATCAGCGATAAATCGCGCTGCTGAGCGTATAAATCCCACCATTGAGAGATATGAACCCCGTATTCAGGTGAATCAAAAACGAGATTCATTTCATCGGCCGTCAACGGAGCCAGGTCTACCGGCTCAGAGATGGGGGTGTCGGCCGCGGTGCAGGATGCCGAGGCCAACAGCAAGATAAATAGAAGAAAGATGGCGCGCATTGGTGGGACGAATGGGTGGGGAGCAGAAGTAGAGCCGAGATTTTTCTCGGCTCTACCATTGAATCCTCAAATTAGGGGATTTTTTCCATGGCGGCCAGCGCCCCAAATGCCGGTCGAGGTGCTCCAGCACCGTCTACAATGCTGTACGGCACCGGATCGTCGGTGGGGCCGTTGCCCTTGTTGCCAAAATCAAAGTTAAAGGCAAACGTGAGCCATACATCACCTGATTCCCGCATCTGATTGTACGCCTGGACCAGGTACGTTGACTGTTCTTCGAGGGTATTATCCTGGGCAAACTCAAACCCTTCCGGATAAGCATCGTACCCCTCTGAAGAGGCCCAGCCAAATTCCGTAACGCACAGCTTCATGTTGGGATCCACCGCCTGAATTTTGGCGGCGTAGGTATCAAGTGTTGTTCGAAAACTCCAGCTGTGGTGTGGATTGTCAAACGGGCCCCGGAAAATAGCGGTTTGGGCTTCAGGCAAAGAGCCGGTTTGATCAAACGGCACGTCCGGTGGGATGTTGTAACCGTTGTGATGGGCACCAACGCAGTCGGCATAATTCAACATGCCGGCCGCCAGCGCCCGATCCATCCAGGCAAAATCATCCGCCCAGCGGACCCAGTCCCCATCTCCGGTGGGGGCCAAGGCTCCTGAAATGACGATCACGTTGGGATCAACCGCCTTGATGGCGTCATAGGCGATCGCCAGAAATTGAACGTAATCTTCCGGGCTAACGCCATTGGGTGTTTGCCACTCGCGGTCAAGGTTTTGCTCGTTCCATGCTTCGACGGCGTGTATCTGACCGGGGTACCGGTTGAGCATTTCCGTCAGGAAAGCGGCATAAATATTGTAATCATCAGGCGGGCCGATTTCATTGCCGGCCGCCCGAGTCCAGGCCGGAGCCCCCACAACGCTAAACATCAAGCACAAACCCTGCTGGTTGGCCTGTTCGACGACGCCATCATAAAAAAACCACTGCCGATCGTCAACACCGGGCTGGACCAGCGGCCATTCAAGCTGCACCTTAACCCAGTCCATCCCCAGGGCGTTGTTGACCACATCCATGGTGTAGGCCGGATCACCCACGACGGCATGGGCCTGTATGCCATAGCCAAAGGTGTCGGCCGGCCACGGTTGATTGCAAGAAGCAGCAACCTGCTGTGGAGCCGCATCAGGCTCAGCGACGGCATCCCCCTCAGCGGCCGGCTGATCGGAAACAGCCCCCTCGTCTCCTTCTACCACAACGGGAGGGGGGAGCGCTTCCGGCTCTTCAGCCACGGGTTCCCCTTGATCAACTTGGGCCTGGCCTTCATCTTGCAAAGACGCCGGCTCAACCGCTACAGGGTTCGGCTCGGCCCCGCTACAGGCCGCAAGCAGCAGAGCTGCAAACGTGAGCATGACCGAAAATTGACGCAAAAATTTCATGTGATACCTCTCGAAAAAAAGCGCATTGCAAAATGCGCTTTTTGTTTTATTAATGAAGCCAGCGATATCAGGTCGCTGGCGCCGGCACAATTGTGATTAAATTCCGGTTAATTCCCCATCACCTGCCGCAGCGTTTCACACGCCGGGCAGCTGCCGTCCGGCCGGATAATCGCGAAACCTGCCTGCGGGTCAGTTCCAAAAGTGGTTGAATCGACATTCCAGACGATCAACATCCGCACCTTGCCGCTGTTGGCAGACAGGCTGACCGCTTCAGCCAGCCACTGGGATTGTTGGGCAACCGTGGTGTTAGCGGCCCAGGAGAAACCGCTTGAAAGACCACCGTATCCCTCGGGAGTCAGATAGCCCAGCTCGGTAAAGCAAATCGGCCGCGACCCCCCAAAGGCGTTGTAATAGGTGTCCAACATCCCCCAGAAGTAGCGGGTGTAATGGCTGCTGTTGCCGCGTGGGTCACCGCTGCGCTGGCTGGGGGGAATAATGCCTTCATTGTAGTGAACGCCAATACAATCCATGTAGTTGGCGGCTCCGGCCGCAGCCATGCCGCGCATGTATGCATCATCATCACAACCGGCCGCGCTGCAGCCACCCTGGAAGAACCCGGTGGGTGCCGGGGCACCGCTAATAACCAGAATATTCGGGTTGACTGACTTAATAGCGTTGTAAGCCGGGGCCAACATCTGGGTGGTGTACATGGCCGGATCAATTTGACCGTTTGGCCACTCCACCTCAATGTTCATTTCGTTAAAGATTTCAATCGCGTCTGGCGGATCGGGCAAAGAGGCCACGGCGCGCATAAATTCAGTATAGGCGTTGAAGTCCGGCAGGCTGGTTGGGTAGAGCTGGCCGGGCACGCTCAGCAAAATTTTGAAGCCGGCATTGTGGGCTTCAGAAATCATGCCGGCTACTTCCTGACCGGTGTTGCCGGCGCTCCACTTGTGCTGCCGCTTTACCCAGGTCATCCCTGAGTAAGATGCCTGAGCATAAGCACCACCCAAAAGCTGTCCACCAAGCTCAAAACCACCGCCCAAATTGGCCGGAGCAACCGGGGCTGGGGCGGCCGGGGCCGCAGGAGCTTGTTGGCCGCTGCTTTCACCACCTCCACCGCTGGTTGCCGGCGCCTGGGCGACCGGTGAGGCCGTTACGGCGGGAACCGGCAGGCTGGCAATATCCACTGAGCTGTCAACCTGAACCAGCTGTCCATACACCCAACCTTCTTTGCCATCCGGATAGCTGATGTTGTACCACAAGTTATCGTTGCTGCGGCCGACAACTTCAACCTGGCTGCCGGGATTTAAGCCATCGACGATGCCGTAAACCAGACCGGGGCCGTTGCGCACATTTGAAGGTTGGAGAACCTCAGCATTTGCGCTTCCAGAAATGACAACTTCGGCCGTGGTTTCTTCAGCTGCGGCTTCTTCCTCGCTTTCTTCACTGGCGACTTCTTCCCCTTCACCTTCTTCATCAACCGCCACTTCTTCGGCGGCTTCGTCGGCGACCATCCCGTCGCCAACGGTGATTTCAGCGCTGCTTAAGTCAACTGTCAAATCACCTTGAGCAAAACCGGCCTTGACGGTGTACACACCGTTGGCTTCCGTTCCTTCCCAAACAAAGTTGAGCGCTTCACCGCTAGCACTGGCGACAACGCCTCCTTCTTCATTTTCTACGGACCAGGTGATGGCTGCCCCGGCCGGCTGGGGAATATCACCACCGGCGGTATAGCTTTCCACCGCTGCGGCATAACCGGTTGGATTTGATATGCCATCCAAACCGCGAACCATAACCCCGCGCAGGCGATAAAGATCGGCCAGGCGAAGGCGATTAGCTAGAGAGGCATCGCTGTTTAGCCAGACGGTCCGCATTTGCCCTTCTTCTTCATAACTGTATTTATAGGTCAGGCTCTCCCCATCCCACTCAAGCGG
>JAAUYD010004040.1_pt1 | contig 15852 bp, 15 predicted proteins | sample 7278101 | NCBI WGS metagenome assembly JAAUYD01 (sample SAMN14350128, study PRJNA611818) | marine sediment metagenome | isolation source: surface marine sediment (0.6m) | place: French Polynesia: Moorea | collected 2018-08 | reverse complement strand
AGTGTTGTATACTGGCTTCAAACTATATTATTTTCAAGGTTCGGTGCGCTTGAAGCGCGTCGCTTCGTTTCGCTTCGCTCTCAGGCACTTAATCAATATATCTAACCTTCCCATCCCTGTCAACTACTTTTTCAGAAAAAGCTGAAAAAATTTTGGAGTATTACGCCTAAATCTATATATATCAATCCTTTAAGGCGTTAAAATTTTTTTTAGCGTTTAGGCTTTGGATTTGCCAATGATGGATATTTTCGGGATTTTACCTCCTTGGTTAGTAGTAGATCCCTTATTACAAGGTTGGTTGTTGGAGGATATTGGTAGGGGCGATCGCACAACCCAAGCTTTGTTAGCTGAAGATGGTAAGAAAGGACAAGCTCAATGGATAGCTAAAGCACCAGGAATAGTTGCAGGTTTACCACTAGCAGCTAGGGTATTTCGGTTATTAGATGAGGGAGTGAGTTTTGTTCCAATAGTGGCGGAGGGAGAAAAATGTGAACCAGGACAAGTGATCGCACAAATTCATGGTTCTCTAGATGCATTGTTAATGGGAGAGAGGGTAGCTCTGAATTTGGCTATGCGTTTGAGTGGGATTGCTACCTTAACTAATAAGTATGTAGAGCAGGTTTTTGATTTACCCACTCATTTTGTGGATACTCGCAAAACAACTCCAGGGTTAAGGATCCTCGAAAAGTATGCAACCCAAGTGGGAGGAGCAATTAATCATCGTATGGGTTTAGATGATGCAGTGATGCTTAAGGATAACCATATTGCAGCAGCAGGGGGAATCGGTCAAGCGATCGCTCGAATTCGTTCTCGCATACCTTATCCATTAACTATAGAAGTGGAAACGGAGAGTTTGGAACAGGTAAAGGAAGCTTTGGAAAACAATGCTGATATTATTATGTTGGATAATATGTCTTTGGAAATGATGGGCGAAGCTGTGCAGATAATTCGCCAGTACAGTAATCGGATAAAAATCGAAGCTTCTGGAAATGTAACTCTACAAACTATTCGTGGTGTAGCAGAAACCGGTGTTGACTATATATCTAGTAGTGCGCCGATTACTCAGTCGAAGTGGTTGGATTTGAGTATGAGAATGGGTTGAATTAATTTAAAAAGGAGTATTAGTTTGTAAATGCAGTTCTTTATTTGTATATGGATGCTGCAAGTACAATTCCCTAGCATGGAGATGTAATCTATCTGTAGATGTAAAATTGCCATAAAAGCGATCGCCTAATATTGGTGTACCCAATCCTTGGGAATGAGCAGCATGAACTCTCAACTGATGGGTTCTGCCAGTAATAGGGATAAACTCTATACGAGTATAGTTACCTTCTGTAGCTATCGCACGAAAATTAGTAATACTGGATTTGCCATATTGCCAATTTACTTGTTGATAGGGGCGGTTTTTTTGATCTCCCCACAACGGTAACTTAATTACTCCTTTATCTATATATATGAAACCTGCAAGTACAGCTTCATAAACTTTGTGAACTTGACGTTGCTGAAACTGGTGATTTAGCAAGCGATGGATTTGGAAATTACGTGCTAAAACTAAAATACCTGATGTATCCATATCGAGTCGATGTACTGCTTGTAAATTAACTCCATCAGGAAAAAGATTACGCAAACGACTCAGAACACTATCTTGATTATGAGAATATCTTCCAGGGACAGAAAGTAACCCAGATGGTTTATTAACAGCTATCAACCATTCATCTTCATAAATAATTGACAGCTTCTTCTCTGTGAGTCTTTGCGCGACGGACACTTTCCTCAAGTCGGGGAACCCGCCCACAGAAGTGTCCTCCTCTGCGTGAGACAAATTAACATCGTGTTCCTCAACTTTAGTCGCCGTAGATCTGGATTGGAAACCTGAAAGCAAAAAACCCATTAATGGCTGGCACCTCTCCACACAAGCACCATAAAATTCTCCCTGAATTTTCCCTCCAGAGGATGCACCCCACCAAAACTCAGCCATTGCTAAGGGTTTTAAATTGTGGGTAGCTGCGTAATGCAATAATTTTGGCGCACAACAATCCCCTGTTCCTGTGGGTAAACCTTGTGGTACTAATTGTTGTAGGGTTTGCGATCGCCCATAAAAATTCATTAAGGAATAAGCTGCATGCATTTGTGTTTGCAGTTGGCGGGATAATTCTTTTCGCTTACGTTTCAGTTCCCGTATTTTTATATCTGCATCCTTAATGATTTGCTGTAAGGGTTGTAATACTTGATTTCGTTCTCGTTTAAGTAATTTGCGTGCAATTCCATCCTGACGACTTTCTTCGTCAAGTTGGGCAATAGCTGTATGTAATGCTTTCCCTGCAAGAGTTTCCCGGAATATCTGTCGCTTTACTTGTCGTTGCTGTTTGCGATCGCTATGGGTTTGAATCATTCGTTGCAAACGTACTGCAAATTCTTGTTCTAGCTTCTCATATTTCTGGCGTTCGGGAATTTGTTTCAGGCTAATTAACTCTTGCTTAATAGCTTCTAATTCTTTTATTGTACGAGCTTCTTCTAGTACTACCTGTTCTCGCCCAGGAATTGGTGTTACCCAACCATCAAAGATACTACAACCATTCAGTAATCCAGAAAATGCTTTGAGTATTTTTTGTTCGCCATCGGGTAATTCTACCAGTAATATCCCGTACATTTTACCTTCACGGGAATAACGCTCATCCTGAGCCAGATATTTCATTAAACCATAGGCGATCGCTTCTGCTAAACATGTGCGGGGTAATTGCAGGAGTTCGCTAGTTTGGGGACAGTAACCTTGATAGTGATAAGTTGGGGATGAGTTGTTGGTTACAGCATTGGGACTGATAAAGTCTGAGAGTGGATGCAGAAGTACCATTTAATCTGCCTGAAATTTGAAATTGCTTATCCCAGTTTTATGTAACCAATGATATTAGTATCCGTAATTTTGGGATAGGTAGCGATCGCAAAAGAATAGTCAAAAACTAAGCTCAAACGTCCGAAAAGCGACATACAAGTTGATTATTTTTATCAATGCGTAAATCCTAGATGCTTAAAACAATCCTGCTCACCGAAATTCATCGCTCCGGAAGCCGTTTTTAGCCCATGTTTTCTAAATATCTAAACATCTTCCTGACTCAACCAAACATCTAAATCCGCCATTCCCTGAAAATCCAGTAAAGCTACACCAAGATTTTCTAATTGCTCCAAAGACAGATTTTCAATACATTGACGCACATCCGAGGATAATTCCCCTACTCGTCGAGTAAGTAAGCGCAGAACAAACTGACGCTCCCTTTGTTCCCCCTTTTTTTCTCCTTCAGAAAGGATTTCCTGATAAATTACTGACTCGCGCATGATACCCTCCCGGAATAGTTGTCGAATTAAGTCTTGTTTATATTTTAATCCAGCAAAGATTTGAGTATAGGTGGAAATTTCTGCTCGTTTCCCCCCAGAAATTTCAAGAACTCGTTCCACGATTTGTTGCAACAAAATTTGCGGTTGTTTTGTTGCTGTGAGTGGTGCTAATGGTAACAAAGCTTCGTCATTGAGGAATATTTCTGGGCTTTCCTCCCACATCCGAATTACCCGATACTCGTGGCGGGTAGTTTCAATATTAAAGGATGTCTCAATAACTGTTTCTGGTGTGGGAGGAAGTAATAATACAACCACTTGGGTAATTGGCAGACGATATAAGCGATACAACCGCACCCAGTAATCTAGCATCCGTAAAGGTAAGGGTGGGGTTGATACCAGTTTAGTTTGAAATTCCAGGTGTAATATCCGTTCTTGTAATTGTAAAAATGTAACGTAATCAGCACGTATTGGTTCAAAAAGAGGCAGGGGAGCAGGGTGAGGGGGAGCAGGGGGATGTTCAGACGGGGATTGTACCCCGACAGCAACGAGAACCACTTAAAGAAGTGGGGGATTGTGACCCTTGCTCCACTTCGTTTCGCTCAAGGGGGGAAGGGAATATTCCCCTTGCCCCCTGCTCCCTTCCCCCCTGCTTCTTGTTCAATACTCAATTCGGTTTTCAGGACTTTTGCGGTTGTTTGGGGTGTACCTAAAACCCAATTGGCGAAGTTATCAGGATACTTTTCGGATAGGAGCTTGCACAGGTTATCAAATAACATTAAGGATAGGCAACAATCGAATTGAGCATCACCATTATCCTGGTTTTGTTTGCGCGAACAAACTCAATCCCCGATCGCTTTTTACCAAATTCTGTAAATTAGCCACAACAGTATAGATTTACTTATACGTACCTATAGTAAAGATTTATAAATAAAGTGTTACAAAATTTAGTATGATATTCATATTAACAAACTTAAGTATTCTTACTCACTGTCATGATAGCGGATCGATTTCCCTGGCTGACCGCGATTATAATGCTGCCACTAGTGGCTTCCTTGCTTATCCCCGTTCTACCTGGTAAAGATGGTAAAAGCGTGCGGTGGTATGCATTAGGTGTAGCAATCGCGGACTTTGTCTTGATGTGTTATGCCTTTTGGAAGCAATATGATGTTAGCAATGGTACTTTTCAACTCGCGGAAAATTATGCCTGGGTGCCCCAGTTGGGCTTTAGCTGGGCAGTTTCGGTCGATGGTATCTCAGTACCACTAGTACTACTAGCAGGATTTGTTACCACATTATCAATATTTGCAGCTTGGCAAGTTGACCTCAAGCCTCGTTTATTTTACTTCCTGCTGCTGGTGCTATATTCGGCGCAAATTGGGGTATTCGTTGCCCAAGATTTGCTGTTGTTCTTTATCATGTGGGAACTGGAATTAGTTCCTGTTTACCTACTAGTTTCCATTTGGGGTGGTCAAAAACGGCGTTACGCAGCGACAAAATTCTTAATATACACGGCTGCGGCTTCTATATTTATTTTAGTGGCAGCATTAGGAATGGCGCTTTATGGCGACAATATCACATTTGATATTGCCCAACTGGCTACGAAGAATTATCCCCTAGCTCTAGAATTACCGTTATATGCAGGCTTACTGATTGCCTTTGGCGTAAAGTTAGCTGTTTTCCCCTTACATACTTGGCTACCTGATGCCCATGGGGAAGCCTCTGCTCCCGTATCCATGATTTTGGCAGGTGTGCTGCTAAAAATGGGGGGATACGGATTAATTCGCCTGAATCTAGAAACACTTGCCGATGCCCATATTTATTTTGCCCCTGTTCTGGCAATTCTGGGGGTTGTGAATATTATCTATGGCGGACTAAATTCCTTTGCTCAAACTAATATGAAGCGCCGTTTGGCATATTCCTCAGTTTCCCACATGGGATTTGTGCTACTGGGAATTGCTTCCTACACCGACTTGGGAGTCAGTGGTGCAATGTTGCAGATGATTTCCCACGGCTTAATTGCAGCGGTGTTGTTCTTCCTGGCTGGTGTAACTTATGATCGCACCCACACCCTATTAATGGATAAAATGGGCGGTATTGGTCAAGTTATGCCCACGGTATTTGCTTTATTTACAATCGGAGCAATGGCTTCCTTAGCTCTCCCTGGTATGAGCGGCTTTGTGAGTGAGCTAACAGTATTCTTGGGTTTAACCAGCAGTGATATATACAGTTCAACTTTCTGTACTGTAACAGTATTCCTCGCTGCCGTTGGGGTTATCCTCACTCCTATTTACTTACTGAACTTATTAAGGCAAGTGTTTTATGGAAGTGGCTCGGACAGTAGTTGTGATATTGGTAACATAGGCAAAGAAAACCAGGACATTGAAGGGGCGGTTTGTTTTGGGACAGACTGTACCATACCTAGTGAGGCTGTATATAGGGATGCCAGTACCCGTGAAGTTTTCATCGCGGCTTGTTTTCTTGTGCCAATAATTGCTATTGGTTTATATCCCAAATTAGCTACGCAAATTTACGATGTTAAAACTGTGGCAGTGAATACACAAGTGCGTCAATCTTATATTCAGATAGCCCAAACTGATACCAGGATTTATGCTCATACTTTTTCTGCACCTCAAATAGAAGAGTCTGAAGTTATACCTGTCTTGGGGATAATTAAGTAATTATTAAAAAATGTTACTTTTCTGATAAATTTAGCGATGCTCCGAAGGAGCCACTGCGCGATCGCCCTTTTATGGGCGATTTTTTTATAAACTTCTCAAAGCATTGGCAGCAAGCATTACAGAGGTATTTTTAGCTAAATTACAGAGGTGCGATCGGATTATTTAGTTTACATTTATTAATGTATTTTGTTACATTTATTAATATAAAAATTATAAATTGACTTAGGTTAAAAGCCGAATCATGACTAATAATGCACTCATAGCTAATATCTTTAAACCCAGCGTCAACCTCAATTTTTGGTCACAGGTAGCTTGGGCTGTACTACGGGCTGTTGTGGGCATTGTGATGATCCACAATGGTTTGGATAAGTTGGGAGATATCGAAAGTTTTTCCGAAGCCTACGTTGAGTACATAGGCTTACCATTTCCCATATTTTTTAGTTACGTAGCTGCTTTCACTGAACTGATTGGCGCACCATTACTAGCTTTTGGTTTGCTAACTCGCCCAGCTGCATTGGCTTTGTTTGGAACAATGTGTGTTGCTATGTACCACCACATTCTAGTTTCTGGCTTCAATATTCCTTACTTAGAACTATCTGCAATTTACGCAGCTTGTTTTCTATTCTTTACTATCAATGGAGCTGGTTTATTTTCTACTGATGCTGTGATTGCCAACTGGTTAGATACTAGTGCCTTGTCTATTCAAGCTAAACAAATTATGCGTTTAGAGAAAGCTTATCAATCAGTGGCCGCAGACAAAGAAAAAGTTGGTATTACGAAGTAATCATTAAAGTGAGCAGAGTCAGAGAAAAGAGCTAAACCCAAAAATACCCCCCTCGGTGACGAGGAGGGTTAAATAAGTAATATTAGAAAAATTGGTTATGGAAAAATTACTTACAGTTGCTTCACTTCAGAAACTAACTTCGCCACCATATCCTTAGCACTACCAAACAACATGGTAGTTTTGTCCTTGTAGAACAAATCATTATCTACACCAGCAAAACCAACACTCATACCTCGTTTAATGACGATGGTATGCTTGGCTTTGTCTACCTCTAAAATCGGCATACCGTAAATTGGACTTTTATCATCCGTGCGAGCAGAAGGATTAACCACATCATTAGCACCGATTACCAAGGCAACATCAGTTTGCTCTAACTGGGGATTGATATCATCCATGTCGTGCAGCTGCTCATAGGGCACATTCGCCTCTGCCAATAATACATTCATGTGCCCTGGCATTCTTCCAGCTACAGGGTGAATTGCGTATTTGACATCTACACCCAATTTTTCCAGTTGGTCTGCCAATTCTCGCACACTGTGTTGTGCCTGGGCAACAGCCATCCCGTAACCAGGAACAATTACTACAGAGCGGGCATAACCCAACATCATTGCTCCTTCTTCGGGATCGATGCTGTGAACAACTTTATCTGTTGCTCCCGCACCCGCAGCTCCACCAGCAACTGCGCCTCCACCAGTACCAAAAGCACTGAACAGCACGCTGAATAGGGAACGGTTCATAGCCTTACACATAATCTCTGTCAGGATTAAACCTGATGCTCCCACCAATGCACCGGCGATGATTAACATATTGTTCATCACCACAAAACCAGCAGCAGCAGCAGCTAAACCGGAAAATGAGTTCAATAAAGAAATCACCACCGGCATATCACCCCCACCAATGGGGATAACGAACATCACACCCAATACTAAGGAAACTCCTACCACTCCTAAGAATATGGGTAGATTACTGGGATCGATTAACAAAAAAGCACTACCTACTAAGTAGGAGCCTAATAATAAAGCATTGAAGGGTTGCTGCAAGGGAAATGTAATTGGCGAACCACTCATGATTCCCTGTAGTTTAGCAAAAGCGATCGCACTACCTGTAAAGGTAACACCACCAATTAGCACATCTAGCAGCATGGAAATACTGGCATCCAAGGGCACTGATTGGGATGCACCCAATAAACGCCAAAATTCAGCCACAGCCACCAAAGCAGAGGCAGAACCACCCAAACCATTCAACAAACCCACCATTTGGGGCATTTGGGTCATTTCTACTTTATAGGCTGCGATGGCACCAATTGACGCTCCAATTGCCAAGCCCAACAAAATCATTTGGTAGTTTAACACTTGCTGATCTAGCAATGTGACTACCACCGCCAATAACATACCCACAGCAGCCATAACATTACCATTTCTGGCAGTGGCTGGTGAACCTAATTTTTTCAAGCCCAGAATAAAGAGGGAGGCTGCAACCAAGTATGTCAACTGAATCCCAGTTGGTATTAAATCGCTCATGCCTTAATCTCCTTTTTCTTAAACATTTGCAACATTCTATCTGTCACCAGGAAACCACCGACTACGTTGATAGTTGCCAGAATTACGGCAATTAAACCTAAAATTACGGATATTTTCCACTCTTTAGCACCGGAAGCCACAATTGCTCCCAGAACCGAAATACCCGAAATTGCATTTGATCCCGACATGAGGGGAGTATGTAAAGTAGGAGGGACTTTATTAATCACCTCAAACCCCACAAATGCTGCCAAGGCAAACACAAATAAAGCTGCAATTAATGCTTCTGTCATTTGATATTCAAACTCCTGTAATTGATCAATAGGAAAAGTTAGGAGTTAAGAGTTAGGAGTTGACAGTTGACAGTTAGGAGTGAGGTGTTAAGAGTATTAATCACTCTTCACTCTTCACTCTTCACTCTTAACTCTTAACTCTTTAACTAATTACTGACTCTTCTGCTTTGAGCGCGTCTTGTACCCGTGAGTTGCGAATCTCTCCTGCATGGGTAATACAAGCTGCGTCAATGATGTCATCGGCAAAATTTACTTCTAATTGCCCATCCTTATTAATCAGCAGTTGCATTAATGATGTCAGGTTCTTGGCATACAACTGGCTAGCATGAACTGGCAGGGATGATGGTAGATTTATCGGACCAATGATAGTCACACCATTGATGACAATATCTTTGCCGGGAGCCGTACAAGCACAGTTCCCACCCTGTTCTGCGGCCAAATCTACGATTGTTGCCCCTGGTTTCATTTGCGATACCATCTCCTCTGTCACCAACAAAGGAGCTTTCTTTCCAGGGACTTGAGCTGTGGTAATTACCACGTCAGCATTCTTGACGTGGGATGTGACAAGTTCTTGGGTTTTTTGTTTGCTGGCTTCGGAAATTTCTTTGGCATAACCCCCAGCAGTGGCCGTATCTTCATCTAATTTTACTTCGACAAACCTTGCCCCCAAACTTTGTACTTCCTCCTTCACAGCAGGACGAATATCAAAAGCCTCCACAATTGCTCCCAATCGCCGAGAAGTTGCGATTGCTTGTAATCCTGCTACTCCAGCCCCCATAATAAATACTTTTGCCGGAGCAATTGTACCGGCAGCAGTTGTCAACATGGGGAAATATTTTGGTAAAGCTGCTGCTGCAATTAATGCTGCTTTATATCCTGCAATGGAGGCTTGGGAAGACAAAGCATCCATGCTCTGTGCCCTCGTGGTACGGGGGATCATCTCCATACTTAAGGCAGTTACTTGGCGTTCAGCCAAATGCCTGGCTAATTTTGGAGTTCCTAAGGGATTTAAAAATCCAATTAAGATTGCTCCTGGTTTGAGTAAATCAATTTCCGAATGTCCATCTTCCCTATCTTGGGGAGGACTAACTTTGAGGAGGATATCAGCTTCACTCCATAATTGATGGGGATCGCTGATAACTGTTGCTCCTGCTGCTTCATAATCAGCATCAGTAAAAAACGCTCTCTCACCCGCACCAGATTCCACCCATACCTCTAAACCCTTCTTGACTAATTTGGCGACGGTATCAGGAATCAGGGCAACACGACGCTCGCAAACCTCAATTTCCTTAGCTACTGCTATCTTCATGAAATCTCCTACAAGATAAAACTTATTCCGATGCAAGTGGTGAAATTTTGCTGTTCAGCCGACAATAGGCACAGTTTATTTGTTTCAATGGCTATCAATTATTTAATTGTTCGACTTATGGCAATTCGTTAGATGTGACCCCTCTTTGTCTCATCCTCATTGCTTGAGATTAAGCCTAAACTATGCCCCTTATGGATACGAGAATTTCTAGATACTTGCATTCGTTTGCATATTGCAAATCCTATGTTGATCCCCAATGCGACTATCTCTGTTTTCAAATTGTTTTAGGGATTAAACATCTTTCTTATTCCTTTTTTACAATTTGCAATGCTAATCAATCCATTAAGAAAGTCATATATAGCTAATCATAACCGATGTGTTTTGGGAGTGAAGTTATTCGCAATCTCAATTTACATTAAATTTAATTTCAAATGATTCTATATATTTACTCAAATTAGGCGAAAAAAATTTTAAATTAATATAAAGATTTTTGGGAAGCTGTCATATCTGCTAATTCCCTTAATTAATAAAACTTTGTGCAATCAAGTCAAAAAATTTGGGTGAAAAGTAACAATAATAGGACTTGGGAACAAAACTTAATTAATCAAAAAATCTGTTTGACGAAATATACAGGTGGTCTAATTTTATAAAAAATGTCGTTTATTTGTAATCAGTTCCTGATTTTTAGGAATTTTTAATTAATAAAAATACATTGTGAGAAAATAAAAACAAAGGAAAGGCTTCCTTTTTTCCTGGCCTTCCCAAATGTGCAGGCACTTTTAGCGTCCACATTCTGTCCATTTTACTCAAGCTAGTAGTAAAGTTTAGTTACGAACGTTTGACCAATTGAGTGCGATAACATACCTACGTTTTACTGCAGGAGCTTAACTATGCGACGTTTACTTTCCAGTTTAGCCATAACTAGCTGTTTGCTAACGAGTTTCACCTTACCCAATACCGCTTTGGCAAATGGGTTAACCCTATTTAGCGGTGTGAAAAGCGGATATCAACTGCCCTTTCACTTAGACTTTTCAGGTCGTCGGGGAGCCTGGGATCGATACCGGCTGAGAATTCCCACCAAGAAGATGAAATTTGCAGTTGCCAGACTGATTATCGCTTATCCTAAAAGCTATAAGGGAACTTTTGACCCCAAGAAGATTGCGGTAAAGGTTAGGGGTAAAAAAATAAAATTGTCTGAAACGAACTGGGACAAAGAAAATCGTGTGATTGAAATCTATCCCGAAGAACCAATCCCAGCAGGCTTTAAGACGGAAGTAGTATTATCTAATGTGCTCAATCCTAGTTCTGGGGGTATGTTTTATTTCCAGTGTCTGATGAGATCTCCTGGAGATGTGCCACTATCCCGTTATATCGGAACATGGATTATTGACATTAGTTAACGAAAAATATCCAAAATAAGTGATACAATCATGGATTGTGACTTTTTATAAAAAATCATCTTAGAGGACAACATTATGCAGAGAACCTTGGGCGGCACTTGTCGCAAGAGAAAAAGAACCTCTGGTTTTCGGGCTCGGATGCGAACCCCAGATGGTAGAAATGTCATCAGGGCTAGGAGAAAGAAAGGACGGCATCGTCTTAGCGTTTAACAATTCCTTGCAGTCAGTCCCCCTGTGTAGCTTGCAGAACTGGGGGATGAAAGCAAGGGCAAGGGTTTGAACATTCGTAAAGAATATATGGGAAATGGTGGCTATCTCTGACCATAGGAGCCAGGGATAAGGGGTTTGAATTTCCCATACCATCGGGAATTAAACCGGTTTTAACTCAATCAAGCAGAAAATATCAGTAGTGGCTTTGCCCAAACCAAATCGACTAAAATCCCGCCGAGATTTTCAGGCAGTCTTCCGCAGAGGATTTCGTTGCCATGGTTCTTATTTGACATTAAGAGCCTTAAGGTCATCATTGTCAAAAAATCCTTCTGAACTGGATGGTGCCAGCCCCAATTGGATCCCCGTTCCCACACGTATTGGTATCTCCATCAGTACAAAAGTTAGTAAGCGGGCGGTAGTACGCAATAGAATTAAACGTCAAATTGCCTCAGCCCTATATAAATTATTGCCTAAAATATCACCAGGATGGCGGTTAGTGGTGATTGTAAAACCAACAACAGCACAATGGGAGTGCATAAGCCAACAATTTCTGCAAGAATTAGAGCAGTTGTTGGTAAAAGCTGAGGTATTAAATGGGCATTCGTGAAGAAGTATATTATGAAGGTGGTCCTCATATTGGAGATTTAATTCTCAGCATATTGATTGGATTCACAATTGTGGGGCTACCATTGACAGTGGGAGCAATTGTTAGGGCATTGTGGTTGCGCTTCCGGATTACCGATCGCCGGATTTCAGTCACAGGTGGCTGGATGGGACGCGATCGCACTGATATAATTTATTCAGAAATCGTCAAAATTGTTAAGGTTCCCCGTGGCATTGGTTTGTGGGGGGATATGGCTGTTACCCTCAGGGATGGTAGTCGTTTAGAAATGCGAGCTGTTCCCAGATTTCGGGAAATTTATGATTATATCAATGAAAGAATTGCGGCAAAAAATCCGAAGAAAATTGGCGTGATTAAAGAGTGAGTCAGTTTCGGTTGCCAATATTCGGTGATTTCCCTTTGATAATTAGCTAGATACCAGTTGATTGCTGGCAGCTAAAATATACAAACTTTCATGGATAATGTGCGGCTATCCGAAATCTAACTAGATTCCCATCTAAATCATCATTTAGATAAAATTCAGTTAATTTATAGTACCTCAGGTTGAATTCAGAATAATGGATTTTGGTATCAGCTTTCTCTCGAACAACGTGATGTTGCCAATCATAGACTTGTTCTATGGGATTGTACCTAGCTATGGATTGGCGATCGTAGCTTTGACGTTGATCATTCGTTTTGCACTCTATCCTTTGAGTGCTGGTTCCATCCGTAATATGCGGCGAATGCGAATTGTCAACCCTTTGATGCAAAAGCGGATGCAAGAAATCAAAGAACGTCATAAGGACAATCCGCAAAAACAGCAAGAGGAAATGGTTAACGTCCAAAAGGAATTTGGCAATCCCTTGGGAGGATGTTTGCCCTTGCTGTTCCAAATGCCAGTTTTATTGGCTCTATTTGCCACCTTGCGAGGTTCGCCTTTTGCTGGTGTAAATTACACTGTCAACTTGCAAATCTTACCCGCCGAACAAATTGAGAGAATTCAACCACAAGCCTTTGCTACTAAGCCACAAAATATATATGTCAGCGATGGCGAGCATCTAAAGGTAGCTGCCATTCTCCCTAGTGGGAATAAGTTAGCAGTGGGAGAAAATACAAAGGTTCAATATCAAACCGAGGAAGGCAAACCTTTTTCCCAGCTGATTGCAGAACATCCCGAAAGTCAGCTTATACCTGAGTGGACAGTTACCAAAGGGGCGGAAAGGGTAAATATTGATTCTGAGGGTAATATCGAAGCTTTGCAGCCCGGAGACGTGACAATCCAAGGTAAAATACCTGGGTTGGCCTCAGAAAAAGGATTCTTATTTATTCAAGCCTTGGGTAGAGTTGGTGCGACAGAACCAGATGGCACCATCCATTGGGATATTGTGGCGATGGTACTAATGTTTGGCGTTACCTTATACATCAGCCAAGTTCTTTCCGGACAAAATTCCACCAGTGGAAATCCCCAACAGGAAACAATTAACAAAATCACTCCAGTTCTTTTTTCTGGAATGTTTTTGTTCTTTCCCCTGCCAGCAGGTGTATTAATGTACATGGTAATTGGTAATATGTTCCAAACTGCACAAACTTATATTCTTTCCCGGGAACCATTACCTGAAGAGCTGCAAAAAATTGTAGATGCTCAGGAAAAAGAGGCAGAAGGAGCAGCCCAAAAGAACCTACCTTTTGAGCCAAAAAGTTCTAAAAAGAAGGCTACAGGTTGATAATGACTGATAGTCACATACAACGAGGTCAGCAGTGGCTAAAAACACTGCTGAAAAAGTCTGGAATTACTGATGATGTTGAGATTCAGGTGGAATTAGACACAAATCATGAGTTACCAGAGCAAAATAGCTATTGGTTGACAATTGATAAAACTAATTTGACACCAGAGCAAATCCAGGTATTGATTGGTAATAGGGGTTCAGTCCTAGATGCTATTCAGTATTTGGCTAATTCTATTCTCAACTTAAATCAATCACCCGAAGACCAGGGTTCGTACACCATTGAATTAGATGGCTATCGTGTCAAAAGGCAAGGAGATATCCTGGCCATGGCAAAATCAGCCGCAGAAGAAGTACGTGCTACTGGCAAAGAAGTGATCATCAAATCCCTAAGTTCAGCTGAACGCCGACAAATCCATAGCTTATTCCAGGAATTTACGGATTTAGCAACCTTCAGTCGGGGGAAAGAACCTAATCGCCATTTAGTAGTATGTCTGGCATCTTCGGAATCAACAGATACCAAAATCTAAACCTCTAATCCACATACTGCGGATTTTTGCTGAAGAGACGTGATACTTTTGCGTTTTCCAATGTAGTTTATGAAAATAATTTTACTACTGACAAGGGCACAACTACTGTGCCCTTGTCACTGTATCTACCAGAGAGCAAACATTATTTTGATGGTATAGCATTTGCATTCGATAGCTAGGATGCCTGTCAGTTGACGGTTGATGGTTGGTAGTTGATAGTTGGTAGTTGATGGTTAAACCTCCCACACTCCCCACACTCCCCACACCTCCCTTACTCCCCCTGCTCCCTACCCCCTGCCTCTTCGGTGACAGTTCTTGAGTCGAACAATACTGTCCTAAGCAATATGTCCATTGCTGTATAGGAGAAGATGGCTTTGTATCCTAATTCTTATAGGCAAAAGTATAATTCGCCACTTGTGTCCAGGTTATATAATTTTTTCTCCTAATTCTCCATGATTTCCCAAAAAATTGAATCCCAGAAAAGTTAGACTAGAGATGTGGAATCGGCATTTTTACCATTCCTAGAGATAATTTTTCTGAAAATGGCTCACAATTGCTATGGACGCAATTTACATTCCGCAGCTCACCCAAGCGCCGGAGCGGACAGAGGAGATTCAGGTGCAAGAGTTTCTGCCTAACCTGGAAACTTTGACACCAGTTCGCGGTCTTATTCGCATAAAACATTGTGGTAATTACTTAGAAGTTTTTGGAAAAGCAGAAACAATTATCACCTGTAACTGCAATCGCTGTTTACAAAGTTATAATCATCGCTTATTTATTAATACTTCTGAAATTATTTGGTTAGAAGAACTGAGTGAGCAAGAAATAGATCTTCCCCTAGAAAGGGAAGTGGGTGTAGATGATTTAGTTGAAACCCTATCACCCCAAGGTTATTTTGAACCCCGTGTGTGGTTATACGAGCAAATGTGCTTAGAAATTCCCCAACGGCAACTTTGTGATGCCAATTGTCCTGGCATTCAAACGGCTAACAGTAATTCCAATCAGCTATTAGATAGTCGTTGGGCTTCTTTAGAAGCTTTGAAAAATCAATTTCCAGGGTAGTAGTATCACCAGAACATCTATATTAATGAAGCCTCTGACTTGAGATATGGGAGTAGGGCGTGGGAAATTTTTATTACCATCGAGGTGGGGGAAATATTATTAGAACTTACGCAACTGGCATATTTTTTGGTGTAGGGTGCGTGAGATGCGAAAATATTTGAATCTAGCAATAAGACTTATAACGTCACGTACAAACCATCGATTGTGACAATTGCGTAAGTCCTGATTATATAACTATAGGAATCCTGTTTGATTTTTGCCAATACAAAAAACCTCGAATTCAAAGTCCAAATAATTGTGAGAGGTGATATCAGCCTTAAAAATAAAACAAAAACTCAACAATATAATAATAACTACTTATGAACTTCCGTGAAGAATTTAAACTATTGCTGCGTGCCCGTTACCCTTTAATTT
>JAAUYD010117764.1_pt1 | contig 15855 bp, 14 predicted proteins | sample 7278101 | NCBI WGS metagenome assembly JAAUYD01 (sample SAMN14350128, study PRJNA611818) | marine sediment metagenome | isolation source: surface marine sediment (0.6m) | place: French Polynesia: Moorea | collected 2018-08 | reverse complement strand
TTCAATGGAAAATGGCTCAAGAATCAGTTTGAATGGTCCAATACGGTCATCTGGGCGATAACCAGGACGATTTTTGACTTCCCGATTCAATTCTTGCCGAAATAAATCCTGGATGATTTTATTCTCCAGGTTAATTTTTTGAGCATCAGTCTGTGTCAGGTTAGCATCCCCTAGGTCTAGGCACAATTCCAAATTTTGACTAGCTGTCCATTGGGCTAAAGCATCAAGGTTGGGAACAATTAAAGCACCAAGACTTTTACAATCTTGCCCCACAAGCATGATTTGATCGATATATGGCGATCGCAAACAAGCATCTTCAATGGGTTGGGGTTCGATATTTTCCCCATTGGTTAATACAATGGTGTCTTTGGCTCGTCCGGTTAAGGTTAGGTCATTTTGCGGTGTTACCCAACCTAAATCACCACTGTCAAACCACCCTTCTCTATCAATGGCTTTGGCTGTGGCCTCTGGGTTTTGATAGTAACCTGACATAATTTGTGGGCCCCGCAACAGTACTAAGCCTTTTTCCCCTGATGGTAATTCTTGGCGAGTTTCTGGATTGACAATTTTCGCCTCCGTACCAGGTATGGGTTTCCCGGAAGAACCACGCAAGTTTTGCCAATAACGTCTTGCATGGGTAACGGGGGAAGTTTCGGTTAAGCCATAACCAACTAAAACATCTACCCCCACAATTTCAAAGAAGGTATCGATATGTTTCGCCAAGGCTCCACCACCACTAATCATTTGCTTGATTTTGCCTCCAGTGGCTTGTTTGACTTTCTGGTAAACTAACTTGTCAGCTAAAATATGCAGGGGAAGTAAGGCAGATGCTTGGATGCTAGCGGTCATTTTTTCCCAGAGGGAGGGATTGAGATTATTTAAGTCTAATCCTTGGGAAATTCTCCGTGCCTTAACATATTTTTCACTAATACCCAGCAAATTATTCACCAACCGTTGCTTATTTTCTGGCTGTTCCCGAAATTGCTTCTGCACACCTTCATAAATTGACTCTAGGAGTCTGGGTACGGCTACTATGTACTGGGGTTTATATTTTTTTAAATCCCCCTTGATGGAACGCAGGTTGGTGTAAATCTGGGTGCAGCCTTGGGACAGCAAGAAATACTCCGCACTACGTTCTAGTACATGCCAGGTGGGAAGAATACTCAACACCATATCTCCCGGTTGTGGCTGTACTAATATGCCTAAATTAGCAACTTGGTGCATCAAGTTACCGTGAGTCAGCATTACTCCCTTGGGTTTACCCGTAGTACCGGAAGTGTAAATTAGTGTGGCCAGGGTGTCTCGGTTCTGTTGTACGGGTTCTAATTGATGCTGTGAACCCATTTTCATCAACTGGGAGAAATTCAATACCTTTAAGCTGTCTTCCGGTGGCGCTTCATCACTTAATAAAATTACTAACTTAATTGGTAAATCATCAATACCCCCCCTGAGCTTTTTCAGGGTTTGTAAATTTTCCACCACCAAAACCGTACTACCACTATGTGCCAATATATACAGTACTTCTTCCCGTTCGGCTTGGGAGCTACGCACCGCATTCACCGCCCCAGCCATCATCATTCCTTGATCCGCAACAAACCATCGAGGAAAGTTATCAGAAATTAAAGAAATATGCTCCCCTGCTGTAATTCCCAAAGCCTGCAATCCTCCAGCGAACTGCTTCATCTGCTGATATAGCTGGGTATAAGTCAAAACCACTTCTGGTTTACCGTGGGGATCTCGTAAAGCAACCGTATCGCCAAATTTATTTGCTACCACAGACCAAATCTCTGGTAGGGACTGCACCTGGGAATAATCTATTAAGCTCTGTAATAATAGACGCTCTCGCTTAGTCATTGGCAAAGATAAATTTTGCTGTGCGGAAGTTTTTAACATCACATATCACCCCAGTGGTAAATTGCCTATTTTCCAATATTTTGACCCATGTACTGACAATAACCAACCACAATAGACACTATTGTTTTTGTCTGCTTCTATCTTCTATGGTGCTTCCCCTCGCCTATTCTGGGAAACATGGCGTAGTTCGATTTCCAGTATGCATTTACAAATATTTATGCTAATATATATTTATATAGACAAATAGTAATACTTGCCCCCTTGGTATTGATTTGAGTGGGGATATTTTTTGCTTTGTATGCAAAGGCAATCGGTAATTTTTCTCATCAGGAAGTAATTAATTATGAGTTTGACGGATGTTCTATTACTAACCCTAACTAGCGGGATTATTTGTGTGGCTTTACCTAAGTTGATATCTCTGATTTGTCCGCGTCAAACCAACCAGAATAAACCTGTTAGTAAGGGTTTAAAGCCTTTGGAAGTGAAACAAAATATTACCACTTTTCCTTATTGTACAAATTATATGTTTACAGAAAATCCATCATGTAAGTTTAGTCCCAATTTCTGCCCTCAATGCTCTAACCACTAATGAACAAAAATGAACAAAAACTCAATATTTCTTAACAAATATGGGATTTTTTGGTAATTAATAATTTCTTATGTTAATTAGAAGGAAATCAAATGCAATATCTTCATATTAGTACTATCAATATTTCTGATTTTATTGCACAATAACTTAATAGTAGACCATCAAAAATAAGGAATTTTTCCTATGGATTTCACATCTGTAATGCTCCTGACCGTGGTCAACATTTTTGCTTGTTTAGCTCTGCCTAAACTACTATCCATAGCCTTGAGCTTGAAGCCAAGATTATCTTTAATTGCCGTAGATGCAAACAATAGCAAAACATATTAAGTTAACAGTTGCATTCGGTACTTAGGATGTTTTTTAGTTGACCGTTGACAGTTGACAGTTGACCGAAAAATAAACTGGATACAAGCCCCCGGATTTATCCGTGGAGAAAAACAAATATTTCCACCACTATCTCAAGCCCCTGGCTTTAGACATGGGGTCAATCTAAAATCCAAAATCTAAAATCTAAAATTGATTGACAGTCCTTGAGTCAAAACCACTAACCTGTAGAGCATGGATATCCTAATTACACATATCAGTGTAATCAGTGGAATCAGTCTAATCCGCGATCATTGTTGGTGTTTTTGTCGCCGCCATTTACCGCGTACTAGACGAATATCATCGAAACTATAACTTTCACCTAAATATTCCTTAATTGGTGTCAGAGAAATATCTCCTAAACTTTCTAACACCTGTAAGATTTTTTGCTGTTTTTCTTTCGACACCAACTGATTAATATCTACCGAATGGTTTTTCTCTATCAAATCAGACAGATGGCGGACAATTGTAGAGGGACGAAGATTGCGGTGGGTAGCAATTTCCTTAATGCCCAGGCCTTGTTGATATAGTTGTAAAGTTACCAATTCCGTACTTGAGGGAGAATCATTTCCAGGTGTAGATTTTCCCTGGGATGTAGACGAACCTTGCTCCTGGCGATAGATGCGAATTTCTGCCAAAAAGCGATCGCCATATTGGGAGAGTTTGTGGCTACCAACCCCGGAAAGTTTACCAAACTCCTCCCTGGTTTGGGGTTGTACCTGGGCCATTAACTTTAAAGTAGAGTCAGGGAAAATTACATAGGGAGGTACGGATTGTGCATCTGCTAATTCCTTACGCAGCGATCGCAATCTATACATTAGCATATCTGCGGCAACGGCTTTGTCACTTCGTGGAAATTCGGATACTTTGGGTTTAACGGGAATCGCCACGGAAACGGTGCGCTGTCGTCGCATGACTTCCCAACTTAGAGCATTCAATTTCAGCACGGAATAGCCATCATGAGTTTGTTCTAGTAAACCTTGATGGAGTAGCGATCGCCCCAACATCCGCCATTCATCCACCGTTCTATCTTTACCAATACCATAGGTGGAGAGTTCATTGTGTTTATATTGGGTGACTTTTTTGTTTTTGGAACCCCGCAATATATCTATAATATGACTCATACCAAACCTTTCCTTGCAACGAGCCACACAGGATAAAAACTTCATGGCTTCTATGCTCCAATCCTCCACTGGTTGGGGATGGCGACAGTTATCGCAATTATTGCAATTACCGGGGAAATATTCTCCAAAATAACCCAATTGAATGGTGCGACGACAAACCGTACCTTCAGCGTAATCAATCATTTGTCGTAGTTGTTGCTTGGCAATCAACTGTTCTTGTTCTTCAGTTTTTTGATTGATACTCCATTCAATGGTTTTGACATCACCATAATTAAAAAATACTGTACACCGGGATGGTTCCCCATCTCTGCCAGCTCTCCCCGACTCTTGATAATAACTTTCCAAATTCCGGGGTAAACTGTAGTGGATGACAAACCGCACATCTGGCTTATTAATTCCCATGCCAAAGGCGATGGTAGCTACCATAATCCGCACATCATCCCGAATAAACCGCGTCTGGTTCTGGCTGCGTTCTTCATCACTTAATCCCGCATGGTAGGGTAAGGCGGAAATTTTGTCATGCTGGAGCTTAAAAGCAATTTCCTCTACCTGTTTGCGAGTTAAACAGTAGATAATCCCTGAACCTTCATTGTCTCGAATTAAACTAACAATTTCCCCGTAAGTACTCTTCCTTTTCTGACGCACCTCATAGTAAAGGTTTTGTCGATTAAAACTAGCAATATGAATACCGGGTTGCTTGAGTTGTAACTGGCTGATGATATCATCACGCACCCGACTGGTGGCCGTAGCAGTGAAAGCAAAAACGGGCACATTGGGGAATCGTTGTCTCAGTAATTTCAACTGGCGATATTCAGGGCGAAAATCATGCCCCCATTCCGATACACAATGGGCTTCATCAATGGCGAAAGCAGAAATATTGACTTGATGATGTAACAAATCGAGGAACGGGAGAAACCTTTCACTGAGGAGACGTTCTGGAGCCAAGTAGAGTAACTTTACCTTCCCACCGAGAATAGCTTGTTCCCGCGATCGCGTTTGGTATTGGTTTAGGCTACTATTAAGAAACGTCGCTGCAACCCCATTTTTGCGTAGTGCTTCCACCTGATCCTGCATCAAAGCGATTAGTGGCGATACTACCACCATTATCCCTGGTTTCATCAATGCTGGTAATTGAAAACACAGAGATTTTCCTCCCCCAGTAGGCATTACCACCATTAAATCCCGATTCTGCATGGCACCTTCAATAATTTGTCGCTGTCCCGGGCGAAAATTATCGTAACCAAAGTAGTATTTTAGTGCTTGTTCTAAATTGGGGTACGCAGTCATGGGTGAGTAGATGAATATTGCAGCCTATCTGTAGTTTATCTGTGTTTTGTTTTTATTTCACAATATCCTTTGTCACTCTGGGAATAAAAAAATAAATGTAGGTTGGGTTGAGGAACGAAACCCAACAAATTATCTATATATTATATTGGATTATTATGGATTATTTAGCTTAGTTATCAGCTTTGGTGTTGGGTTGCACGACATTTAACCCAACCTACGATTTTATATTATTCATAGCCAATATTATCATCAAAAATAAACCTTTCTTCTGCTCCCCATAAGACATCATAAACTCCTGCTTCCACATAACGATGGAAACTCGAATATTGCCAATCTTTCGGTGCATTAACTAATCCATGATGAACGGGATTATAATGGATATATTCTACATGATTAACAAAATCTCGATCATCCATAATTTGATGTTCCCAAAATCGGCGTTGCCAAATTCCTTTTTCTTTCTTTTTTCGTCGAGATAGATTTATTTGATCTTGATAATAATGCTCGCATTTACGACTAAAATAACTTTTAATTAACCGCCAACGAGTGGAAAAATCCGCATCATTTTCCGGCAATGTCCACAGACAATGAAGATGATCTGGCAAAATCATAATTGCATCAATCTTAAAAGGATGTTTTTTCATAACATACCGAAAAGCTTCCCTGAGTAAATTGATATTTTCAAGCTCACACAAAATACGACAACGATGATGAGTAACAAGGGTAAAAAAATAAGTTGCTCCCGGTGTTTTTGCTCTTCGATACTTCATAAATAATCAAAATAAAATTACGAGAATTTGTGTTGGGTTTCGTGCCTCAACCCAACCTACTTCTCCTAATATACTTAGGAAACACCAAAAAATAAATTACTCAATAAAACCTGAACATCTCAATTAAATATAACCAAAAGAAAGAACTTAACCTCAATGAAGGCTAAGTTCTTTCTTTTTATTAAGTTTTCTTGAATAAATGCAAATAATTCAGGATATGACTTATGTAGTGGCAAGGTTTTTTACATGAATGCTGGCATCCGAAGCACTTTTCTCATCCATCCAGTTCTCCAGCCAATTACCGTCAACATCCTTTATGTGTTGGCAAATACCATCCACACCAAGGCTTCTCCTGGTGCGTCTTAGACTGCGAACTCGCCCGAGAGCTGCTTTGGCTCTTGTAATGTTCTGAATTCTAGTTGCTTCAAAGTTGTTGGACATAAAGCCCTTGATAATCAATTTTAATCAAAGTATAGTGCAATCGCTTGACATTCAAGACAGTCGCTACTTCTCTACCCACAAATCAGTTTTGTAGATATGCAGATTGAAAAATTTGTTCGGCGGTTAAATCCAATTCTGGAAATGTTGGGGAGATAATGCGATTGCTACCTCGAAACTGGCTAACTTGGTACTCCCCTTCGGCTAACAAGTAAATTGAGATTGTTGGTTGTTTGGGATTACCAATAAATTTTCTGCCACCTAATGCTGCATAATCTACAATCCAGTATTCTGGAATGCCAACAGCTTCATATTGTCCCACCTTGGTGAAATAATCATCCCGCCAGTTTGTACTAACAACCTCTATGACTAATGGAATTGATGAGCCAAGGCTTACTGTTGATTGGTTTCTCCATAATGGCTCGTTGACAAGGTTAGGACGATTCAACAACAGTACGTCAGGCAAAAAAGCAGATTCACCTTCGGTTGATTGCACAAATCCCATTTTAGGAATGTCATAGGGTTTTGAAATTCGGACACACTCCAGCAAAATTTGCTTGACTAAAAATGCAATGACTAATTCATGCTCTCCTGTTGGGGGTGGCATTTGTTTGATAAATCCACTATGAAGTTCGTAACGGAATAAATCTGCAGGATACCAGTCTAAAAACTGGTTAACAGTCATGGGAATCGGTAGTGACTGAATCATGTTTTTTTGATGAAAATGGGTTGTTTGTACATATAGGTTATTTGCGTAAACAACACATAAGCCTTATCCTATCACCATATCCAAATATGGAGGAGTATCAATTTTTATTCGCAAAACTTAATCAGGAAATCTAAAATGGAAAATCAATTAACTCAAGAATCTGTGAAGCAATTCTTTGATGATGCCCGGGAAAACTCTGATGATGAGCGAACCTTTGTTGCAGATTTAGAAATAGGAACTCGGCTTGATTTCAATGAACTTCCTGATAATGTCAGACAAGCTTATAACTTCTACAAACAAAATGTAGAAGATGCAGATTTTGGTAGTGTTGCTGTTTATAATATTCCCATAGATACTGTGCCAGTATATGCAGTTACTGTGGTTACAGATGGGGACGATGGCTATTTAGAAATATACAGTCAAACAGATGAAGAAATTACTTGTGGTAAAAATGATTGGGAAGTAATTTACTGGAGCGATAGAGCCACAACTCGTGCTGATTTATTTTAGTTACTCCCTTCCCGGCAGTATAGCCCCAGGCTTTAGCCTGAGGGCTTTTCTTTTTTTAGTCTCTGTATTCTTGCCACCATTTAAACAACTGCTGGCTCTAACATGCGTATTTCCCCTTGATTAGCATCAATCTCAACATTCACACCAATAGGCATGGTAAACTTATCTTGAATATGACCAATCATCGCTGCGTACCAAGCGGGAATCCCTAAAGGTTTGATATGATCGTTCAATACTTCCATCAATGTCAAAGAAGGATCATCCCCCGTACTACACCTGGTACATTGTCCAAAAATAAACCCTGACAATTGGGACAAAATACCAGCATTTTTCAATTGGGTAAGCATCCTATCTACACGATAAATATCCTCACCAATGTCTTCCACAAACAAAATGCGACGATTCCAAGATGGTAGATAAGGGGAGCCTACCATTGCACAAACAACTGATAAATTACCACCCACTAATTTACCCGTGGCTATACCCGGGTTAATTATTCGCCGACGCACTTCCGTGGTGAGGGGATTTTTCATGGGAACCATTTTTCCTTGCAACAGCATTGGTTGGAGGTAATCTAAAGTAAATTGATTCCAACTAGAAATAGCGACGGGGCCATGAAAAGTGACAATGCGACTACGGGCGTTAATTGCTAATAGTAGGGAAGTAATATCGCTATATCCCATGATAATTTTGGGGTGAGAACGAATTAAATGATACTTCAGTAAGGGTAAAATCCGATTACAACCCCAACCACCACGCATGGCAATTATGGCTGTAACAGATTTATCGGCAAACATATGATTTACATCTGCGGCTCTGTCAATATCTTTACCTGCTAAATAGCCATAACGGTCTAAAATATGTTTGCCTAGTTTAATTTTTAAGCCTAAATTCCCTAATGTTTTTTGGGCTTGTTGAATATCTTCGGTATCAACTATACCAGCAGGACTAATTAATCCTACTGTATCGCCTATGCGTAAGCGTGGTGGCTTGATGATAATATTTGGCGATGTTCCGTGGGAGGGGCTATGGGAAGAAAATGATATGAGGGGGGTAGATAAGGCTGATATGCCGAATATTTTGAGTAATTCTCGACGTTTGATGCTCATGGGAGGTTTTGGCGTTGCTGAATAAGATATGGGCATTGCTGATTACAGATATGATTTTGCCCCCCACCCCCAATTCTGGGGGAGAAAAATGATTTAAAGTCCCCCAAGGACCCCCAAAGTTGGGGTTCACGGGGGCAGGGGATTTAGGGGGCATTACTCAAACAACAAAAATAAATTCATATTCCAATTCAGCAACACCAAATTTATGGTAATTTTTCCAACTCATACCATTTCTTTGTGAGGCTGGGCTAAATTTTTACCTTGAGCGGAGCCGAAGGGTAAAACTGTCCCGTAAGTGAAAATCTGCTTCTTCTCCTATATGATCTAATGCCCAATAAGTGATAATACCATTTATATCTTTAACTACGGTAGTAATAGCAATATCTATATTCTGCTCGGGAGCAATGAGTTTATCCAAATCTAATTGTAAGGTTACTTCCACAGACTCAGGTAGGTAGTTAAGGGTAAACGGAAGTGAGGTAATAGCTGTTTCCTCCCGCATCCCTTGACGATAATCATCAAAGCGATACACATTCCAATTTCCTGTGGGAGCAAGGTTAAATTCCCAATAACCAGGACTATCCTGAATTCCTAGGAAAAATTCCCAACAAGTTTCTTGCCACAATTCATGTTTGCGAATTGGGATATCTACTGGGGCGGGAATATCTATTTTTTCTAAATCCCCTTGGCATATATAGTTAATAGTTAGGTTATTATCATTGCGGGAAATATTGCCATCAATCTGTAAATCTAGGTTAGGAATAGATGTAAATGGCTGTAAACAGAATTTTTGTTGGTTCATCGCATTTTCTCAATGGTGCTACGAATGCTATGTTCCTGCAATTCAATACTTTCAGTCAGCTTAAACTGTACCAACGCCCTAGCTAGGTTATGTTCTGGATATTTCACCTTAAAATAGACATTACCCGCTAAATAATCGCTAAAAAATCTTAATCCCAATTCAAAAGCAATCAGACGGATACTATCATATATATATTCATAGTCACTTTCTGTGAGAAAATCCCTCGCAACTGCAAGATATCCCCCTAACACAGATTTACAAATATTGGTATCAAAACATACTTCCTTCCATGCCTGAGTTTCTTCTCCCAAAGGGTTACAACTAGAGCGCAAACAGTCACCAATATCGTAATGCACTAGTCCTGGCTTGACGGTATCTAAGTCAATAATACTGATGCCATGACCAGTAATAGTATCTATCATCACATTATTTATTTTCGGATCGCCGTGGATGGGACGCAAACGCAGATATCCTTGTTGGATAGCATTTTCGAGAACATTGGCTAAAGTTTGGCGATCGCTGATAAATTGTAAGCAATAATCTAATTCTGGGGACTTTGTAGGTGGGGTATACTTTGCCTGTATATTATGGTAATGTTGGAGGTAAGTTGGTGTAATATGAAAACCAGGCAGGGTATCAGCCAGTTGCTCCACGGGTAAATCACTAATTAAATTGTGAAACATCCCCAAAGCATAGCCGACTTCCCAACCATGGTCACTATCTTGGATTGTATCAAAGGTTTGTGCCCCTTCAATAAATGTGATACCTCGCCAAAATGAACCTTGATTATCGATAAAATGGTTTTGAGAATTTTGGGTGAGTAATACTCGCGGTACTTCCCATCGTCTCCCCTGAGGGAGGGGTGAATTATGTAAACGTTGGCAGACGTGGTTGGTAAAAATACTCATATTTTGCATCACCAATTCTGGTTGACGAAAAACTTGAGTATTGATGCGTTGGAGGATAAAGTGGTTGACAGTAGAGTCATCCAGGCTAACTAGGAAAGTATGATTAATGTTACCATTGCCAAACTCCTTGATGTTAGCGATTGTTCCCTCTGGCTTAAATTGGTTGGCGATGTCAATGAGATGATTCAAAGCTGTGAAATCTGAGGTTTCCTTGGGTGTTAATTAGGGCTTGCATAATTGCGTAGTACTATAAATAGTAGGCTATTGAAGAAAATTTATCACCTGTTTGGTGTACTCAAAACAGTCGTGCCTAAAGAATTCTCCAGTTCTAAATCTGTTAGGAACATTTCATTGACAGTCTGTTGACGACAAATCATCATTGAGCGCACCCATTCTTGATTACCTTGCTGAATATACTTGCCAATGCAGTAAGCAGAATATTCTATGTGCTTTGTTTCGTCATAGATGAATAAGTCAGACATAGTTGTCACCTTTGCTAAATCTTGTGGTGTAGAATAGGCTTGCAACACTGGGCGCAGCAAAAGTTGTAGAATTAATGCCCGGATTTCTAGTAAATTAATCTTAATTATCTCATCCATGACCATTTTTGTGTCTAGAATACAATCGGTAGAAATTGGCTCTGTTGTGGGATGTTTGTGGTAATAGTAGTTTGGTGACAAGTTTTGCAGCTGTGCCCGAAAATTTTCTGACAACTGGGTGGGAAAGAGTATATTCAGTAAGGCAACAAACATATTTGAGTGACGAGATTCATCGATGGAATGGCTGCGAACCAACTGTGCACATTCCGAATCTTGGATATGCCGCGAGAATTGCCAAACTTTCCTAGAACCGTTTCCTTCTTCAGCAGCATTAGCAATTAGGGAGTGGGCAAACCACTCCGCTTTGCGAGCACGCTGACGATAACAATTACCGTACCATGCCATGCCGTGTGGTGGTGGCTGAATCTCACAAGCTTCCCTTAAAAAAGTTTTATAATCCTGAGAAATTTTACAGCCATAACGTTGAAGATAATTGATTGCCAATTCACTAACATTATTCATCTTTTTTCTGACTTGCTGGCCATATTTTTTTAGTGCGAGAGTTTTTAAATACCAATCAAAGGCTTTACTATTAGCTTAGTTTGGCGTTAATCATTTATATATATATGAAAGCAATGTTATTTTCAAAAAAACCATAAAGACGTTACATAGTAACGTCTCTACGCTCAATATGTTCAGATTATGGATCTTCTATTGAAGGTGCTTGTAACCAATCTTCTTCAGGGCAATAGCACTCGATTTTAATAATAAAATCCAAATCATCAATTGTTTGTTCATCTTTGTAATCAAGCTGGAAATTCATCCCACCTTTAATATTTGTTAGATCTTCTTCACTTAAATCGAAAGTAATCGGACTATCATCGATTTTTTCAAATTTTATGTTTCCCATGTTTTTCAACCTCTAATCATTTGATATTTTTATACCAATAATTATGGAAATAGATCACAAGCCTCTTCCCAAAACTTGAATTTCAAAAATTTTTTCCAAAAAGATAATACCAAATTGTGCCATTTGATTGGAGGCACATTGCAGATCTAAAATAATTTTATAAATCGTGATACTTAACTTAATAATTTTGGCGTTCGCTGATAAACTGCAAACAATAATCTAATTCTGGTGACTTTGTAGGTGGGGGGATACTTTGCCTTGATGTTGACAGTTAACGGTTGACAGTTATGTTGCTATAAGAATAAGTTTACTGTTCATAGGTTTGGGGGTTCAAGAATGTCCGCCCCCTGATTAAGTAGTGCTATATGAGCTAATATTTTCGGCGTTGCTGATTTGAACTATAAACTTAAATCAACAGGTACTTACAACTCTTATTCTCTGCGTCTATCCTGCGGAAAGCCGCTTCGCGTCTAATGCACCTTTGCGTGAGACAAATTTCCCCCTAAATTCAGCAACGCCATATTTCCTCTGCCTAATTAAGCAAACTGCTAAAAAATTCCAGAGTATCTTTCAACGCCTTAATAAATACATCTATTTCTTCACGGGTATTATAGAAAGATAAACTCACCCTAGCAGTTGCAGCAATCCCCAAATGACGGTGTACGGGTTGGGTACAATGGTGTCCAGAACGAATTGCAACCCCTTCTTGATCTAATAATGTTGCTAAGTCATTAGCATGGACTTCCCCAGCAGTAAATGCTGCTAGTGCTGCTCTCCCCTCTCCTTGGGAATTAGGGCGCGGACCATAAATTTTTATTTGGGGGATTTTGTCTAATTGTGCAAATAAATAGGCGGTTAATTCCGCTTCATAGTTATGGATATGCTCCATACCAATATTATTAAGATAATCTATCGCCGCACCCAAAGCGATCGCTTCTCCAATTGCAGGGGTACCAGCTTCAAATTTATGGGGTAATTCTCCGTAGGTAGAATGGTCTAAAAACACCTCAGCAATCATTTCCCCACCACCAAGGAAGGGAGCCATGGATAACAAGATTTCTTCCTTGCCATACAAAAAGCCAATTCCCGTAGGAGCGCACATTTTATGCCCGGAAGCCACCAACCAATCACAACCTATTGACTGTACATCTATAGGCATATGGGGAACGCTTTGGCAAGCATCAATTAATACCTTTGCTCCTTGTTGATGGGCTAATGTACAAATTTCTGCCACTGGGTTAATACAACCCAAGGTATTAGAAACATGAACCACCGCTACCAACTTGGTTTTCTCAGACAGCAGGGTTTGGAATTGAGCCAAGTCAAAGGTTTGTTCCGGTGTCAGTTCCACAAATTTGAGGACAGCGCCGGTTTTTTGAGCCACAATTTGCCAAGGAACTATATTACTGTGGTGTTCCATCACCGACAAAATAATTTCGTCCCCTGGTTGTAAGTTATTCATTCCCCAACTGTAAGCTACCAGGTTAATGGCTTCCGTGGCGTTGCGGGTGAAGACGATTTCCCGGCGAGATGCAGCGTTGACAAACTTGGCTACCTTATCCCGGGCTGCTTCATATGCATCGGTAGCCCTACCACTAAGGGTATGCGCGCCGCGATGGACATTGGAATTATATTCCTGGTAGTAATTCCTCAGAGCGTCAATTACAAATTGGGGTTTTTGCGATGTGGCGGCGTTGTCTAGGTAAATTAGGGGTTTGCCGTTGACTTCCTGATGTAATAATGGAAAGTCAATACGAATTTTATCGGCAATGGTTCTTTCTTGGGTAAAGGTCATTTCAGTTGTTAGTTGTTAGTTGTTAGTTGTCAGTTGTCGGTTGTTGGTTGTTGGTTGTCAGTTGTTGGTTGTTAGTTAGTTTTAGGTAATACAAAGATTTGAAATTAATATAGCAATGGACATATTGGTTAGGACAGTACTATTCGACTCAAGAACTGTCAACTGTCAACCGTCAGCTATCAACTATCAACTGTCAACTGCCAACTGCCAACTGCTATAAATCTAAAACTGGTTGGCTGTTTGTGTGAGTCTTTCCCTGAGGGAAGGTACTGGAATATGATTAATAATTTCCGCTGCAAAGGCGTGAATTAATAAGTTGCGGGCGCTATCCTCATCAATTCCCCGACTTTGCAAATAAAAAATTTCATCATCTTCTAACTGACTTACAGTAGCACCATGGGCACACTTAACGTTATCAGCAGTAATTTCCAGTTGGGGTTTGGTATCAACCCTGGCGTGGGGAGATAACAGTAAATTCCGATTTAATTGTCCCGCATCGGTTAATTGAGCCGGTTTGGGTACAAATACCTTACCATTAAACACCCCATGGGCTTTATTAGCCACAATACATTTATGTAACTGGCGGGTGATACCATAAGGATGGTTCAGGGCAATGGCACTGTGGGTATCCCCCACTTGTTGATCCCTAATCATGGTTAAACCATTGAGGGTAGTTTCCGTTTGCTCGCCAGTTTGGAGAATCTCTAAATTATGGCGCGACAACTTCCCACCCAAGGTAATTCCATGGCAGCTATAACGACTGCATCTAGTTTGGGTAACGGCAGTTTTACCAATGTGAAACCCCTGAGCGCCATCAGATTGTATCCGGGTGTGATTAACCTGGGCATTCTCACCCACAAAAATCTCCGTCACCGCATTATTAAAATACACCCCCTCTGCGCTTTCTGCGCCTCTGCGGTTTGTATACTCTTCCACCAAACTCACCTGGGAGCCAGTTTCCCCTACCACCAAACAACGAGGCTGGGCAATTATTGGTGACTCCCCAGCAGTAATGAATACCAAATGGATTGGTGTTTCCACCACCATATTCTTAGGTATCCACACCACCCCAACATCGCGCATGCCAGCCGTATTCAAAGCTGTGAATACTTCCAGCATCCCCTCAGATTGTGCTAAATACTGCTGTACTTTTTCCGTATATGCATCTGGTAAACCAGCCAAATTACCGACTACCACCCCCGATGGTAAATCCCTAGTTCCTGATAACTCTGGTGCATACACACCATTGACAAACACCAAACGGCTGCTTGCTTCCGGTAGAGTCGGAATATCATCCCCAGACACAGGATATTGCACCCCTACCTGAAACTCCACCTGACGTAAAGCAGATAAATCAGTAAACCGCCATTCCTCCTCACGGGTATTAGGTATAACAGAATGACGCACCCAACTTACAGCACGTTCCCTTACTTCCTGCAACCAACCCTCTGTTTGATTGCTACTAACTTTACCTAACAACCCAGTTAAATAATCATCCCTATCCAACAGAGTAGAACTTAAACTGACAATATCAGAATTTGCGATCGCACTGGGAGAAACTTGCATATTCATTACACCCCTACCTCCACCGCAGCTTCATCCAACACCCAATCATAACCGCGAGATTCCAACTCCACAGCCAACTCCTTACCACCAGACTTAATAATCTGTCCCTTTGCCATCACATGCACATAATCCGGCACAATATAATTGAGCAATCGCTGGTAGTGAGTAATCATAATCGTGGCATTTTCCGGACTAGTTAACTGATTCACCCCATTCGCCACAATCTTCAGCGCATCAATATCCAAACCAGAATCAGTTTCATCCAAAATTCCCAACTTGGGTTCTAAAAGCGCCATTTGCAAAATCTCATTGCGCTTCTTTTCCCCACCAGAAAACCCCTCATTCACACTGCGACTGAGAAAAGCCGAATCCATCTTCACCACATCCAACTTCTCATCCACCAAATCCTCAAAATCAAAAGGTTCCAACTCCTCCAAACCCTGAGCCTTGCGCTTAGAATTATACGCCACCCGCAAGAAATCCAAATTACTCACCCCAGGAATCTCCAAAGGATACTGGAAAGCCAAAAATATCCCACTTCTCGCCCTATCCTCCGGCTCCATCTCCAAAAGATTCTCCCCT
>JAAUYD010177796.1_pt1 | contig 15861 bp, 13 predicted proteins | sample 7278101 | NCBI WGS metagenome assembly JAAUYD01 (sample SAMN14350128, study PRJNA611818) | marine sediment metagenome | isolation source: surface marine sediment (0.6m) | place: French Polynesia: Moorea | collected 2018-08 | reverse complement strand
GGCCATGGGGCTCGGCGCGCTCGCGCTGATGGGGGGTCTGGGTCGCCCGTACCTCGATGCGCCCGCGTCGTTCAGGGAGATGGCCGACGTCGACCGGTGTCCCGATGGCGTGCCCGTGCGCGATCTGCCCGACGATTGTCGGGAGTGGGCCGCGACGCCGGCCGAGCTGTTCGCGAAGCTCGACGACTGGGGCTTCCCCGCGCTCGTGATCCCGCACGGCACGACCTGGGGCAACTACACGCCGCCGGGCTCGAGCTTCGGTCGCCAGCTGCGCGGCGGCCAGCACGACCCCGAGCGCCAGCGCCTGGTCGAGGTCTTCTCGGGGCACGGCAACGCCGAGGGACATCGTCCGTACCGGGCCGCCCGCTTCGAGACGCGCGAAGGCGAGACGGTCGCCGTCTGTCCCGCGCCCTCCGACGATCACCTGCCGGCCTGCTGGCAGGCGGGTGAGATCATCCGGGGGCGCTGCCTCGCGGCGGGCGAGACCGAGCGCGAGTGCGAGGCGCGCGCCGTCGAGGCGAGGCGTCACTTCGTCGAGGCGCCGGGCGGCACGGGGCACCTCGCCGTCGGCGGCTACGACCCCGACGAGTGGCTCGACGCGGGGCAGTGTCGCGACTGCTTCATGCCCGCGTTCAACCACCGGCCGGGGTCTTCGGTGCAGGCGATGCTCGCGGCGCGCGAGCCCGAAGAGGCGACCGAGCGCTTTCGCTTCGGCCTCATCGGCTCGAGCGACACGCACACGTCGCGCGCCGGTTCGGGCTACAAGGAGACCGGCCGCGTCGACATGACCGACGCCCGCCTCGCGTCGGTTCGCGTGCCGTTCTCGAGCCGCGGCGAGCGGGCCCCGCGCGGCCACGCGGTGAGCCTCGAGGGGGTCGGCCCGACGCTCCGGGGCGAGCCCGAGCGCCTGGGCTCCTTCTTCTATACCGGCGGGCTCGCGGCGGTCCACGCGAGCGAGCGCAGCCGCGAGGCGATCTTCGACGCGCTCGAGCGCCGCGAGGTCTATGCGACGAGCGGGCCGAAGATGCTCCTCTGGTTCGACCTGATCGATGGCAACGGCCGGGTCGTGACGCCGATGGGCGGCGTGCACGCGACCCGCGAGGCGCCACGCTTTCGCGTGCGCGCGGTGGGATCGTTCGAGCAGCAGCCCGGCTGCCCCGACTTCGCGGTGCGCGGGCTCGGGCCCGACGCGCTCGCGCGGCTGTGTCGCGGCGAGTGCGAGCACCCGGGCGACACGCGCCGCCCCATCACGCGCATCGAGGTGGTGCGCATCCGCCCGCGGACGACACCGGGCGAGTCGCTCGAAGTGCTGATCGAGGACCCCTGGCAGGTGCACGAGTGCGACGGCGACCCGAGCGGCTGCAGCGTCGAGCTCGAAGACCCGGGCTTCGCCGCAGAGGGCCGCGACGTCGTCTACTACGTGCGCGCCATCGAGGCGCCGACGCCCACGATCAACGCGGGCGGCCTGCGCTGCGAGACCGACGCATCGGGCGCATGCCTCGAGCCACGGCCCTGCATCGACGTCTCCGAAGAAGACGACTGCCTCGTCGACGCCGAGCCGCGCGCCTGGTCGTCACCCATCTTCGTCGACTGGGCGCGGCGCTGAGCGAGCACGAGCGGCGAGTCACCGACACCTCGCGACGGGCCGCACATCGCTGGCGGCCGGACTGCTAGCTTCTCGGGCCGCGGGTCGAGCGGCGTCTCGCGCGCACGCGAGAGGCCCGGCGTGAGTGAGAGGAGCGAGATGTCCCTGGTCCGAATCGAGAAGCCCGAGCCCGGCATCAGCGTGATCGTGCTCGACCGCCCCGAGCGGATGAACTCGATGGCGTTCGAGCTGATGGTGCCGCTGCACGACGCGTTCGAAGAGGTCGCCGCCGACAACGAGACGACGTGCGTGATCCTGACGGGGACCGGGCGCGGGTTCTGCTCCGGCGCCGACACCCAGCACACCGAGCCGCCGCCGAACATCGAGGGGCTCACGCTCACGCGCATCGCGACGCGATCGATGACGATCCTCGCCGATCTGGTGCCGGCCATGCAGCGGATGCCGCAGCCGGTCATCTGCGCGATCAACGGTGCGGCGATCGGCGGTGGGTTCTGCCTCACGCTCGGCGCCGACGTCCGCATCGCGAGCGAGTCGGCGTACTTTCGCGCCGCCGGCATCAACAACGGCCTGACTGCCACGGAGCTCGGCCTGAGCTTCCTGCTGCCCCGGGCGATCGGCTCCTCGCGCGCGTTCGAGATCATGCTCTCGGGTCGGGACGTCTCGGCGGAGGAGGCGGCCGAGATCGGGCTGATCTCGAAGGTCGTCCCCGACGCCGACCTGATGCCCGAGGCGCTCGCGCTCGCGAAGCAGATCAACGGCTGGAGCGCCCAGGGCACGGCGCTCACGAAGCGCATGATGTGGGCGGGGCTCGAGACGGCGAGCCTGCGGGCCGCCATCGAGCTCGAGAGCCATACCCAGCTCTACATCCGGATGACGACGCAGAACTTCGAAGAGGCGGTGCGCGCGCGCAAGGAGAAGCGGCCCCCGGACTTCAAGGACTGAGCGCGGGCCGACCCGCCGCGAGGCGAGACGAGACGAGCAGGAGAGAGGAGAAGGAAGCCATGGACGGCCCGATGAGCGGAGTGAAAATCGTCGACCTCTCGATCGCCCTGGCCGGGCCGTGGGCCGTCACGATGCTGGCCGATCAGGGCGCCTCGGTGATCAAGGTCGAGGCGCCGGGTCTCGGCGACATCGGTCGCTGGATCGGCGTGCGCGTCGGCGGCATCTCGGCGATGGCCGCGCTGGTGAATCGCGGCAAGCGATCGATCGCGGTGGACCTGCAGACCGACGAGGGTCGCGCGATCGTCGAGCAGCTCGCGAGCGAGGCCGACGTCTTCGTGCAGAACTTTCGCCCGGGCGTGATCGAGAAGCTCGGGCTCTCGTACGAGAAGCTCAGCGCGGCGAACCCCGAGCTGGTCTACTGCTCGATCAGCGGCTTCGGCGCCGACGGCCCCTATGCGCAGAAGAGCGCGTACGACCCGGTGGTGCAGGCGTATGGTGGCCTCGCCTTCGCGCAGGCCGGGGGGAGCGATGCGGAGCCCCGGCTGATCCGGCACACCGCGGCGGACAAGATCACGGCGCTGACCGCGGCGCAGGCGATCTCTTCGGCGCTGTTTGCGAGATCGCAGGGGCGCGGCGGCCAGCATCTCGAGCTGTCGATGCTCGAGTCGGTCGTGAGCTTCGTCTGGGCCGACGCGGCGGGCAACGAGGTGCTCCTCGACTCGGACGGCTCGACCCCCTCGAGCTTCGCTCGCGACCAGAAGCTCTGGCCCACGAAGGACGGCTACGTGATCGCGGCGCCGGTGTCGGATGCCGACGTCGCCGGCATCTGCCGGGGCGTGGGCGTCGACGGGTACGACGCGCCCGAGGTCGCGACGATCGTCGCCCGCCGCAGCAACCCCGAAGCCTTCAACGACCTGCTCCGCCGCGTCATGGCGGCCGTGCGCGAGATGACGACGGCCGAGGCCATCGCGGGCATGGAGGCGGAGAACGCGCCGTGTGGCGCCGTGCTCTCGCCGGCCGAGCTCGCTGACGACCCGCACGTCCGCGCGGTGGGGATGCTCGAAGATCTCGAGCATCCGCTCGCTGGCCCGATGCGACAGCCCCGGCCCGCGCCTCGCTTCGCCCGGACGCCCGCACGGAGCGGCACGCCCGCGCCCGACCTCGGCGAGCACACCGACACGATCCTGGCCGAGATCGGCCTCGCCGACCGCATCGGCGAGCTCAGGGCATCGGGCGTCGTCGCCTGAACGGCGCGCCACGATCGAGCCCGGGGCGCGTCAATCCCAACGGGTCGTGCGGGGGCGACCGCCCGGCCCGCTGTAGGCCATCGTGAGGCCGGGCTCGGTCTCGAACGCGACGTCGGGAAGCTCGGCGAGCATGCGGCGCCAGGCCTCCACGAGCGCATCTTCGGCGGCGTAGTCGAACGGATCCTGCAGCACCATCTCTTCCGGGCCACCCGGCTCGGGCCGATTCTCGACGAGCCAGCGCGCCGTGCGCGCGAGCGCGTCGGCCGGCGGCACGACGTCGCGATAGCCGAGATCGTGCTCGAGTCGTGACAGGTCGTAGACGCGATGGGTCGGCACGATCTGGCCGACCAGTGGTCGGGCCGGACGGGCGAGCGACCACGGCATCGAGAGCACCTCGATGGCCGAGCCGAGCGCCTTCGCGATCACCTCGACGACCTGGCGCAACGTGAGGACCTCCTGGTCGCCACAGTTGTAGATGCGACCTTCGCAGCGGCCGGGCTGGTCGACGGCCAGCAGCACCGCGTGCGCGAGGTTCTCGACATAGCCGTAGTGGGTCAGCGTCAGGCCGCCGTCGGGCAGGATCACGAAGGGACGGCCGTCGAGGATGCGCCGCACGATCGGCCACTCGCGCGGCATCGGCTGACGCGGGCCATAGACGAACGGGTACCGGAAGTGCGTCGCGTCGGGGCGCGCGGCGAAGACCGCCGCCTCGGTGCGCGCGATGCGATAGCCCTTCTCGTCGTCGGCGCGATCGACGACGAGCGCCGCGTCTTCGGGTGTCGGCACCGGCAGGCCTGCCGGCTCGAGGACCTCGGGGTTCATGTACCCGCGATACGCGGGGCCGCCGCCGATCGAGACGAAGCGATCGCTGAAGTCGCGCATGACCTCGGCCACGGTGCGCAGGCGACCGTACGTGGCGATGCACACGTCGAAGCGGCGACCGCTCAGCGCGCTGCGCAGCGCCTCGGCGTCGAAGGGGTCGGTGTGGATGTGCTCGACGTCGGGCGGGATCTCGTCGACCTCGTGATGGCCCGTGTGCAGGATCACGACCTCGTGACCCCGCGCGCGCAGGCCGTTCACGATGAAGGGGCCCGTGGGGCCGGTGCCGCCGATCACCAGGGTCTGCATGCCGCGTCGACTCCCTCACGACGGAAGCGTCGCCTCGACGACACTCCCCGTGGTCGATTGGCTAGCACAGCCGGTCCTCCCGACTCGTCGCGGCGCGGCGCCCTTCGGGACGAGCGCCACGTAGCGGGGCGCGAGACAGGTATGCCACCCTGACCCCTCGGAGAGAGACGACACGATTGGCCAAGGAGCGCCCCATGCAGCCGAGCCCCCGGATCCAGGATTGGGTCATCGACGTCGACACCCACGTCACCGAGCCCGGTGATCTCTGGACGAGTCGCCTGCCCAGCAAGTTCCAGGACCGCGCACCGCGCATCGTGCGCAACCCCGACACGGGCATGGAGACCTGGCTGGTCGGCGGCCAGGACACCTTCCTGCCGGTGGGCTTCACGGCCGTGGCCGGATGGCCCGAGCCCTTCCCCGCCGCGCCGAAGAACATGGACGAGGTGCCCGCCGCCGCCTACGACGCGACCGCGCGCCTCGAGTACATGGATCGCGTCGGCATCTGGGCGATGGCGCTCTACCCGAACGTCGGCGGCTTCGGCAGCCAGGCCTTCCTCAAGCTCGGCGACCCCGAGCTGATGCTGGCCTGCGTCCAGGCCTACAACGACTTCCTGATCGACTGGATCGCGCCCGACCCGCGCCGCTTCATCCCGGTCATGGCGACGCCCTTCTGGGACGTCGACGCCTCGGTGAAGGAGATCGAGCGCTGCGCCGCGCGCGGCCACAAGGCCGTGCTCTTCAGCGGCGAGCCCCAGAGCCACGGCATGCCGATCCTGGCCAGCTCGCACTGGGATCCGCTCTGGTCCGCCGCGCAGGCCTGCGACCTGCCGATCAGCTTCCACATCGGCACGGGCAACTTCGACGACGGCTTCACGCCCGAGCGCTTCCAGACGATGGGCGCAGGCTGCATGAACGGCTTCGCTGCGATCTCGCTCTTCCTCGACAACGGCAAGCAGCTCGCCGACCTGCTCTTCTCGGGCGTGCTGCCGAGGTATCCCGACCTGAAGTTCGTGTCGGTCGAGTCGGGCATCGGCTTCATCCCGTTCATCCTCGAGGCCGCCGACTACACCTTCGAGTATGGAAAGGTGCGGCAGCAGCGGCCCGAGTTCGCGCTCAAGCCGAGCGAGTACTTCCATCGCCAGGTGTACGGCTGCTACATCTTCGAAGAGCACGCGCCGCGTGAGCTGCTCGACTCGATCGGCCACGACAACGTCATGTTCGAGACCGACTATCCCCACCCCGTGTGCCTCTACGGCAACGTGCGCGAGAAGATCGACGCCGCGTTGGGCTCCGCCAGTGAAGAGACGCGCAAGAAGGTGCTCTGGGAGAACGCGGCCCGGCTCTACAAGATCGACGCGCCCGACGTGGCGCCGCCGGTGCCGGTCGGGTGAGGGCGGCCGACCCGGGCCCGTGGCTGAGTTGGAGCCCGAGTCCATGACCGAGCGCCTGCTCGAGATCCCCTTCGCGTTTCGTGGTCCGCCGATGTCGGGGAACGGCGGGTTCGTCGGGGGCTCGCTCGCGAGGCTGCTCGACGCGCCGGGCGCCGTCGAGGTCACCCTGCGTGCTCCGATCCCGCTCGACGAGCCCATGCACGTCACGCCGGGCGAGCCGCTCGTCGTCACGCACGGTGAGACGCTGATCGCCGAGGCCCGCCCGGCGACGCTCGAGCTCGACGTACCCGAGCCGCCCGGCTGGGCCGAGGCGTGGGCCGCCCGCGAGCGCTCGCCCTCCTTCGAGCAGGGCATCAACCCGCTCATCGAAGGCGGTACGGGCTTCCACCCCGTCTGCTACTGCTGCGGCGTCGACAACCCCGAGAGCCTGCGCGTGCACGCCGCGCCGGTGCGCGATGGAGCCCAGGTGGCTGCGGCGTGGGCGACCGAGGCGGCGTGGGGCGACGAGGCGGGCATGCTCCCGATCGAGTCGCTCTGGACGGCCCTCGACTGTCCCGGCCAGTTCGCCTGGCTCGCCGGCGGCATCCGCACGGGCATGCTCGGGCGGATCACCGGCGAGGTGCTGCGGCCTGCACCGGCCGGGGCGCGCTACGTCGTGACGGGCTGGCGCATCGACGTCGAACGCAAGAAGCACTTCGCGGGTACGGCCGTCTTCGACGACGCGGGCGAGCTGGTGGCGCGCGCGAGGGCCGTGTGGATCGGGCGAATGGACTAGGAGGCGATGCCATGGATTTCGAGCACAGCGAGCGCGCGCGGATGGTGATGGAGCAGGTCGAGCGCTTCGTGCACGAGCGCGTGCTGCCGAACGAAGACGTCTACGAGCAGCAGCTCGTCCACACCGACGACTGGACGAAGTGGCAGGTGCCGCCGATCGTCGAGGAGCTGAAGGCCGAGGCGCGGGAGCTCGGCCTCTGGAACCTCTTCCTGCCCGACGAGGAGTACGGCGCCGGCCTCGACAACCGCGACTACGCGCCGATCGCGGAGATCACGGGGCGCAGCTTCCTGGCGCCCGAGGTGTTCAACTGCAGCGCACCCGACACGGGCAACGCCGAGGTGCTGCTGAAGTACGGCTCCGACGAGCAGAAGGAGCGTTGGCTGAAGCCGCTGCTCGACGGCGAGATCCGCTCGGGCTTCTCGATGACCGAGCCCGCGGTGGCGTCGAGCGACGCCACGAACATGCGCGCCACCTGCGAGGTGCAGGGCGACGAGATCGTCCTGAACGGCGTCAAGTGGTGGACGAGCGGCGCGGGTGATCCGCGCTGCGCCTTCCTGATCTTCATGGGCGTGACCGACGCGAACGCCGATCGACACGCGCGCCACTCGATGGTGCTCGTGCCGATCGACGCGCCCGGCGTGACGATCCGGCGCATGGTGCCGGTGTTCGGCCACCTGGGCGAGCCCCACGGCCACGCCGAGATCGCCTACGACGACGTGCGCCTGCCCCTCGACCACGTGATCGCGGGGCCCGGTCGGGGGTTCGAGATCGCACAGGGGCGGCTCGGGCCCGGCCGCATCCACCACTGCATGCGCGCCATCGGCGCTGCCGAGCGCGCGCTCGAGCGTCTCTGCGAGCGGGCGGTCGATCGCGTCGCCTTCGGCAAGCCGCTGGCGAACCTGGGCGCCAATCGCGACGTCATCGCCGAGAGCCGGATGTCGATCGACATGGCGCGCCTGCTCACGCTGAAGGCGGCCTGGGCCCTCGACGCCCACGGCACGTTCAGCGCGCTGACCGACATCTCGGCGATCAAGGTCGTCGCGCCGAACGTGCTGCAGAAGGTGGTCGACGCCGCGATCCAGATCCACGGTGGCGAGGGCGTGGCCGACCGCGAGCTGACCTGGCTGATGGGCATGGCTCGTGCGCTCCGCCTGGCCGACGGCCCCGACGAGGTGCACCGCGCGATGGTCGCCCGCCTCGAGCTCAAGCGATACCTGGCGAAGACCGGCTGAGGCCCGAGCCGGGTCGGGGTCGAGCCGCGCGGTCGGTGCAGCGCCCACGTGAGTGGCTCACTGCGCGCACATGCGAATCGCGTCGCGGTGGTCATGCACCGCTCCGCTCCCACGCGAAACGCCGCCCGACCGGGGTGGCGTTGAATCAAGAGTGGCAGGCACCCTGCCGATGCCACCCCCACGCGTACCCGCACCCACCGCACAGGAGATCCGCTGCATGGCCTCGCTCGCCACCTTTTCGCTGTACGAGACGATGATCGAAGCTGCCAAGGAGCTCGGTGTGACGTGCGAGCGCATCGAAGGCGGGCTGCCCGACGACGGGGGCGACGACGCGAGCGCCTCGTTCGCCGGCACCGAGCTCGCGATGCGATCGTGGTGCCGCCGCAACGAGAAGCTCGTGTCGACCGGTCGCGTCGAGCAGGCCGAGGTCTTCGCCGGCTTCGAGCGCCTCTCGCGCATGAAGGGCGTGCTGCCGCGCTTTCGCAAGATCGCGCTGCACTGCGAGCACCTGCGACTCTTCGGTGAAGACGACTTCGACCCTGCCATCACCCAGGCGGGCATCGTGGCCCTCGAGAGCGGCCCGCTCACGCACGAGTGGTTTCTGCTGATCCACGCCGACGACTACAAGGCCGTGCTGTGCTCGAAGGATCTCGACGGCTTCGGCAACGATCGCCCGACGTCGGAGCGGCGCTTCGAGGGGCTCAAGTCGAACAGCCCCGCCCTGGTGACGCGCCTGCGCGAAGAGCTGCTGGCGCTCGTCGACGCGTAGCCCGACGACGGGCGCGCTCAAGACGCGCCCTCTCGTGCGCCCAGCGGAGAGCTGACGCGCAGCGTGACAATTCTAAGAAGATCACGGCTTCCCGGAGAAGCCATGTGGTGCCACGTCTCGCACTCGCCCGGCGAAGAACGAGCGCGCCCTCGAAGATCGCCGAGCCCTCGGCGTGCGATGTACAATGACGCCGTCGCGACACTCGATCGTGGAGGCCGCCATGGACATCAACGTCACGTCGCCCGCGTTCTATGGCGGCGATCCGTATCCCGCCTACAGCTGGCTCCAGCAGCACGCGCCCGTCTACTGGGATGCCGCCTCCGACGCGTGGGTCGTCTCGCGCTACCGGGACGTGGTGCACGTCTCGAAGCGCTCCGACGTCTTCAGCGCGGAGCCCTCGATCCTCCCGAATCGCGACATGCAGATCTCGATCGCCTGCATGGACAACCCGCGACACCAGCGGCTGCGCAAGCTCATCAACAAGGGCTTCACGCCGCGCATGGTGGGCAAGCTCGAGCCCAAGGCACGAGCGATCCTGACCGAGTGCCTCGACGCCATCGCCGACAAGGGCTCGTGCGATCTCGTGCGCGACGTCGCGGTGCCGCTGCCGATGGTCATCATTGCAGAGATGATGGGCATCCCGCGCGAGCACTACGAGCGCTTCTACCAGTGGTCGGACGAGCTCATCACGTCGACCACGGCGAGCGTCGACGACGCCGACGCGCTCACTCGCGCAGCGACCGCCTACGTCGAGTACGGCGCGTATCTGCAGGGCATCTTCGAGAAGGTGCGGCGCGAGCCCCGCGACGACCTCGTCAGCATCCTCGTGTCGGCCCAGGCCGACGGCGCTCTCGCCGAGGACGAGGAGGCGATGGAGAACGACGAGCTCGTGATGTTCATGACCCTGCTGCTCGTCGCGGGCAACGAGACGACCCGCAACGCGATCTCGGGCGGCATGGAGGCGCTCATCCGCAACCCCGAGCAACGACAGCGACTGCTCGACGAGCCCGGGCTCATGGGGCAGGCCGTCGAAGAGGTGCTCCGCTACGTCTCGCCGATCGTGTGCTTTCGGCGGACGGCGATGCGTGACACCGAGATCCGCGGCCAGCGCATCGAGGCCGGGCAGAAGGTCATCATGCTCTACCAGGCGGCCAACCGTGACCCCGAGGTGTTCGAGCGCCCCGACGAGTTCGACGTGACGCGCTCGCCCAACCCGCACCTCGCCTTCGGCATCGGCAACCACTTCTGTCTCGGCGCGAACCTCGCGCGCATGGAGATCCGGGTCGCGCTCGAAGAGCTGCTCCGGCGCTTCCCGGACATGACGTTCGCGCCCGACACGTCGCCGGTGCGCATCGCCTCGACGCTGGTGCGCGGGATCGACTCGATGCCGGTCGTGTTCGGCCGCGAACGCGCGATGTAGCGCCGACGGCCGCACGAAGCCCGATCGCCGCGATCGAGCGGAGCCCCTGATGCCCGCGAGCCCCCGAAGCCCGAGAGCGTTCACGTTCGCGCGACGAGTCGGCTGGGCGTGGCTCCTCTGCCTCGCGCTCGCGTGCAGCGACGGTGACGCACCGACCAGCGAGCCGACACAGCGCGCGGGCGAGCGGCCCAACGTCGTGCTGTGGGTCGTCGACACGCTGCGCGCCGATGCGCTGCCACTCTATGGCCACCCCGAGGTCGACGCGCCCGGGCTCGATGGCCTCGCGCGCCGCAGCCAGGTCTTCACACAGGCGCGCAGCGCGAGCTCGTGGACGCGCACGTCGGTCACCACCCTACTGACGGGACTGCGCCCGGAGGTCCACGGCATCGAGACACGGGCCGACATCGCGGGTGCATCCCTCGAGCTGATCAGCGAGATCTTCGCCGCCCACGGCTATCGGGTGGGGGCGATCATCGCCAACCCGAACATGGGCTCGGCGTTCGGCTTCGACCAGGGCTGGGACGACTTCGTCGAGCTCTACCAGCATCGCGGCGGCTACGTGCGCTCGAGCGACGCCAAGGCGACGGCCGGCGAGGTCGTCGACGCCGCGATCGAGTGGATCGACGGTCGCGACGAGCGTCCCTTCCTGCTCTTCGCGCTCCCCATCGACCCACACTCACCCTACCAGCCGCCCGCCGCCTACGATCGCTACGGCCCGCGCAACGTCGACGGCATCGACGGCAGCCTGGCCTCGATCACGCAGCCGAACCTGAAGCCCGGCGAGAGGCTACGCGTGCGGGGCCTCTACGACGGCGAGGTCGCATACCACGACGCCGCCTTCAGCCGACTGCTCTGGCACCTCGAGGGCGAGGGACTCATCGACGACACGGTCATCGTCTTCACGTCGGATCACGGCGAGGAGTTCTGGGAGCACGGCAAGCGCAGCCACGGCCTCGAGCTCTACGAGGAGTCGGTGCGCGTACCGCTCGTGATCCACACCGCGGGCGCCGCGACGCTCGCGCACGAAGCGCACAGCCACGTCGAGGGGGTCGACGTCTTCCCGACGATCCTCGACCTGGCCGGGCTTCCCCGCTCCGAACGGTCGGATGGCCGTTCACTGGTCACCGGCGCGGATCCGCGGCGCCCTGCCTACGTCTCCCTGGCCCTCGACGGGCTCGACCAGCGCGCCGTCGTCGTCGGCGAGTGGAAGCTCGTCATCGACGATCGCCTCGGCGAGACGAGGCTGTTCGATCTCGAGCAGGACCCCGAAGAGCGGGTCGACGTGAGCACCGAGCACCCCGAGGTCGTCTCACGGCTGCGCGCCCTGGCCGATCGGATGCGTGACGAGGCCCTGCGCGGCAGCGAGGGCTACCGCGCCGACGCGGGGACGATCAGCGACGACGAGCTCTCGCCCGAGCTCCGCGACGCGCTCGAGGCGCTCGGCTACATCGAGACCGAAGCCGAGGCCGGCACCGAGAGTGCGAACGGAGAAGAGTGACGCGAGCGGCGGCCCGATCGCGACGGCTCGGGGCTCGCCACGCGTCCGCGATCTCTGCAGCGGGTGCGCGAGCTACGAGCCCGCGCGGCGGGGCACGATCGACGAGCGGCCCTCCCACTCGCCGTACTCGCCGATGCAAACGAACCGCAGCGTCGTGAACTCGAAGTGGAAGTCCTTGCGATCGCGCTCGATCATCGCGGCCGCGTGACGCTCCGGCTCCGGGACCGCGCCGCGACCGTGCACCATGTCGATCATCTCGCGCACGCTGCGCCACACCGTGAACGTCGAGACGGTGCGTGGCGGCCGGGCGGCGGCCAGGGCGATCGTGGTGCCGGGATCATCCCGCACGAGACGCTCGACCGGCTTCCCCCAACGGACGAACCGCGGCACCTGCGGAAGCTTCATGCGAGCGAGCGTCACCGCGACGGCCGGAGCGTCGAGGTCGAGCTCGACCCCCGCTTGCGGCTGATGGTCGAACTCGCTCACGCGTCCCCAACGGCGCACGAGCGCGAGGCGCACGTGCCAGCCCACCGCCAACGCCCGGCCGAGGGCCGTGTCGGCCAGGAACGCGTCGATGGCCGCCTCGTCCTCCCAGGCGGCGAACATGGCCAGCCGATCGAGCCGCCACCGCCCGGCCGAGACGACACGACCGCCGAGGTGCATCGGCATCATGCACTCGGCGCGGTGCAGCCCCGTTGCCGTGAGGGTCGAGGGGGGTCGCAGCACCGCCAGTGCAGTGCGAACGAGCCCCGGGCTCGCGAGGTGGAAGGTATGGATCACCGTGACATGCCCGCTCGTTCGAGTCTGCGAATCAACGTGAGATGCCCGCCCGTGCGACGCGACGAGGTTGCAGGGGAGAGGCCCTCGAGTCAACCGAGCCGCTCACGGCGCCGGATGGGTTCGATGCGACATGTCGACGGAGGCCCTCGCGTCGTCGACGACGACAGCGCTCGGACGAGCCGCTAGCGTGCAGCCGTGGTCTGGCTCGGCGAGAAGCGTGGGCACGTGTTCGACTGGTTCACCCAGCGCTGGGTGCAGGTCACGGGGCGTCGGCTCTCACTCGACGACGTGCCGTGGCTCACGGGGCCATGCGGCTCCGTGCGAGGCATCGGGGCCGACTTCTTCGAACGCTGGGGTGACGCGCACGGCCTCACGACCGTGCCGGCGCGCGCCGACGACGGCCTCATCGAAGGGCTGGCGGCGCTCGCATCGGACGACTTCGACCCGAGCGGCGTGCACCCGCGCATCGACGACTTCTACGCGCACACCTCGGCCTTCGACCTCGACATCGAGAGCCGCTGGTCGCAGCCCTTTCGACTCGTGGGATGGCTGATCGCGCGCATCTTCGCGCGTCGACTCGCGCAGCTGAACATGCCGCTCACCGACCGCGAGCTCCACGGCGGGGTCGAGAGTCGTATCGTGAAGCTCGCCGACCGCGACGGGGTCGTGCGCCACACCGCCTGGGTACGCACCGCCAACGTCACGGGCCTGCCCGTGTTCGTGGGCCAGTACGGAACCGAGACGATCCCCGGCCAAGCCGGGCCCTGCGTCAAGGTCGTCTTCCCGCTCCCGAACGGCAACGCGATCGTGCTGCTGCGACCGCGGATCGACGCAGGCGGCGGGCTGTCGCTGGTGAGCGACGGGCGGCGCTTCGGCGACCCGGGCTTCTACTTCACGGTCTCGGCCGCCCCGGGCGAGGTCTGGACGCGCTACGTGCGCACCATGAAGGAGCAGCTCGGCCTGCACGTCGAGGGCGACGCGATCATCGCGAGCCATCGCTTCCGCGTCTTCGGTCTGCCGTTTCTCGAGCTTCGGTATCGAATCGTGCGCAAGGCCGGGGGTGCGCAACCTGCGAGCTGAGCCGGGCATGGCCGCCGGCTCATGACCTCGAGCGGGCGTACAGCACCGGGTTTCGATCGCTGGCCGCGAGCTCGCCCGACTCGCAGCCCGGCAGCCACGCGTCGCGATCGAAGCGGCGGCTCGGGTGATCGAGCGGGCCCACCCGCGTGCCGTCGGCGAAGTAGATCACGGTCATCACCTCGCGCATCCGGTCGCTGGTGTTCGCGGGCGCTCGGTGCAGGGTCCAGCCTGCGTGGAACGTCGCGTCGCCCGCGCGAAGGGGGTCGTACGACGTGCGCTCGAAGCCCTGCTCGTCGACGATCGCCGAGATCGCCCGCTCCGACTCGTCGCCGATCGCCAGCTCGCCGACGCTACCCAGCGCGTGCGAGCCGCTGGCGAACTCCATGGCGCCCATGTCGGAGGTGACGTCGACCAGCGGCATCCACATCGTGATCGTGTGCCGGGTTTCGAGCGGCCAATAGAACTGATCCTGGTGCCATGGCGTGAAGCCGCCGCCGGGCTCCTTGAAGAGCGCCTGATCGTGATAGAGGCGCACGGCGTCGACGCCCATCAGCTCGGCGGCGACGCGCGCGAAGCGCCGGGCGAACACGAACGCGCGAGCGCCCTCGTGATGGGTCCAGAGATTGAACATCTGGATGAACGCCTGCCCGTAGACGTCGCGCTCCTCGAGCGGGCGATGGTCGTAGCGACCCTTCGGTGCCGCCTCGAGCAGCGCCGGGCGGGTTGCCGCCACCTCTTCCGGTGTCGCCAGGCCGCGAACGCAGGTGTGGCCCGCCTTGCGAAGCTCGTCCACGCAGTCGGGGGAGAGGGCGAAGTCGTCGTTCAACTCGGGGACGGCCACCTCGTCGCTCCTCGGCCTGCGAGTGGCTGATCGTGCGTCGCCTCGTCGAAGCGGCGCCGGCCGCCGGGGACGGTCCCGATCAGTTCCGCCCCATCAGCACCTTCGACATCAGCGTCGCGCTCGGATACGAGCCGGTGATGCCCGACATCAGGTAGCCGGCGTCGGTGATCAGCGTGATGCCGTTGATGCCCATGGCCGCGTCGCTGCAGAGGAAGAGCAGCGGGTAGGCCTGCTCCATCGGGCTCGAGGCATCGATCCCCGTCTCCTCGCGGTAGTCGGCGCCGAAGCCGAGCCACGTCTCCTTGTTGGCCTGGGCGAGCGGCGTGTCGGTCGGGCCCGGACAGATCGCGTTGATGCGGATGCCGCGCTTGAGCATCTCGTAGGCCTGGCTCGCCACGTAGGCGCAGACGGCCTGCTTCGTCATCATGTAGTTGCACTTCTCGTGCTTCTCGAACCACTCGGTCGCGGCGTCGAAGTCGGGCATCTCGAGCACTTCGCTGAACTCTTCGAGGTTCTTCTCCCAGCCGAGCCCGGCGGCCGACGAGATGAAGCCGATGGAGCTGCCCCGGCCGAGCTTGCCCGCTTCGATCATGCGATCGATCAGGTGGCGATGGCCGATGTAGTTGATGCGCTCGATGCCGGGCGTCCCGTCGGCCACGCCGGCGCACGAGAGCAACGCGTCGATCGGGCCCGCACACGCGTCGACGGCCGCATCGATCGAAGCCTTCTCGGCGAGGTTCACCTGGATCGTCTTCACGCCCTGGAGCTTCACCTCGGCGAAGTCCATCACGACGACCTCGGCGCCCGCGTCGAGCGCGAGCTCGGCCGCCGCGGCCCCCATGCCCGTGGCACCTCCCACGACGAGCACGCGCTTGCCCTTGAATCCGAATGCATCGAAGAGCGACATCGGTGGATCTCCTGGTCTTTGGGGCGCCGTCAGGCGACGACGCCGCGGAACTTGAGGTCGATGATCGCCTCCTCGTCGAGCCCGAGCTCGCCGAGGATCGCGTCACCATGTTCGTTGAACTCGGGCGCCCGCCCGGGCCTGGCCGCCTCGCCGTCGTACTGCACCGGCGCGGCGACGAGCTGGAAGGCCGTCCCATCGGCGGTGGCACAATCCTGCATGTAGCCGTTCGCGAGGGTCTGCGGGTC